>ERZ795043.15-NODE-15-length-295985-cov-26.594962_pt1 | contig 295985 bp, 251 predicted proteins | sample MGYA00375127_ERZ795043 | MGnify/ENA primary metagenome ERZ795043 (study PRJEB30172, sample SAMN05518447) | compost metagenome | isolation source: Feedstock adapted compost from Newby Island compost facility, Milpitas, CA | place: USA:Newby Island compost...
AGCCGTTCCAGCCGTTCCAGCCGTTCCAGCCGTTCCAGCCGTTCCAGCCGTTCCAGCCGTTCCATCGATCCGGCTGCTTCAACTGTTCCAACTGTTTCGTCTGTTCCGGCCGGTTCATCTGTTCCGGCCGTTCCAACCGTTCCATCTGTTTCAACCGGTTCGCCCGTTCCAACCGTTTCATCCGTTTCGGCTGTTCCAGTCGTCTCCGCTGTTCCGTCCGTTCCGGGTGTGTCCCGTTCTCTTTCAGGCTGCGTCCCGGCCCGTCTCCCCTTCGCGCATGACGGTGATGGGGAGAGGGGCGAGACCGGAGGAGCCCGTCCGGTACGGGATATCCGGGACGGTGAAACGGTGGGACAGTGGGACAGTGGGACAGTGGGACAGTGGCACATGCCCCCTGATTGCGTGTCTTCACCCCGCCGAATCAAAACGCCCGCGCGGGATCGGGTCCCGGCGGGCGCATTTATCCGGCAGCGATGGTGGTATACGGCACCATGGCCGTCAACCCGGTTTCTTTCACGTTCGGAACGGCCGACACGCCGGTCTGTCGCCACGGCCGGATCCAGTCGTCCGGCCCGGCGTGCCGTGCCCTTGAATGCCGGCGGCTCCCTTCCTATAGATTTCATGTTCCCTAGGCCGGGCCCCTCTGGCAGCGAACGACGCTGCGATGTCGGACTAGGACGATCGGACAGACAGAGAGGCTCGCGATGATGACAGGTTGATCTGCACGCCGTGCCGTTCACGCGCATGTTTTTTTGTGCCTGAACGGTCGCTTGGGCCCTTGCGGCCCGTGACGGGAGCCTGTGCGTTAACGATTCGCGTGCCGGACCCGCGCTTTCGTTCGTTGTCCCGCATCACAACGCGTTCGAAGAACGGAACCGATTCATGGAGTGGCTCAGCGATCCGCAGATCTGGATCAGCCTGATGACGCTGATCGCGCTCGAGGTCGTCCTCGGCATCGACAACCTCGTCTTCCTGTCGATTCTTGCGAACCGCCTGCCGGCGCATCAGCAGGACCGCGCCCGCAAGATCGGGTTGAGCTTGGCGCTGATCATGCGTCTGGCCCTGCTGGCGACGATCTCGTGGATCGTCGGGCTGACCGGCAAGGTGTTCGGTCTTTTCGGCCACGATTTCTCGTGGCGCGACATGATCCTGATCGCCGGTGGTCTGTTCCTCGTCTACAAGGCGACGCGCGAGATCCACGAACGCATCGAGGGACACGAGGAGATGCCGGGCGCCGTCGCCATGGTGTCGGCGACATTCGGCGGCGTGATCTTCCAGATCATCCTGATGGACATCATCTTCTCGCTCGACTCGGTCATCACCGCGGTCGGCATGGTCGACGAGCTATGGATCATGGTTACGGCCGTGATCATCGCGGTGATCGTCATGGTCATCGCGTCGCGGCCGCTCGCCGACTTCATCAACCGGCATCCGACCGTCAAGATGCTGGCGCTGAGTTTCCTGATGCTCGTCGGCATGGTGCTGATCGCCGACGGATTCGGCTTCCATGTGCCGAAGGGCTATATCTATGGCGCGATGGGCTTCTCCATCGCCGTCGAGGCGCTGAACCTGATGGAGGCGAAGCGGCGCGCCCGACAGCGCGAGCGCATGAAGAAGATCGAGCCGGGATGAACCGGGCATGACGACGATCGCCGTGTCGTGAGCCGAAGTCATCTCGTCCGCCACCGATCGGCGGGACGGGCGAGGTGCTTCGGGATACGTCGTGGGCTCAGGTGTCGGCGAGGCCCTTGAGCATCCGGCGGGTCACGTCGACGGCGCGCTCCCACACCATCGTCTTCCATGCATCGGTGTCGCCGTAGAACACGCGGCGCATTTCGGCCTTGATCTCGCGCGCCTCGGCACTGTCGAGATCGCCGTGCACATGAAGCCAGTTGTCGGCACGCAGCGCGTTCAGCGTCTCGTCAAGAGGCCGGACGCCGTACTCGATCGCGATGCCCGAAAACGCGGCGTGCGGCACGCGCGCGGCCATTCCCGGCTGGTTGATGCCGTAGAGCGGGGCCGAAGCCGAGTCGCCGAGCTCGGGCGACGTTACTTCGCCGGACAACCATTCCCGGATTCGCCTGAACCCTTCGGAGTTCGCAGGCAGCGCACCGATGATCTCGCCATGGCCGTAAGGGCCGAGGCCAGTATGGAAATCGATCACAGCCACGTGACGGGCCCGCGCGCAGAACCGATCGAGGATGGCGAGGAGCGTGCGGTGCGACCATGTCGGCGCATGGCCGCCGAAGAAAAGGCCGAGCGGATGGCTGTACTGCCCCGACGAGATCGCCGCCTGCAGCGCCCTCGTGCCATGCTGGGCCGCATAGGCATCAAGCTTCGCCTGCGCGGCGGCGCGCGACGCCGGCGTCCACTCGGCGGGCGCAATGGCGTCCGCCAGCGCCTCGTAGCCCGCATTGACCGGATACGGCTTCGTGTGGTCGACGAAGTTCCGGTTGAGGTCGACGTTATCCTCGGTGACGCGCCGAAGCCACGCGAAGCCATGCGGGTTGATGGCATGAACGGCAGCGAGGGCGATGCCGCGCGGCAGCTCGCGGACGAGCCCCTCCGCGAACCAGGCGATCTGGCACAATGCGCCGCAAAAACCCTCGACGCCATGCGTTGCGGAGATCGTCATCAAGATCCGCTCCGCATCCACTGGGCCCCACCAGCCGACATCGGTGAACAGCTTTTCGCCGTCAGGCCCGCGCAACGGGTTCTGGTACGACGTCACCGTCGCACCGGCATCGCGGGCGGCTTCGAGAAACCGGGCGCGGGCGTCGGCGTAGTTGCGGGGGAAATGACGGACGATGCTCATCGGATGAAACGCACGTAGCAAGGACACGCCTTTCATGCCCTCGGCCAAGCCGGCTGTCCACATTTCCGTGCGGCCGGCGACCGTGCATAGCCGATCTTCCGTGCGGCACAATTCGGGCCCATACTCGACCGCGTGAGGCTTCGACCCGTGACATGGCTGTTCCGGCTCGCGCTCGCCTTGGGCCTGTTGGCCCCGGCGGCGTCACTCCACGCCGACCAGAATGATCCGCGGCTGGACGATCTGTTCACGCAACTGAAGGCGGCGGACAGTGCCGAAGAGGCACAGACGATCGAGGCGTTCATCTGGCAGATCTGGACCGAGGCCGACGACGCGGCGACGAACACGCTGATGGAACTCGGCCTCATGGCGCTGCAAAGCGGCAATCTGCCCGGAGCGCTGCAGCTCTTCGATGCGGTAACGACGCAGAACCCGGACTATGCCGAGGGCTGGAATAAACGGGCGACGGTGCTGTTCATGATGGGGGCGTACGAGAAGTCGGCCCAGGACGTCGCGCGCGTGCTGGAGCTGGAGCCTCGCCACTTCGGCGCGCTGTCGGGCCTCGGCATGATCAACCTGCAGCGTGGGAACGAGGCGAAGGCACTCGAGGCGTTCGAGCGCGCACTGTCGGTCAATCCGCACATGCCGGCGGTGAAGGCGAACGTCGAGGCCCTCAGGCGGCGGACGCGGCAAGGGGCCATCTGAGGCGAGCGGTGCCGTTGCTCACCGGGAGTTGACTTGCCTCGCACCGCCGGACGCGCGAACAATCGCCGCAAACTCGGGAGAAGACGACATGTGGATCAAGCGCAAGAAGGGTTGGGAAATGCCGGAGGCGGCGGCCACGCCCGAGTCCGTCGTCCTCAACCGACGCCGTTTCCTGGCAGGCAGCGCGGCCGGCGCCGCCGCGATCGGGACCGGCGCGGGACTATGGACGCTCGGCAGCGGCAGGGCAGGGCAGGCGGCGGGACCGCAGCTCGCGGCGGCTGGTGATGCCGACCCGTCGGCCCATCTTTATCCGGCAATGCGCAACCTGCGCTACCGTCTCGACCGCGAGATCACGGCCGAGCAACTGGCGGCGACCTACAACAATTTCTACGAGTTCGGATCGTCCAAGAGCATCTGGCAGGCGGCGCAGAAATTGCCGCTGCGGCCGTGGGAGATCCGCATCGACGGCATGGTCGCGAAAGAGCGTACGATCGGGATCGACGACCTGCTGAAGGCGATGCAGCTCGAAGAGCGGCTCTATCGTCATCGTTGCGTCGAGGCTTGGTCGATGGCCGTGCCGTGGACCGGTTTTGCGATGAAGGACTTCGTCGCGTGGGCGGAGCCGCTGTCGTCAGCCAAGTATGTCCGCATGGAAACGTTCATGAAGCCCGAGATTGCGTCGGGCCAGCGGGCGATCTGGTATCCGTGGCCCTATGTCGAGGGCCTGACCATCGAAGAGGCGACGAACGAGCTTACGCTCCTTGCCACCGGTATCTACGGCAAGCCGCTGCCCAAGCAGATGGGCGCGCCGCTCCGCCTCGTCGTGCCGTGGAAGTACGGGTTCAAGTCGATCAAGTCGATCGTGCGATTCACCTTCACCGACGAGCGGCCGAAGGGCTTCTGGGAGGAGGTCCAGGGACACGAGTACGGGTTCTGGGCGAACGTGAACCCGAAGGTGCCGCATCCGCGCTGGAGCCAGGCGACCGAGGAGGTGCTGGGCACCGGTCAGCGCGTGCCGACCCAGATCTACAACGGCTACGGCGAGTTCGTCGCCCACCTCTACGCCGACAAGCAGGACGAGCGGCTGTTCATGTAAGGGGCGTGCGGGGCAGGGACGAGGCCGAGCGCTTCGCCCCTGCGCGGCGATGACGGCGGCACGTCGCAAACGTGCCGCCATAATTTTTCCGCAAGTTCAAGCTAGACTGTAAACAAATCTTAACCAAAACGATGCGAACCTCCGGTCGCAGATCGTTGCAAACGTTCAACCCGTCTCTGCCTTCCCATGTCGCCCAATCCCGCTTCGGCCGCTCATGACTCCGCACCCTCGGCCGCACCTGCCTCGACCGGTCAGGGCCCCATTGCCCGCCTGTTCCGGCCGGGCGTAATGCCGGCCCCCGCCGCGCAGCGCGGCAGCACCGGTACCACGCACACGACCGGCGCACCTGGCACGATCCCCGCACCCGCCGCGCGTCGCTGAGCGGCCGAATGTCCGGCGGCATCGACGGCGACGCAAACGGTGCGTGCCGCGACCCGGTCGCCGTAGTCGGATCAAGATCGTAGGGATTTGGCGCTTTCTGTTCGCCAAGTTCGGAGCGCGGCCGTCACGCGGTCGCCATGCTCATCTGCCGGCAGCTTTCGGCGCAGCGCCGGCACACTTCGGCACAGCGGCGCATCCGCTCGTCGTCCGCCAGCCGGTCGCAATCCTCAGCACAGCGCAGACACGTCTCGGCGCATAAGGCGCAGGTGCGGACGTGCAGGTCGGAGCGGCGCATCATGAATGCCGCCGCGGTTTCACAGATGTCGGCGCAGTCCTGGAGCAGGCGGACATGGTTCGCCTCGGCATGCCGGCCGCCCTTCTGCAGGCAGTGCGCGATTGTCTCCGTGCAGGTGCGGAAGCAATCCAGACAGTCCTCGATGCAGCGTTGAATGTCCATCGTGACCTCCGATGCAGTGTGGCGTGGATGCGCCGGTCGTATCGACGCCGCGTCCTTGGTGCCGTCAGGCCGGTTATCATCGTGTAGCATACGGCGTCGCCAGCCTCGGGAGATCGGTGACCGACGCGGCATCGATCCGGCCATGTGTTCGCCAGACGAGTCGGCCCGTCAAAGTGTTCCCCCCGCGAGCGGCCGACCAGCGAGCGCCATGCGACCGGCCGAAACGGCCGCAACCGAGGCACCGGCGCGGTCCGCGGTCTGCCACTGCCCGGTTCCGGCGGACAAGCCTCGTCGGTACGGTCTAGATTGGACCAAGTCTTACGGATCGGATGGGCATGGACACGTTCACGCAGATCGTCCTTGGCGCCGCCGTCGGTCAGGCGACCGCACGCAAGACGCTCGGCCGCAGCGCGCTCGCGCTCGGCGCCGCCGGCGGGCTGATTCCCGATCTCGACGTCCTCGTGGTCGGACCGCTGGGGTCGCTCGCGGAGTGGCAGTACCATCGCGGCGTTACGCACTCCCTGTTCTTCGGTCCGGTGGTCGGGCCGATCCTGGGCTATGCGATGTGGCGCATCTATCGGCGGTGGTGGCCGCAGAGCCGATGTGCCGCGCCGACGGCACTCGGCCCCATCATCGCCGTGCTGGTCCTAGCGCTGGTCACGCATCCGCTGCTCGATCTGTTCACCATCTACGGGACGCAGCTTCTGGCGCCGTTCTCGAATGCGCGTTTCGCCATACCTGCGGTGCCGATCATCGATCCGGTCTATACCCTTGTCCTGCTCGCGGGCGTCGCGGTCGGGCTGCTTTCGCGCATGGGCGTGCGCGCGCATGCCGCGGCGGCGGCCGCGCTGACGCTGTCGTCCGCGTATCTGTTCTATGGCTGGGCGCAGAACCAGGCGGCCGAGGCCGAAGCGCGGCGCCAGCTTGCCGCGCACGGCGTGACGGTCGGCACGGTCCGCGCCTATACGACGATCTTCCAGCCGTGGCTCCGCCGTGTCGTCGCTCAGGACGGCGACGGGGTGCGGATCGGATTCGTTTCGACCTGGGCACCGGCCGAGATCGCCTGGACATGCCTGCGCCGTCCGCACGATCCGGCCGTTGCGGCTGCGACGGCGACGCCTGCGGCGCAGGTGCTGGCGTGGTTCGCCGACGGCCAGATCTGGCCGCAGCTCCGCCGTGACGACACGGGGCGAACGGTGGTGCGTTTGACCGACCTGCGCTATGGCGCGCCGGGTGCGACCGTCGCCGGCTGGTGGGGCGTGGATGTCGTCATCGGGCCGGACGGTCAGCCGATCGATGCGGCGCGTATAGCCATTCCGCGCACCATCTCGGGCAATGCGGTCGCTGTCGTGTTCCGCGCCGCGTTCGGCGATATGGCCGCGCTGTACGAGGCGACCGGCGCTACACCGACCGCGATAGCCGCCGGACCCGCAGCGAGGGCGTGCGTGGCCGTTTCGTGAAGCGCCGGACATCGGGCATCGACAGGTAGGGCGTCAGCAGCAAGCATTGCAAGGCGCACGCGGCGCGGCTCGCCTGGCCTGGCGGGTCGGCGCATGGCCGGCCCGACGGCCGGTCCGCGTCACGGCAGCGGCATTGCCGGGAACGACCAACCTTCTTCCACGTTGGCGTCTCACCGTTCTTCGCAACGGTTCCAAACAGGAGGTGCCCCGTGGCTTTCAATCCGCTCCAGGAACGCGGCATTCCGATCGACCAGCAGCTTCGCAACTGGTCCGAGCTCAACGTCGATCCCTACGACAAGGACGGCGTCGATCCCTATACGCGCTGTCGCGTCATCGCCATGAACGGCATCGAGGTGGAGGCCATCCTCTTCTCGCACCAGTTCGCGCGCAACACCGCCGATGCGGCGCTCAAGCAGCAGTTGGCGATGACGCGCCGGATCGAGCAGCAGCAGCAGAAGGCGATCAACTGGCTCATCCCCGGGCAGGAGACGACGCTCGAGGTCACGATCGGCTACGAGCAGGTCGCCGTCGATCTTACGGCCTGGGTCGCGCAGGCGGAGCCCAACCCCTATGCCAGGCAGGCCTACGAGTTCGGCCTGCTCGAGGATTTCGATCATCTCTACCGCTACGCCAATCTGCTCGACATGATGGACGGCAAGAAAGCCGCCGAGGTCGTCGGGCAGCTGACGGAGATCATGCCGGGCCGCCCGACACGGCTCGAGCACCGGCATCCGTTCGACGAGATAAGGCGGCATCTCATTGCCGAAAATGCCGATCCGCTGTCGTCGCTGCACGCGCTGACCATCGTTGCAGCCGAGCAGCAGACGATGAACTTCTACATGACCATCGGCAACCGGCCGCAGGAGAAGATCGCGCGCGGCCTTTATCTGGAGATCGCGCAGATCGAGGAGCAGCACGTGACTCATTACGAGTCACTGATGGATCCGTCGCTGTCCTGGGCCGCGAAGCTCGTCCAGCACGAATACAACGAATGCTACATGTACTACTCGTTCATGCAGCAGGAGAGCGACCCGCGCATCAAGCGGATCTGGGAACTGCATTTGAACATGGAACTCGAGCACCTGAGGCTCGCCTGCGAGCTGATGAAACGAGTCGACAGGACGGATCCCGAGGCGATGCTGCCGCGCTCGCTGCCCGAGCCGGTCAAGTTCCAGTCCAACAAGGAGTTCGTACGGCGCGTGCTGAAGGATCAGGTCGACCTGACGGCCGATCAGAGCGAGTTCGTACCGGTGACACAACTGCCGAAAGATCACCGGTATTTCTGGTACCAGCGTCAGGTGAATGCCGACGGCCTGATCCCGTCGGAGCAGGTCATCGACGCGCATCGCCGCGAGAGGGGCGACCGCGAATACCGTCTCGAGACCGACGGGGTGCATCCGGTACCCGGCCTGCGCGAACAGGATCGCGGCAAGGGGCTCGAATATGACCGTATGATGAGCGAGGCCGCGGCGGAATGACGGGCAGGGCGTCCGGGCCGACACCTGAAGCGTGAACGCCGGATCGGCCGACCGATCCGGCGTTCATCTTCATCCGGTATCCTGTCTGGCATGGCCGGTCCCGCCCGGCGGCGGGACGGACATGGTCACGACCGTCGAAAAGGTCAGGCGGCGGCCTTCCGGTTCATCGCCAGCCGGGCATCGACAAGGGCGACGGTCTCGTCGACGACGTCGTTCCGCATGCCTTTCTGTGCCGCGATGCTCTGCACCAGCCGGTCCACGCGTTCGATATTGGGTGCACCGGCGAACAGGGCGCGCGCGGCCGAAGACGGCCGCGTCAGGCCTTGCGCCGCGGCGGCGTACTTCTCGAACGGCACCAGGTCGTCGGGCGATGCGCCCAACGCAATGCACAGATCGCGGACCCAGTTGTAGACGGACCGCGACGCCTCGACGTCGGAATGCACGGCGTCCTTAATGGAGCGCGCCGCATCCTTCTGAACGCAGCGATAATTGCCCGTGAGCAGCATGGCCCACTTCGCCAGCGGCACGAACACGGAATCGTGCACCTTGAGCTTGACGGGCAATTCGATCGCGCCGTCGCCGGGATCGTAACGGACCGCCTCGATGTCCGCCTGCATCCGGCGCAGCATCGCCGTGTGCTCGTCGGAATCGAAACGGGCCGCCTTGAAGTTGGTCGGCAACGTGACCTGCAGCACGTTGACTTTTTCCTCCGGCGGCCGGAACGCTTGCGGGTCGGGGCTGCACAGCGTCATCAGCGCCGGATCGAAATTGTCCCATACGGACGCATCGGTATAGCAATGCCGCAAGGCATCGGCGTCGAGGCCCGGAATGCGCCGCAGATATGGCAGCGGCGGCATGTTCATGATCGACATGCAGGGCACCTTCGCCTTCGCGACGGCGTCCAGGAGCTCGCGCACCCCCGGGGCACGATACTGAGGCTCCTGCATGGCCAGGGCGACGAGATCGTAATCGGCGGGATTGACGTCGCCGGGCACGGCGGCTGACACGGTGCCCGGCAGCTTGCGCGAGTCGATCTCGACGGGTTCGCTCCGGCCCTTGACCGGCAGGCGCACGCGGGCACCTTCCGCGTTGATCAACGCCGCTTCTTCAGGAAGACACACCAGCTTCACGTTGTGGCCCGCAAGCGCCAGCTTGATCGCCAGGAGCGAGCCGTAGGAAGCGCCCATGATCAACGTGTCGTACTTCGTTTGCACGTCAGCAGCTCCGCGTCTCGAGAGTGGAAAGACGGCGCGGCCGGCGAACCGCGATCAGTTTGCAGAGGCCGCGTTCTTGCACGCGGCATGCTACTCAGCGCGTTGTGTCCAGGCAAGAAAACCCCATGCTGCGTCGCAGCAAACAGACGGCATCATGTGCGCGCGACTGATGGGCTCGACGCGCAATGGAACGGTCGTCGGCAAGCGGTGCCGGATCGCCACGTCGAAGTCGTTTTCGTGCCCGACGAGATGACGTATCGACGCCGTGCCATCGGTGATGGGCGACGCTTGACATTCAGGCCACGGCGATCGCCTCGATCTCCAGAAGCCACACGGGATCGAATATGCCGGTAATAATGACGGTCAGGCAAGGTGTACGGTCTCCCAAGATCGCCTGGCGCACGGCCCGATTTTTCATCGCTATATCGACGGTCGGACAGGAACGTCGTGACCTGACCAGATTGCCGAGGGATATATCGGCGGCTCGAGGTTGCGCTTCTATGTTTCGCCAAACGAGCTGGGCCTGATCGGCAAACGTTTCCGGAATCTTTCCTTGCACATGACGGGAATTAGCCCGCTGATGTGGAGCATGCGACCCGCATTTCCGATCTCGAGCGCCTGCGCGTAACCGCCTCGGGCTTCCGGCGCATCGGCAGCGTTGATGCTTCGTTTCTCGATCATTCCAAGTGTCCTTCCGTTGAGATTTTTGCAGAGCCGCGAATAGGGATTCGCGACGGGTCCGCCCGCCGGAGTCAGGTGGCAGGCACGGTAATGAGAAGGGATTCCGTGCTCGCAGAGACACCAAAATTCCGCCATGCCTATCGACAGCACGGGGCTGGCAAACACACTTTTTACCTCAGATCGACACGACCGCCGGTGGAGATATTTCGCCTGCACGACCTCCGGCATGAAGTCGTGTTCAGAATGGTGGTGCGTGGTCACCCGGCGCGAAGTGTTGATGCACCAGAGTGGCGTTGGAGTTGCGCTAGCCGAACCGCAACGTTTGCTCGATCCGCTCGCGTTCTGTCCCTTGTGATTGATTTATCTGGTCGCGGCGCAGGCCAGCCTCCCGCCGCGGCGGCTGAGCTGGAAGGTCCTGGTGGAAGTTGCATCGCACGAACTTCTGCCAGCCTCCTACCATTCCTTGATCTGCTCGACTTAAGTCGACGCGTTCAGGATCCGAGCCGACACAGACGGGGCGAGGCGCTGACGAACAAATGCTCGTCCGGGCGACTCAGCAGATGTTTGGGGTTGCCCTGAAAGAAAGTGCGTCCCGACGATCTATCCTGGTAAGCCCAAGCGCACATACCATCCGATGGCGGCTCGGCGCGGGCGCGACACGCTTTGTCCTACATGCGCTTTGCGGGACACGTCGTCCGATCCATCCAAGCGGGCAAATAAATTAAAGACCGAGGCGACGGAAAGGGGCGCTCCGGCCCTCACGGCTCGGTGGATTGGAAACCCCGTTGAGACCTGAAGCCAACGAGGGCTATCCTGTAAAAAATAAAAAAAACCGCCGGGCCGCGAGGGCCCGGCGAGTTGAACAGGGAGGCTTCACGTCTGGGAGACGTAGGGTCCGAAGACCCTGCAGTCGGGCTTTCGCCCGGCCGTGTCGCTGGAAGCGACACATGATGCTGCGATGCAACATCAGCGTCTCCGAATTTAAACTGCTGTCCAAAAATTGGTATCGCAGATTTGGTAACGAAGGCATGCGATGTGCGCATGGCCCATACTAGGGGACGTAGGCCGCCGTGCCGGCGTGGTGATGCTGCACTGCCGTCGACTTGGAATCATTTAAAATCAAGTCTCTCGGACCATGGGAGGCGGGCCCGCGGCGCCATGGCCGACGGTGAGGCGCCAGCCCGGCCGTCTTTCCACCGGTCACGGAAATTCTCCCGTGACGTGTCTTCCGACACGTCCGTACTGCTTAAAATTGCCCCTCGGCAACCTTGCGGATCAGAAAGTCGCGGAATACGGCGATGCGCTTCGAGTTGCGCAGCTCTTCCGGATAGACGAAGTAGGCCTCGTAGGTCGGCCCCTCGAGTTCGGGCAGAACCTGGACGATGCGCGAACTTTCCTGCGCCATGTAGTCCGGGAAGGCGGCGATGCCGATGCCGTTCTCGACGGCGCGCATGATGGCATAGACGTTGTTCACCATCAGCGCCGGCTCGCGACGGTGGCCGGGCTTGGTGCCGGCTTCCAGCAACCAGTTGACGCCGGGGAAGGGCGGGCGCGGATCCTCGCCGTAGACGATGATGCGGTGATTGTCGAGGTCCGCCGCCGTCTTCGGTATTCCGTACTTCTTCAGATAGGCCGGGCTCGCGAACACGTGCACGTGAATCGTCAGCAGGTGTCGCTGGATCAGGTCCGGCTGGCGCGGCGTCGTCGTGCGGATGGCGCAGTCGGCCTCGCGCATGCCGAGGTCGAGCTCCTCGTCCTCGACGATCAGGTTGAGACGGATGTCCGGGTAGAGCTCGATGAACTCGCGCAGGCGCGGCGTGAGCCACACCGTGCCGAGCGCGACAGGCGTCGTCACCCGGAGGAGGCCCGACGGCTTGTCCTTGCTCTCGCTGATCTGCGCCTCGGCCGCGGCGAGCTTCAGGAACACTTCGCGGACGGTGCGGAAGAGCAGCTCGCCCTGCTCGGTCAAAATGAGGCCGCGCGCATGCCGGTGGAACAGAGGCGTGCGCAGCGACTCCTCAAGCGCGCTGATCTGCCGGCTGACCGCCGACTGGCTGAGGTTCAGCACCTCGCCGGCATGGGTGAAACTGCCGGCCTCGGCCACGGCGTGAAAGATTCGCAGTTTGTCCCAGTCCATTTCCACCGGAAGCCGCCGCGACCATCACGCGGCGGTTCCCCCCTGTTCAAATCATCGTCTACTGCGCCGCCTCCAGCGCGGCCGCTTCCGCATGGGCGAGGAAGCGCTCTGCCTCAAGCGCGCCCATGCAGCCCATGCCGGCGGCTGTCACCGCCTGACGGAAAACCTTGTCCTTGACGTCGCCCGCGGCGAACACGCCCGGGACGCTGGTCGCCGTCGAATCGGGTTTGGTCACGATGTAGCCCTCGGCGTCCATGTCGAGCTGGCCCTTGAAGAGTTCGGTCGCCGGCGTGTGGCCGATCGCGACGAACAAGCCGTCGACGTCCAGCCGCCGCTCCGCCCCGGTGACGACGTCGCGCAGCCGGAGACCCGTGACGGTCGGCGGGTCGTCGTGGCCGAGAACCTCCTCGACGACGGAATTCCAGATGACCTCGATTTTTGGGTTGGCAAATACACGGGCCTGGTTCGTCTTGTCGGCGCGAAGCTGGTCGCGGCGATGGATGAGCGTCACGTGGGACGCATGATTGGTGAGGTAGAGTGCCTCCTCGGCCGCCGTGTTGCCGCCGCCCACCACCGCGACATGCTTGCCGCGGAAGAAGAAACCGTCGCAGGTCGCACAGGCGGAAACGCCATAGCCGCGGAATTTCTCCTCGCTCGGAAGACCGAGCCAGCGCGCCTGCGCGCCCGTGCAGATGATCAGCGTGTCGCCGAGATAGGTGTCCCCGCTGTCGCCGATGCAGGTGAAAGGACGGCGCGAGAGATCGACCTTGACAATCGTGTCGTCGAAGATCCGCGTTCCGACATGCTCGGCCTGCTTGCCCATCTGCTCCATGAGCCACGGCCCCTGGATCGGCTCGGCAAAGCCTGGGTAGTTCTCGACCTCTGTCGTGATCGAGAGCTGGCCGCCGGGCTGCAGGCCGCGAATGAGCATCGGGCTCAGATTGGCGCGAGCAGCGTAGATCGCGGCGGTGTATCCGGCGGGCCCGGAACCGAGGATCAGAACCTTGGTATGGTGAGTCTGGGGCATCGGTGAATCGGCGCGTGGGGCGCTGCACAACTTAAGACCCCATCCTTCGGGGTGCAAGCATGCAAGCTTCGCTTTTCACGCAGCGCTGAAATCCGCAACGCTTACCGGGCGTCTTCGGACGCGGCGGACTTGCCTCAAAATCCGAACATGTGATCGAAGCTGAATCCCGAGTCGCCGTCGACCAGTCCGTGATAGCCGAACAGGCGGCACGTCGTGTCACGGATGATGACATAGCCGCCGTCGCCGGCGCGCGCGAGCAGCGACGGTCCGAACACCTCGGATGCCCGCCACAGATACGAACCGCTGCACGGAATGCGGACATGTTCGCGCGCAAGCTCCGTGCCCGCGCGATCGTGGAGGATGAGCCACGTGTCGGATTGCGTGTGCCACGGCGTCGAGGCGGGATAGATGAGATGGCAGAGCGTATCGAGGCCGTCGGTGCCGAGTCGCAGGAAAAGCCGCGTCGACAGCCCGGGCGGGGCCGTGGTGTAGGACTGGGGCTCGTTTTTGTAGGTGAGCACCGTATTGAAGATGTGCGCCCCGAAGCTGGTCTCGGCGGCGTGGCCGCTCACCTTGTCCTCGTAGCGGAAAAGGGCGTGGAGCCAGCCGTCGCCCTCACCGCCGTCACGGAAGTCGTAGAGCAGCTCGAGGTGCCCGTAGCCGGACGGGAGAACGGTCTCGATGGCCCCGTTCAGGATATCGCTTACGTCCACCGCGGTACGGTGATTGCGCGGCAGCCGGCCGAGGAAGCGCTCGGCCACTTCGCGGCCGCTGGCGTCGTAGATCCGCACGCCCACCGGCAACTCTGCCTGTGTCGTCGCCATCGGCGTCGGCAGAAGGAGGCTGCGATAGCGGCTGGGCGGCAGCACGGGCGCCGGCAGCACGAACCCCTTGCCCATCAGGTTGGCGAGCTCCGGCAGATGCGGGTCGGGCTTGAGGTCGATGCGCTCCACGTTCGGGTGCGCGATGCGACGGTGGCCCGACTCGGTGGTGATCTCGTAGCGCGGGCGGACGAAGTGCCGCCCGGCACGGATCTCGATCTGCGCCGGCCAGCGCGCGGCCGGCAGCAGCGCCGAGACGTCGAGGGCATAGCTGCCGAAGGGCGGCACGGCGCGGTCGAGCCAGACGACCTCGTTCTCGCCCATCAGGTTGAGCCCGACCGCCCCGGCCGGAATGGGGCAGGGGTGGCTGTTCTGGACCCAGAGGACAACCTTTTCATCCGCGCGGGGAGCCGGCAGGCCGGCGTAGAAATCGGCGGGCCAGGCGTTGGCGTCATGGGTGCACGAGAGATCCGCCGCGTGCTCGCCGAAAACGTCCAGCGCGTATTTCACGACGTCGTGCCCGGCAGCCCCCGTCGCGTGGATGAAGAGCTGCCCCGTGAAGTCGCCGAGGCCGAAGCGGCGCCGAACGTCGCGGCTATCGATGACGATCCCGGCGGGGCTGGGGGGCATGTCCTCGCGCCACTGCGCCAGCACCCGGCCGTCGGCATCGAACAGGCAGAGCCACAGCGCGACCTTGTTCGCGCCATAGCCGGCCCAGTAATTCGCGGTCGCGATGCGCGTGTGGAGGCCGGCGCTGTCGCGGAAGAACGCGAAGTTGGTCGCGAAGTTCAGCGGGTCGAGGTAGCGGCGCCGGTTCGTCAGCATGTCGTCCGGCAGCCGGACGGCGTCGAGCGTCACGATCCCGGCGCCAGAGGGAACGAGATGGCGTATGTGCGCGACGATGCGTTCGGCATCGAAGACGGGAATGAAGACGCGCGCGACCTTGGCGCCGGCAAGGTCGGTCACCGGTTGGGCGGCGCGGCCGAGGATCGTGCGGCCAATTTCGGCGATGTTCTGGACGAAGACGGCGCGAACGTCGATGCCGTCCAGGCGGTGGATCTCGGCAAACGCGTCGGCCGTGCCGGCCGGATCGTAGACGGCAATGGGCCCGGCCGCGCGCAGGTCCGCCAGCAGCGCGCCGATCGCCGCCTGCACGTAGGGATGGCCGATGGCCTTGAAGAAACTGTCGCCGCCCTTGGCGTTGCTGAACGTCTCGATTCTGAGCGCCATGTACGAACCCGGTGTTGGTTACGCCGGTCTTATAGCGGGTGACCGGCTTTCCCACCACCGGATCGGTACAGGTGATCACGACCAGCCGAAGCGCTGGCGGATCTTCGCCGCGGCCCGCGCTGTGTCGTCGGGCGGGTCGTAGCGCCACGTGGCGACACTGCCGTCGAACCGGCGGGTGATGCCGTCGGCCATGAGCATCTCGTGGAACCGCCGGATCCGGCGCGATTCGCCCTCGAGCTGCGCGACATAGACGGGCTTGCCGGTTGCGATCGCCTCGGACGTCATCGACACCGAGTCCTCGGTGACGATGATCGAATCGGCGAGCGCGAGCATGCCGAAATAGGGGTTCTCGCCGGTGCCGTCCCAGATATAGACCGGGGCACCGGCGAGCCGTTCGCGCAGGATCGCGACGCAGCCGGGATCGGTGCGGCGCGACGGCGTCACGGCCAGGCCGCCGCCCGAGACGCGGGCAAATCTCAGCAGGTCGTCGGCCAGCCGCCTGGAGATGGCAGGCGTCAGCCGATGGCGGCGGTTGGAGCCGCCCACCAGTACGGCGGTGAGCGGGCGCGGCAGATGCGCGAACACTGGGCGCCAGCGCTCCGCCCCCGCCGCAAGCTTCGCCGCCGTCACGGCATGGACGGCGGCCTTGGTGACGATCACGTTGGAGCCGTCGACGTTGTCGTGCCGGGGCACGACGACGACATCGAACGCGGCGAGATTCATGCGCGGATTCTGGATATGGACGATCCGTGTCCGGCCGCCGCTCGCACGCTTGATGGCGACGGCGAGCGGCGCACTGACGTTGCCGCAACTGATGACGAGATCGGGCCAGGGCGGGACGAGCGGGTCGCTATCGCGGGTGGGCGCGGCGAGCGGCCGGAACCACAGCCGATTGGGCAGCCAGTCCCAGGGCAGACGGACGCGGACGCGCTTGATCTCGGGCGTCAGCCCCAACGCCTCGGCGAGGCCCCGCCCCTGCGCCTCCATGCCGGCATGGCCCTCGGTGATCACCCAGCACTTTCGCATCGTCATGAAACGTGGCCGTCCAGGCAGCCGGGCACGGTGACATGGAGCGGGGCTCTGCCGAATCCGCCCACCGGCACCGAGTAGTTGCCATTTTTCTTCAGTCTGGGTAACATTATTTCAAGTTAGCGCAATTTACGGAAAAGAGCGATGCGCCGGGTGAAACTCGACCGGATCGATCGGCGAATCCTTCGTGACCTTCAGGACAACGGCCGGATGACGAATGTCGAGCTTGCCAGACGGGCCGAAATCTCGGCGCCGCCGTGCCTGAGGCGCGTGCGTGCGCTCGAAGAGGCGAAGGTCATAAAGGGTTATCACGCGGAACTCAATCCTGCGGCGCTCGGCTTTCACGTGACGGTGTTCGCGCATGTCGGCCTGTCGAGTCAGGCCGAACACGATCTCAAGGCGTTCGAGGACATGGTGAACACGTGGCCGCAGGTGCGCGAATGCCACATGCTGGCGGGCGAGACCGACTTCCTGCTCAAGATCGTCGCCGAGGACTGGGACGCCTATCAGACGTTCCTTACCACCAAGCTGACGACGGCGCCCAACGTGAGCCATGTCAAGTCCGCGCTGGCGATCCGCACGTCAAAGCTTCTGCCGGGGGTTCCGGTCGAGGTGGACTGATCACCTCTTCCACACGCGACCGATGCCGCGCTGCGTGATGTAGCCGCCACGTCCGCGACGAGCGAGCCGGCAAGAATGCTGGCGCGACCGCGATGCCGGGTTGCCGACGGATTGGTCGAGCGGCGTATCACGATCGCATCGCGCCAATTGGGCGCGGCGTCGATCGTTACCGGCACGATCATGCCGCCGACGAAGTCGCGGGCCCGCCGGTGGGAAACGACGGCAGCGGGCATCGGCGCTTCCCGGCGACTGCGTTTCATCCTCGTGCGCCACGCCCGATGCCGACGCAGTTGTCGCCCGCCGGCGGGGTAAAGAAGACACCAGCGCGCGGCGCTTCGGCTTGACTTGACCGGACGTTTCGGAAAAGTTTACGCGCCGCCCGCGGCCGACGGAGCCGATCCGCGACGAGGGTGTTTTCATTTCAGCAGCGGGCACGAGGTTTCATGAAAACCATCCTCGTCCATCTGGCTCACGACGACGATTGCCGCCGCCGCGTGGAAACGGCGGTCGGCTTGGCCGCCGCGCATGGCGCCCATCTCGTCGGCATCTACACGAAATCACTGCATGTCACGCCGCCGGCGATCGTCGGTCGCGGCGCATCCGCCTTGTTCCTGCGGGAAATGGAAGCAAGCGCCGCGGAACAGGCACAGGAAACATCCGCAGCGTTTCGGGCAGCAACGGAGCGGGCCGGTATCACGGCCGAATTCGTCGAGCAGTCCGGCGAGGCGATCGACGTGCTCGCCGCGAGTTCATGCTGTGCCGATCTTCTCGTCGTCAGCCAGACTCCGCCGGAAACGGTGGAGGACGTGCTGGCCGGCAGCCGGCCGGATCAGGCCGCGCTGGTCGCCGCCTGTCCGACGCTGATCGTTCCGCACGGCACCGGCACGCCGGAAACCGGTCGGCGCGTGCTGATCGCTTGGAAGCGCGCGCGCGAGGCGGCCCGTGCGGTACGGGATGCTTTGCCGATACTACGCTGGGCCCAGACCGTCACCGTGCTCACGGTCGGTTCAGCCGCAGCCGATGAAGGGGCGAGCGCAAAGCTGGTGGCATATCTCGAACGACACGGCATTCGCGCCACGATGCGACCCGATTACGGCGACGAGAGCAACGTCGGCGCGGTCGTGCTTGCCCATGCGCGCGACCTGGATGCGGACATGATCGTGATGGGTGCCTACGGGCACTCGCGATTGCGCGAAATGATCCTCGGCGGGGCGACAGCGCATGTTCTGGCCAACACCACGGTGCCGGTGCTGATGTCGCATTGAGGTGTCCATCCGTTCGAGACGGCCGGTCGGCCCAATCTGCAACGAAATCGACGGGGAACAGGGACAAGAGTGAATACGCGCACGATGCTTCTGACGGCCGTCGCCGCAATTTTCGGCCTCATCCTCCCGGATGTCGCGTTCGCCGCGTCGGCCGGAACGGATGCGCCGCATGTGGATGGCAGCGCCCTGAGCCTGATCTGGGGCCTGCCGTTCGTCGGCATCCTGCTGTCGATTGCGCTGTTTCCGCTGATCGCGCCGCATTTCTGGGAGCATCACTTCGGCAAGGTCTCGGCATTCTGGGCGTTCGCCTTCCTGATCCCGTTCGCCGTGACGTTCGGGCCGGCCGTGACGGTCTACAGCGTCCTGCACACGCTGCTGCTCGAATATGTTCCCTTCATCATTCTGCTGTTCGCGCTGTTCACCGTCAGCGGCGGTATTTCGGTCAAGGGCGCGATGAGCGGCACGCCGGTCTCCAACACCGTCATGCTCGGCATCGGCACGGCGGTCGCGAGCTGGACCGGCACGACCGGCGCGTCGATGCTGCTGATCCGGCCGATGCTGCAGGCGAACAAATGGCGTCGGCACGTGGTGCACACGGTCGTGTTCTTCATCTTTCTCGTGTCGAACATCGGCGGCTCGCTCACGCCGCTGGGCGATCCGCCGCTGTTCCTGGGCTTCCTCAAGGGCGTCGACTTCTTCTGGACGACGACGCACATCTTCGCGGAGACGCTCGTCGTCGCCGTGCCGCTGCTGGCCCTGTTCTTCGTGATCGACAGCTTCTACTACCGCAAGGAGACGAACACGCCGCCCGCGCAGGCCAGCGGCCTTCAGGTCGAGGGCAAGATCAACATCCTGCTGCTGGCCGGCGTCGTCGGCGCCGTTCTCCTGAGCGGCGTCTGGGATTCGGGCGTGTCGTTCACGATCTATCACAACGAGATTCCGCTGCAGAACCTCGTCCGCGACGCGCTGCTGATCCTGATCGCGTTCGCGTCGCTTCGCCTCACGCCGAAGGCGGCGCACGAAATGAACGACTTCAACTGGGGTCCGATGAAGGAGGTCGCCAAGCTTTTTGCCGGCATCTTTCTCACCATCGTCCCGGTGATCGAGATCCTGCGCGCCGGCAGGGAAGGGGCGTTGAGCAGCGTCGTTGCGCTGGTGACGCGGCCCGACGGCACGCCCGACAACGCCATGTATTTCTGGCTGACGGGCGTGCTCTCGAGCTTCCTCGACAATGCGCCGACCTATCTCGTGTTCTTCAATCTCGCCGGCGGCGATGCCGAGGTGCTGATGCACCAGATACCGGTCACGCTCGCCGCGATCTCGTGCGGGGCGGTGTTCATGGGCGCCAACACCTATATCGGCAACGCGCCCAACTTCATGGTCAAGGCGATCGCCGAAAGCCGCGGCGTAAAGATGCCGAGCTTCTTCGGCTACATGGCCTGGTCGGTCCTGATCCTGATTCCGCTCTTCGTGCTGACGACGTTCATTTTCTTCCGGTGAGCGACCTCGGGCCGCTTTGAGCCGATCCAGTCTCGGGCGGCGTCGGAAATGCCGGGTCGGACAGCACGGGGCGCATGCCCTAGGTCGTGCCGCCGGCGAGAAACCAGAGAATTCCGAGGGCGGCGGTACCGGCGAGCGTCGGGATCATGCCGCGCCTGAATCGGAAGATTGCCAGGATCGCGGCGATCGTCAGGACCAGCGACGGCACGTTCAGGGTCGCCAGGACCGGCACGTCGAGCGCCAAGCCGAAACTCGTGATCTTGCGCGTCTGGGCGAACAACACGTGCAGCGCAAACCAGACCGCGAGGTTCAGGATGACGCCCACGACCGCCGCCGTGATTGCCGCGAGTGCCGCGGACAGTGCCCGGTTTCCGCGTAAGGCCTCGATATAGGGCGCGCCCAGGAAGATCCAGAGGAAGCAAGGTACGAACGTGACCCAGGTGGTGAGGATCCCGCCGAGCGTACCGGCCAGCATCGGGTCGAGGCCGCCCGGATCGCGGTAGGCGCCGAGGAAGCCGACGAACTGCACGACCATGATCAACGGCCCCGGCGTGGTTTCGGCCATGCCGAGGCCGTCGAGCATTTCGCCGGGCGCCAGCCAGCCGTAATGCTCCACGGCCTGCTGCGCGACATAGGCGAGGACGGCGTAGGCGCCGCCGAACGTGACAACCGCCATCTTGCTGAAGAACACGGCGATCTGGGTAAAGACGTCGGCGCTTCCCAAGGTCGCGAACAGCACCGCGATCGGGCCCAGCCACAGCACGAGAGATACGGCGGTCACCTTCAGCGACCAGCCGAGCCTCGGGCGTGCATGGGGCGGGACCCGCTCACCGAGCAGGGGGGCGCGATCGGCCGGGGCGTTCGCGCCGTCCGTCACGTGGCCGTTTGCCGCCGTAAAAGCCGACAGGCCGAGGCGGCCGCCGACGAACCCGATCAGGCCGGCGCCGAGCACGATGAGCGGGAAAGGAACGTCGAACGCGAAGATCGCGACGAACGCCGCGGCCGCGAGGCCGGCCATGAGGCGGTTCCTGAGCGCGCGCCGACCGATCCGCACCACCGCATCGATGACGACGGCGAGGACGGCGGCCTTCAAACCGAAGAAGAGGGCCTGAACCACTCCGACGTTGCCGAAGCCGGCATAGAGCCAGCTTAAGACCATGAGCGCGACGAAGCCCGGCAACACGAACAACGTGCCGGCGACCACGCCGCCGAGCGTGCGGTGCATCAGCCAGCCGACATAGATCGCGAGCTGCGTCGCCTCGGGCCCCGGCAGCAGCATGCAGTAGTTGAGCGCGTGCAGGAACCGGCTTTCGCCGATCCAGCGCTTTTCCTCGACGAGGATGCGATGCATGACGGCGATCTGTCCGGCCGGACCGCCGAAGCTGAGCGCCGCGATGCGTGCCCATACCTTGACGGCTTGTCCGAACGGCACGCCGTGATGGGACGTATCGGGGGCGCGGCCGGCAGGCGGTGCGGCTGTGCCGTGCATCGTGCATCCTTTCATCCGCGCTGCCTTGCGGAAGGACTCGTGGAAACCATCGCACACCCCGGCACCGCGTGCGACGTGCCGGCTGCGAATGGCTGGTAGCAGCCGCTGACGCTAAAGGTAGAACGTGACCGGTTCAACCTGGGGCTGGATGGACGGGTGCGGCCTCAGGGGAGGGGCCTCACCTTCAGGGATGCCGGCCGGATCGGGCGCCGGACAAGAGCGGACAGCGTCGCGCGTTCCGGCGAGCCCGTCGTTGAACGGTTGCACCGGCCATGAGCGCGTAAGCCGGTTTCCATGGCCACGATGAAACGGCGCGCCGGCGACAACCACCCGGCGTTCACGGGCCGGGATAGGCCGGCGCCGTCACTTGTAGCGGACGCGGATGATCTCGTAGGCCTTGGAGCCGCGCGGCGTGGTGACCTCGACCGAGTCGCCGGTCTGCTTGCCGATCAGCGCGCGGGCGAGCGGCGAGGTGATGGAGAGCCGGCCCTGCTGAATATCGGCCTCCTCCGCCCCGACGATCTGATAGGTCGTCTCCTCGCCCGAGTCCTCGTCGGCGAGCGTAACCTTGGCGCCGAACTTGATGACCTTGCCCGACAGCTTGGAGACGTCGATCACCTCGGCCCGCGCGATCTTGTCCTCGAGTTCGGCAACGCGGCCCTCGATGAAGCTCTGCCGCTCGCGCGCGGCTTGATATTCGGCGTTCTCCGACAGATCGCCGTGGTCGCGCGCCTCGGCGATCGCTTTGATCACGGCTGGACGCTCCACCGTCTTGAGGTGCTTGAGCTCGGCCTCCAGCCGCGCCAAGCCTTCGGGGGTCATCGGAATCTTTTCCATCGACAACGACCTTCACCTTTCGGGACCGTACCGGCAGACCGGCACAATCCCGACGCCATTCATCCTGGTGGATACCGGGATCAGAAAGATACCCCAAAATACGACTGGAGCGGCGCGACTTCAAGATTACCGGCGCGAAGCGCGGCAATGGCCTCGACGGTCGCCCGGGCCCCCGCGACGGTCGTGCAGTAGGGAATATTACCCAAAAGCGCCGTCTGGCGGATGTCGAAGCTGTCGGAGAGGGCCTGCGAACCCTCCGTCGTGTTGAAGACGAGGTGGATGTCGCCGTTCTTCATGGCGTCCACCACGTGCGGACGGCCTTCGAGCACCTTGTTGACGACGCCGACCTCGAGTCCCGCCCGGCGGAGGAACGCGGCGGTACCGCGCGTCGCGACCACCTGGAAGCCCATGGTCAGAAGACGGCGCACGGGCTCGACGATCGCCGGCTTGTCGCGGTCCTTGACCGAGACGAAAACGGTACCGGCGAGCGGCAGGTTGGAGTTGCTGCCGAGCTGGGCCTTGGCGAAAGCGTGGCCGAAATCGATGTCGATGCCCATGACCTCGCCGGTCGACTTCATTTCCGGCCCCAGGATCACGTCGGTCCCCGGGAAGCGGGCGAACGGGAAGACGGCCTCCTTGACGGCGACGTGCTTGAGCCGTGTGTTGGTAAGATCGAACGACGCGAGCTTCTCGCCGACCATGATCCGGGCGGCGATCTTGGCGATCGGCACGCCGGTGGCCTTGGCGACGAACGGCACCGTCCGCGACGCGCGGGGATTGACCTCGAGGATGTAGACCTCGCCGTCCTTGACCGCAAACTGCACGTTCATCAGGCCAACGACGTCGAGCGCGCGGGCGAGCAGACTGGTCTGGCGCGCGATCTCGTCGATGATCTTCGGCGGCAGCGAATAGGGCGGCAGCGAACAGGCGGAGTCGCCGGAATGGATCCCGGCCTCCTCGATATGCTCCATGATGCCGGCCACGTGCACGGTCTCACGGTCGCACAGCGCATCGACGTCGACTTCGATCGCATCCTGCAGGTAGGAGTCGATCAGAACGGGATTCCTGCCGGAGACGCGCACCGCCTCGGCCATGAAGCTGCGCAGCGCCTCGGCGTCGTGGACGATCTTCATGGCGCGGCCGCCGAGCACGTAGGAGGGGCGCAGCAGGACCGGATAACCGATATCGGCGGCGACCTTCTCCGCCTCCTCGAGCGAGAAGGCGGTGCCGTTCGCCGGCTGCTTCAGCCCGAGCTTCCTGAGAAGCCCCTGGAAACGCTCGCGGTCCTCGGCGAGGTCGATCGCATCCGATGACGTGCCGAGGATCGGGATGCCGGCGGCGGTAAGCGCGCCGGCGAGTTTGAGCGGCGTCTGACCGCCGAACTGCACGATCACGCCGAGCACGCGGCCGTTCGTCTGCTCGCGTCGGATCACCTCGATCACGTCCTCGGCCGTGAGCGGTTCGAAATAGAGGCGGTCCGAGGTGTCGTAGTCGGTCGAGACGGTCTCGGGATTGCAGTTGATCATCACCGTCTCGTAGCCGGCGTCGCGAAGCGCATAGACGGCGTGGACACAGCAATAGTCGAACTCGATGCCCTGGCCGATGCGGTTCGGTCCGCCGCCGAGGATCACGACCTTGTCGCGCGCCGACGCCTCATCCTCGCTTTCGGGCGGGGTGAAGCCGTCGCCTTCGTAGGTCGAGTACATGTAGGGCGTGCGCGAGGCAAACTCGGCAGCGCACGTGTCGATGCGCTTGTAGACGGGCCGCACGCCGGCCGCACGCCGCGCCGCCGAGACCTCGGCCTCGGTCCTGCCCGAGAGATGCGCGAGGCGGGCATCGCTGAAACCCTGCTGCTTGAGCCGGGTCCAGCCGGGCGCGTCGGCGGGGAGTCCGTCGCGGCGGATCCGCGCTTCGGTCTCGACCAGCTCCTTGATGCGTTCCAGGAACCAGGGATCGTACTTGCAGGCGGCATGGACGTCGGCGACCGAGAAGCCGTACCGGAACGCCTGCGCGATGGTGAGGATCCGGTCCGGCGTCGGCTTGGCGAGCGCGGCGCGGATCGCGTCGCGATTGGCGCCGGCATTGGCCTCGGGGATCTCGACCTCGTCGAGGCCGGTGAGCCCCGTCTCGAGCGAGCGCAGCGCCTTCTGCAGCGACTCGGCAAAGGTGCGGCCGATCGCCATGACCTCGCCGACCGACTTCATCGCCGTGGTGAGGAGCGGCGGCGTCCCCGGGAACTTCTCGAAGGTGAAGCGCGGGATCTTGGTGACGACGTAGTCGATCGTCGGCTCGAACGAGGCCGGCGTCACGCCGGTGATGTCGTTGGCGAGTTCGTCGAGCGTGTAGCCGACCGCAAGCTTCGCCGCGACCTTGGCGATCGGAAAGCCCGTCGCCTTGGAGGCAAGCGCCGACGAGCGCGACACGCGCGGATTCATCTCGATCACGACCAGCCGGCCGTTGGCGGGATTGACCGCGAACTGCACGTTCGATCCGCCGGTATCGACACCGATCTCGCGCAGCACCGCGATCGAGGCGTTGCGCATGATCTGGTATTCCTTGTCGGTCAGCGTCAGGGCCGGTGCCACGGTGATGCTGTCGCCCGTGTGGATACCCATCGGGTCCACGTTCTCGATCGAGCAGACGATGATGCAGTTGTCGGCGCGGTCGCGCACGACCTCCATCTCGTACTCCTTCCAGCCGAGCACCGATTCCTCGACCAGCACCGAGCCGACCGGCGAGGCACGAAGCCCGCTCGCGACGATCTGCTCGTATTCGTCGACGTTGTACGCGACGCCGCCGCCGGTGCCGCCGAGCGTGAAGGACGGCCGGATGATCGCCGGCAGGCCGACGAACTCGAGCGCGGCCCGCGCCTCGGTCATCGAGGTGACGAGCTTCGAGCGGGGGCAGGAGAGGCCGATTTTCTCCATCGCCTCGCGGAACAGGAGCCGGTCCTCGGCCTTGGCGATCGCGTCCCGGTTGGCGCCGATGAGTTCGACGCCATACTGCTCGAGCACGCCCATATAGGCGAGCTTCATCGCCGTATTGAGCGCGGTCTGGCCGCCCATGGTCGGGAGCAGCGCGTCGGGCCGTTCCTTGGCGATGATCTTCGCGACGATCTCGGGCGTGATCGGTTCGATATAGGTCGCATCGGCCAGCCCCGGGTCGGTCATGATCGTCGCCGGGTTGGAATTGACGAGGATGATGCGGTAGCCCTCGGCGCGCAGCGCCTTGCAGGCCTGCACGCCCGAGTAGTCGAACTCGCAGGCCTGGCCGATGACGATCGGACCGGCGCCAATGATCAGGATCGATTTGATGTCGGTGCGTTTGGGCATCGTTCGTTACGCGCGGAAGGCCGAAGGAGCGGACGGAACCGGTCGAAGAGCACGGATGCGACGCACGTCCGGCGTGCCGCTCACGTCCGCTGCTCCATGTACCGGACGAAGCGTTCGAACAGGTACAGGCTGTCCTGCGGGCCAGGGGAGGCTTCGGGATGGTACTGGACCGAGAAGACGGGCCGACCCCTGACGCGGATGCCTTCGTTTGTGCCGTCGAAGAGCGAGACGTGCGTAACCTCGACGTCGTCAGGCAGCGATTCCGGCACCACGGCGAAGCCGTGATTCTGGGACGTGATCTCGACGCGGCCGGTGGCGAGATCCTTGACCGGATGATTCGCCCCGCGATGGCCGCGATCGAGCTTCCGGGTGCGGGCGCCGAGCGCCAGCGACAGCAGCTGGTGGCCGAGGCAGATGCCGAAGATCGGCAGGTCGCGCTTCAGGAGCTCCTGCAGCACCGGCACGGCATAGCGGCCGGTCGCCGCCGGATCGCCTGGACCGTTCGAAAGGAACACGCCGTCGGGCCGGTGGCGCAGGATGTCTTCGGCCGACGCGGTGGCCGGCACGACCGTGACGGCGCAACCCGCGTTGGCGAGGCAACGGAGGATGTTGCGCTTGGCGCCGTAGTCGATCGCGACGACCTTGAAACGCGGGGCCGTCTGCCGGCCGTAACCCTGGCCCGGACGCCACAGGGTCTCGTCCCAGTCGTAGCTCTGGCGGCACGTGACCTCGAGCGCCAGGTCCATGCCCTCGAGTCCGGGCCATGCCGCCGCCGCGGCCTGCAGCGCGTCGATGTCGATTCTGCCGTCCGGCGCGAAGCCGATCGCGCCGTTGGGCGCGCCGCCGTCGCGGATCCGGCGCGTAAGCGCGCGCGTGTCGACGCCGGCGAGACCGACCAGATTATGCGACTTCAGCCACGCATCGAGATGCTGCGTGGCGCGGAAATTCGACGGCTCGGTGATGTCGGCGCGGAGCACCAGGCCGCGCGCGGCCGGAGTCCGTGTCTCGATGTCCTCGAAATTCGCACCGACATTGCCGATGTGCGGGAACGTGAAGGTGATGATCTGACCGGCATAGGACGGATCGGTCAGGATCTCCTGGTACCCGGTCATCGAGGTATTGAAGCATACCTCGCCGACGACCGTTCCCGGGGCGCCGACACCGCGTCCCCAGAAGACCGTCCCGTCCGCCAGCACCAGGGCTGCGTTCGCGCCAGGCGGTTGTCGGTGCGCGAGGCTGGGCGAGCCAGGCTGGAGGGCGGCTGGCGGCATCGGTCGGGGTCCTCGCGTGCTGGAGAGATCGGCTTCACCCCGCGGGTCGGAAGCGGCGCGCGAGGAAAGGCCGAAGACGTTGCGGCGCTAAATAAGCAATCGGCGTGCCGCCGTCAAGCGATGTACGCTGAAAATTTGTATTATACATCAATTAGTTGAGAGAAAATTCGGGTTTGCCAGCGGCATCGATCCCATATATGTTGTGCGCTTTCCCGAACGGACTGGACATGCTGCGGAACCAGCTGACGGACGCGCTCAAGGACGCGATGCGGTCCAAGAACGAGCGCGCCATTTCGACACTTCGCCTGATCCTGGCGGCGCTCAAAGACCGCGACATCGCGGCCCGCGCCAAGGGCAACCACGACGGCATCTCCGACGACGAGATCCGGTCCATGCTGCAGAGCATGATCAAGCAGCGCCGCGAGAGCATCGCGATGTACGAGCAGGGCGGGCGGTGCGAACTTGCGCAGCAGGAGGCGGAGGAGATCGCCATCATCGAGGGGTTCCTGCCGCGCCAGCTGAGCGACGCCGAGATCGAGCGCGTCGCGCGCGAGCTGATCAACGAGATCGGCGCGCAGGGCATCAAGGACATGGGCCGCACCATGGCGGCGCTGAAGCAGCGCTATGCCGGCCAGATGGACTTCGCGAAGGCGAGCAGCGTGGTCAAGCAACTGCTTGGATGAGGCGGGATAGTTATCCCCGTTATTCAACCTTTCCTCAACCGTTGGCCGCTTTAATCGTCGCTCCGCCGAGGCTAGTCTGCGGGTTTCGCACCTCTACCGGAGGGTGAGCTTGGCCTTTCCGCCCCGATTTCTGGACGAAATCCGCGCGCGGCTGACCTGCTCGGAAGTGATCGGTCGGCGCGTGCGCCTGGTGCGCAAGGGGCGGGAACATTTGGGCCTGTGCCCGTTCCACAACGAAAAGACGCCGTCGTTCACGGTCAACGACGAGAAGGGCTTCTTCCACTGTTTCGGTTGCGGCGCGCATGGCGACGTCATCGGCTTCACCATGCGCATCGACAACCTCTCGTTCCCGGAGGCGGTCGAGCGGCTCGCGGCCGAAGCGGGTCTCGAGATGCCGCGTCAGAGCCCGGCCGACCGTGCGCGCGAGGCGGTCGAACGCACGCTTCACGACGTGGTCGAGGCGGCCTGCGCCTGGTTCGAGGAACAACTTCGTGCGCCGGCTGGTCGAACGGGACTCTTCTACCTGCGCCAACGCGGGCTCGACGACGCCACCATCGCGCGCTTCCGTCTGGGCTATGCGCCCGATGCGCGCAACGCACTCAAGGGCGCGCTGCTGGCGGCCGGATTTACCGAAGCGCAGCTTCTACAGGCGGGCCTGATCGTCCGTCCCGATGACGGCCGCGACAGCTTCGATTTCTTCCGCGGCCGGGTCATGTTTCCGATCGCGGACCGGCGCGGCCGCATCATCGCCTTCGGCGGCCGCGTGATCGGGGACGGGCAGCCGAAATATCTCAACTCCCGGGATACGCCGCTCTTTGACAAGGGGCGCACGCTCTATGCCCTCGACAAGGCGCGGGAGGGCGTCGCGAAGGGGGCCGAGCTCATCGTCGCCGAAGGCTATATGGACGTCATCGCGCTGCATGCCGCCGGATTCACGGGGGCGGTCGCACCGCTCGGCACGGCGCTGACCGAAGCGCAGATCGAAGCGCTGTGGAAGCTCGCGCCCGAACCGATCGTCTGTCTCGACGGCGATGCCGCCGGCCAGCGCGCGGCGCTCAAGGCAGCCGAGCGGGCCATGCCGCTCCTGAGGCCGGGCTGTTCCCTGCGCTTCGCGACGTTGCCCGCCGGCGAGGATCCGGACAGCCTGATCCGTCGCCAAGGGCCCGGGGCATTGCGCGACGTGCTGGTACGCGCCCGGCCGCTCGTCGACATCATCTGGGAAGCCGAGACGGCGGGCCGGCCGCTGGACACGCCCGAGCGTCGCGCCGGGCTTGCCGAGCGTCTCAGGCAGCGCGTGCGGCAGATCGCCGATCGGACCGTCCAGGACCAGTATTTCCAGGTGATCCGCGAGCGAATGTGGGCGGCCTGGCGTACCGGCCGGGGCCGCTCGCGGCCGATTTCGGCCGGCATGCGGGCGCCAGGCGATCCCGCGGCGCTGTCGATCCGGCAGGCGCAGGTCCTGCTGGCGACGCTTATTAACCATCCGGCGCTGATCTCCGAGGAATGCGAGGTCATCAGCGCACTGGAGCTGCCGCCCGGCGACCTTGACATGGTTCGCCAGGAAATTCTAAACGTTGCCGGCCGCAATCCGGACCTTGACTCCGCCATGTTGAAAAACCAGTTGAAAGAGGCTGGTTTAGCCGATGCGCTAGCTGGCCTCTCGGAGCCAAGCCTTTACCGACATTGGCCTTTTTCGGGTCCGGAGGCATCCGATGACGAGGCCCGGGCCGGCTGGCAGCACATCGTTGCGCTCTACCAAAAGCGCAGACTGGAGGGGGAGGTTGACGCGGCCCTCGCGGACCTCGGCCAGAACATGACCGAAGAGGCGTGGGCGCGGTTTTGCGAGCTGCAGCGGCAGATTCGCGAGACAGCAAACGCGGACCTGGAAGATGACGATCCCTTCAGCGTGGGGGAGAGGCCGGCACCCGGTCCGGTCACAGCGAGATAGGACGTACCAGACGGCCGCGAGGAGCAAGATCCTCCTTCGTCGGCCAGGAGCGGATTTTGCGGCCTCGGGCCGCGGTGTGAACAGTCGAGAGAGCAGATAGGCACAGCATGGCAGCGAAACCCAAGGCCGAGGCGGTGGCACCCGTCAGCACGGAGCCGACAGACGGACCGCTGATGGATGGCATGACCGCAGCGGTCAAGAAGATGATCCAGCGTGGCCGGGAGCGGGGCTACATCACGTACGACGAGATCAACGCCGCGTTGCCGCCTGAGCAGTACTCCTCCGAGCAGATCGAGGACACGCTCGCCATGCTCAACGAGCAGGGCATCAACGTGGTCGAAGCGGAGGAGGAGGAGACGGAGAAGGTCGAGCCCGAGCGCGAGGACGACGAGGACGACTCCGATGACAGCGAGTACGGTGGCGGCAACCTCGACGCCGACTCGATCGGCCGCACCGACGACCCCGTGCGCATGTACCTGCGCGAGATGGGCTCGATCGAGCTGCTCTCGCGCGAAGGCGAGATCGCGATTGCCAAGCGGATCGAGGCCGGCCGGGACAAGATGATCGGCGGGCTGTGCGAAAGCCCGCTCAGCATGCGCGCGCTGGTGCAATGGCGTGACGCGCTGGTCGAGGGCCGCATGCTGCTGCGCGACATCATCGACCTCGATGCCACCATGGGCGGCATGCCGGGCGACAGCGCCGAAGTCGACCCGGCGGATGCCGAGGCCGAGGCCGAGGAGCGCGGAGAGGGCGACGAGGACGGCGAGTCGAAGTCGGCGGGCGAAGGCGGCGACGAATCCAACATGTCGCTGTCGGCGATGGAGAGCCAGCTCAAGCCGCAGGTCCTCGAGACGTTCGACAAGATCGCGGCGACCTACAAGCGGATGCTGAAGATCCAGGAGAAGCGGATCGAGGCACTGCATGCCGGCCGCTCCTTCAGCCCGGCGTCGGAGAAGACGTATCAGAAGCTCAAGGGCGAGCTCGTCGCGCTAATGCAGAGCGTGCGACTCAACAACGCCCGCATCGATCAGCTGGTCGAGCAGCTCTACGACCTGAACCGCAAGCTTACCGCGGCGGAAGGCAAGCTGCTGCGGCTCGCCGAGAGCTGCGGCATCAAGCGCGAGGAGTTTCTGGCCAAGTACACGGGCAAGGAGGTCGACCCGCGCTGGCTGTCGCGCGTATCGCGCCTGTCCGGCAAGGGCTGGGCGAAGTTCGCGCAGGCGAAGTACAAGAACGAGATCATTCAGCTGCGCAAGGAGATCGCCGACATTTCGGCGCGCGCCGGCCTGCCGATCCAGGAGTTCAAGCGCATCGTCCAGACCGTCCAGCAGGGCGAGCGCGAGGCGAGCCGTGCCAAGAAGGAGATGGTCGAGGCGAACCTGCGCCTCGTGATCTCGATCGCCAAGAAGTACACGAACCGCGGCCTGCAGTTCCTGGACCTGATCCAGGAGGGGAACATCGGCCTGATGAAGGCGGTCGACAAGTTCGAATACCGCCGGGGCTACAAGTTCTCCACCTACGCGACGTGGTGGATCCGGCAGGCGATCACGCGCTCGATCGCCGATCAGGCGCGTACGATCCGCATCCCGGTGCACATGATCGAGACCATCAACAAGCTGGTCCGCACCTCGCGCCAGATCCTGCACGAGATCGGCCGCGAGCCGACGCCGGAGGAGCTTGCCGAGAAGCTGGGCATGCCGCTCGAAAAGGTCCGCAAGGTGCTGAAGATCGCCAAGGAGCCGATCAGCCTCGAGACGCCGATCGGCGACGAGGAGGACAGCCATCTTGGGGACTTCATCGAGGACAAGAACGCGATCCTGCCGGTCGACGCGGCGATCCAGGCGAACCTGCGCGAGACGACGACGCGGGTTCTGGCGACGCTCACGCCGCGCGAGGAGCGCGTGCTGCGCATGCGCTTCGGCATCGGCATGAACACCGATCATACGCTCGAGGAGGTCGGTCAGCAGTTCAATGTCACGCGCGAGCGCATCCGGCAGATCGAGGCCAAGGCGCTGCGGAAACTGAAGCACCCGAGCCGGTCGCGGAAGTTGCGGAGCTTCCTCGACACCTGAGGCTGCCGGTTGGACGGGTCATCGCAGCGGGCCGGCGGATATACCCGCCGGCCCGTTCGATTCAGGGCGCCGTCCGCACGATTAATGCGCGGGTTGGCGACTAGTTTCTTGCGGGTCCAATGCCCCTACGAGTTTGAAAGGCGCCGACCCCGAACCGGCGCGGGCGACCACAGCGCGAGAGAGCCTGCCTGGCTTCCCATGACACTCATGTCCGCCGCCTGCTCGAAGCAGCCGGGTTCGACATTGTGGCCTCAAGCGGCACCCATTTCGTGGCGCCGACGATCTTTCGCTTCGGGAAGAACATCAATTGCGCGACCCGGTTTGCGATCTGGGACCGGATCCGCGTCCCGCATTCCGTTCTTGAATCGGCATTCGACCAACGTCATGTATCTCGGTCGACGCCGCCCGGCCAGCGCGTGAGGCGGCGTGGCCGGGCGGTGCGTTCGCCGCCGGCCCAGGTTAGTATCTGTGGTGTGCCGTCCGGTGGGGCGGTCATCGGGCCCGTAGCTCAATGGTCAGAGCTCGCCGCTCATAACGGTGTGGTTGCAGGTTCGAGTCCTGCCGGGCCCACCACTTAATCCAAGCCCATCAGCGAAGCGGCTGCTGCGGGTGTCTTGGCACCCCGTCCGGGGCGAACGACCTATGATCCGGACTGCCGCAAACCCGCGAACCGCGCGATTCCCGCCCAGTATTCGGGCTTCCAGTAACTGCATGCGGTGCCCGACGTGGACGGAAGCACGAAGATCGCGGACGTGCCGATGCGTTCGTCCCGCAGTCCAAAGCTGATGTCAGCGGTCTTGCGGCCGAAGAAGATCGCCACTGCCTCTTGCCATTGAAAGCCACGACTTTGGGTACGGCGGCCAGGATGCGCCGCGTGAACCCGTCGATGTCGTATGCGCCGGCGGGTATGCGGGAGTTCGGTGCCGGCATGCTTCTTGGCGAGGTCCGTCAGCCCGATGCCGAATGTCGGCAGCAATCTGAATTTCTCCGGCGCAAGACGCCGGGGCGTCAGCCCGACATCGGCGAGGACCTACCAGAACTTGTTGGTTTTCCCGGCGTAGTAGGCGCCGCGTGCGGCCGATTCCGCGCCAGCCGCGGTGCCACGGAACACGACGCGCATGCCAGGAGGAAGCAGGTCGGGGAGGACGAACATCGTTCAATACATGCGACGCGAAGAATGTTCGATTCTGCTTCAAGTGGCGCAGGAGACTGGTCGGCTTGGCGAGGTGACTGTCGTCGGCGTGATGATCACCTGAAGCCGCGCCGGTTTCAGATGATCTGACGAAGCGCCTCCTGCGCGCGTTTGAGGTGCGGCAGGAACTTGCGGACCATGTCCTCAAGCGTGATCCGCGCCGCCTGGGCACTTACGTTGATCGCGGCCACTGCCGTGCCGCGATTGTCGAAGATGGGCACGGCGATGGATCGCAGACCGAGCTCCAGTTCCTGATCGACCAAGGCATAGCCAAGGGTTTGGACCTCGGCCAGCGCGCGGCGGATGTCGCGCTGGCTGCGTTTGGTCCGGGGCGTTAGCGGAACGAGGTCGACCTTCCGGAAATAGTCGTCGAGCGCCTCGGCCGGCTGAAACGCCAAGAGCGCGCGGCCGAGCGACGTGCAGTACGCCGGCAGGCGACTGCCGACGCTGAGCCCGATCGACATGATGCGGCGGGTTGCCGCACGGGCGACATAGACGACCTCCATTTCCTCGAGGATCGCAGCGGAACTCGACTCGCCGACCGCCGCGGAGATTTCCTCGAGGAAGGGCTGTATGCGGAGGGGCAGCGTGGTCGAGGAGAGATAGGCATACCCCAACCGGAGGATCTTCGGCGTCAGGACGAAGAACTTACCATCATATCTGGCGTAACCTAGTTTCGTGAGCGTAAGCAGCGACCGGCGAGCAGCGGCCCGCGTGAGTCCCGTGATCCGTGCAACGTCGGTCAGGCTCAATTTCGGGCGCGATTCATCGAATGCTTCGATCACGGCAAGCCCTTTTTCGAGCCCGCGGACGATGTCCCGGTCGGCAATCTCCATTTTGACGACAGTCACGGCGTTCACCTCGTTATGTTGATCTGTTGTCGTTGCGCGCACACGCCGTGCGTTGCGTGTCGCTCCGTGCTTGACAGACGTCGTCTCCGCTGCACATCCTCTTGCATCTTAAAACATTGTGCGAAATTCGCACAAACTAGGAAAGCGCCCGTGTTCCCGTTACCCGTCTACACGACAGACGCAGATAGCCACGGCAGCGATACGGAGGCCGGCATCGTCCGCCATGACGAAACCGGCGCCGGGCGCTGTCTTCGCGCCGTCGCGTCCGAACCGTCATACCGGACCGTGTGATGCAGCCGTTCGTCTATACCGGCCTACCCGCGCGCGTGGTGTTCGGTTTTGGCACCGTGACGCAGCTGAAGTCCGAGATCGAGCGCCTGGGTGCACGGCGTGCACTGGTGCTGGCGACGCCGCAGCAGGAGCAGCAGGCGCGGGAGGTGGCCGCCTCGCTCGGCGAGTTGGCCTGCGGCGTCTTTGCCGGCGCGGTCATGCATACGCCCGTGGAGGTGACGGAACGGGCGCTCGCCGTCGTGAACGACCTGCGGGCCGACTGCCTCGTTGCGGTCGGCGGGGGGTCCACCATCGGCCTCGGCAAGGCCATCGCGCTCCGCACCGACCTGCCGCAGATCGCCGTGCCGACCACCTACGCGGGTTCCGAGATGACGCCGATCCTGGGCGAAACCCAGAATGGCGTGAAGACGACGCAGCGGACCCTCAAGGTCCTGCCGGAGGTCGTCATCTACGACGTGGATCTGACGCTGACGCTGCCGACGACGCTGTCCGCGACATCGGGCATGAACGCCATCGCCCATGCGGTCGAGGCTCTCTACGCCCAGGACAGGAACCCGATCGTCTCACTGATGGCCGAAGAGGGCATTGCCGCCCTAGGCCGCGCATTGCCGCGCATCGTACAAAACGCGCAGGATCGGGAGGCGCGGTCGGATGCGCTCTATGGCGCTTGGCTTTGCGGCACCTGCCTCGGCCTCGTCGGCATGGCCCTTCACCACAAACTGTGTCATACGCTGGGCGGGACGTTCGACCTGCCGCATGCTGAGACGCATACGATCGTTCTGCCGCATGCGGTGGCCTATAATGCGCCCGCCGTGCCGGACGCCATGGCGCGCATCGCCCGCGCGCTTGGCCAGTCCGACGCGGCTCAGGCACTCTATGAGTTGGCTGGCCGGCTCGGCGCGCCGCGTGCGCTGCGCGACATCGGCATGCCCGAGGACGGTATCGACCGCGCTGCCGATCTGGCCGTGAAGAATCCCTATTGGAATCCGCAGCCGATTGACCGCGACGGCATCCGCAATCTCATCGCCCGGGCGTGGGCCGGCGAGCCGCCTCTGTCGCCTGGAAGCGCAGGGCAGGCCGCTTCAGGTGCGGCAGGTCGGATGGGCTGAGGCAAGGGTGTGATGGCGCGGATTCTGATCAAAGGGGCACAGATCATCACGATGGATCCGTCGCTCGGCGACATCGCGCCGGGCGACATCCTCATCGAAGGCGAGCGCATCGCGGCCGTCGGCCACGCCATCGATGCGGACAACGCCGAGATCGTCGACGGCGCGTCGTTCATCGTCGTCCCGGGTTTCGTCAACGCCCACATGCATACGTGGCAGACGGGGCTTCGCACCGTTGCCGCCAACTGGACGTTGCTCGAATACTTTCGCTGGGTGCACGCCGGCCTTGCGACCCGCTTCCGCCCCGAGGACATCTACATTGCGACGCTTGCCGGCGCGCTCAACCAGATCAACTGCGGCACCACGACCCTGGTCGACTGGTGCCACAACAATCCGACCCCGGCCCATACGGATGCCGCGATCTCGGCGCTCTTCGAGAGCGGCATTCGTGCGGCGTTCTTCCACGGCTCGCCGAAGCCCGACCCGAAGCCGGGTGAACCGCACTTTTCGGAGATTCCCCATCCCCGGCACGAGGTGGAGCGGCTGCTGGCAGGTCCGTTCGCGACGCGCGATCAGCGCGTGACGCTCGGCCTCGCCATACTCGGTCCGCATTACTCGACGCTCGACGTCGCGCTCCACGACTTCAGGCTGGCGAAGGAATTCGGCTTGGTGGCGTCGATGCATCAGGGAGGTGGTCCGGCCAAAACGCCCAACGGCTGGGCGGTCCTCGAATCCGAAGGTCTCGTCGGCGACTTCGTCAACATCGTCCATGGCCATGGTCTGTCGGACGACCAGCTGAAGCGCTTCGTCGATCTCGGCGTCACGTTCTCGGTCGCACCCGAGAACGAGATGATCCAGGGGCATGGTCATCCGATCACCGGACAGCTGCTGCGGCTCGGTTCCGCGCCGTCGCTTGGCGTCGATCTGGAAAGCGTGCTGTCGGGCGACATGCCGACGGTCGCGCGCATGGCGCTGTCCCACCAGCGTGCGCTGGACAATGCGGCGCACCGCGCCGCGCACGGGACGATTCCCAACACGTCGACCATCACGACGCGCCAAGCGCTCGCATGGATCACGGTCGAAGGCGCGCGCATGCTGAAGATGGAGGATCGCATCGGGACGTTGACGCCCGGCAAGCAGGCGGACCTCGTCCTGATTCGCGCCGACGATCTGAATATGTGGCCGGTTCATGACCCCGTCTCGGCCGTCATCATGCAGGCGAGCGTCGCGAACGTGGATTCGGTGATGATCGCCGGTACGTGGCGGAAACGCGGCGGGCGGCTTCTGTTCGACGATCTTCAGCGCGTGAAGAACGAGTTGCAGGCCTCGGGGCAGCGCATCATCGAGGAACTCGGGCTCTCGCCGCGGGCGGCCTAAGGAGGAGACGGAATGGCAGACGGACAACGTGTGGGGTGGATCGGTCTCGGCAAGCTCGGGCTGCCGATGGCGGCGCGTATCGCGGCCGCGGGGTGCCGGGTCGTCGGCTATGACCGCGACCCGACGCGGATGACCGCGGCAACCAAGGCCGGCATCGCCGCCGCGAGCGGGCCGGAAGCGATGCTGGCGGACGTGACCCTGGTATTCACGTCGCTGCCGGACGACACGGCGCTCGAGGCTGCATTTCTCGGGACGAACGGGATCGTTGCCCTTGCCGCGCCCGGGACCATCATCGTCGAAACGAGTACGGTGAGTGCCGGTGCCTCGGCGCGCGTGGCCGCCGCCGCGTCGTCGAAAGGCATCGCCTATCTGCGCGGACCGGTATCCGGCAACCCGGTGCTGGCCGAACGGGGTGAACTCACCGCGCTCGTATCGGGGCCGAACGAGGCCTTCGAGAAGGCCCGGCCGCTGATCGCCAGCTATGCGAAGGCGCAGCATTATCTGGGGGATGCCGAGCAGGCCCGCTATGCGAAGCTCGCGATCAATCTCATGATCGCCGTCTCCGCCGGCATGATGGCCGAGGCCCTGACGCTTGCCCGGCGCGGCGGTCTCGATTGGGACAAGATGCTCGACCTGATGGGCGAGAGCGCGGTCGGATCGCCGATGGTCAAGTACAAGATCCCGCCGCTCAAGGCGCGGGACTTCTCATCGACGTTCTCCTGCCGGCAGATGGCGAAGGATCTGGACCTCATCCTTTCGACCGCCCGCGATGCGGGCGTGTCCGTACCGCTTGCCGCGCAGATGCGCGAAACCTATTCGGCGCTGGTCGCAATGGGAGATGCCGAGGCAGACTACATTGCGACGGTCAGGCATTCGGAACGTCTAGCCGGCCTCTCCGAGACGGTCCACGGCGCAAGCCAAGTGGGAGAAAAGCATGCGAAATCTTGACGAGAATACGATCACCGACGAGGTGATCTCCCGTATCGCGGAAGACACGAATCCGCGCCTCAAGCAGATCATGACGTCGCTGATCCGGCATGCCCATGCCTTCATCCGCGACGTGCAGCTGACCGAGGCGGAGTGGGCGTTCGCCATCGACTTCCTGACGCGCGTCGGCAAGACATGCACGGACAAGCGGCAGGAGTTCATTCTCCTCTCGGATACGCTCGGCATCTCGATGCTGGTCGATGCGATCAATCACCGCATGCCGGAAGGCGCCACCGAATCCTCGGTGCTCGGACCGTTCTATGTCGAGAACCCGCCCAAGGCGGAGAACGGCGCCGATATCGACCGCGGCATTCCCGGCGGCGGCGAGGCGCTTTATGTCGAGGGGACGGTGACGACCCCGGATGGCCGTCCGATCGCAGGTGCTACGGTCGATGTCTGGCATTCGGACAAGGACGGCTTCTACGACGTGCAGTATTCCGGCGGTGACCTTTTCCGCCGTGCCCGCTTCGTCACGGATCAGGACGGGCGCTTCTCGTTCTGGACGACAATGCCGGCGCTCTATCCCATTCCGCACGACGGACCCGTCGGCGAGATGCTGAAGGCGACCGGACGGCACCCGTACCGGCCGGCCCATGTCCATTTCATGATCGAGGCCAGCGGCTACGACAAGCTCGTCACCCAGCTGTTCGTGGACGGCGATCCGTATCTCGACAGCGACGCCGTGTTCGGCGTGAAGAACTCACTGATATGCGAGTACGTGCAGCGGCCGGCGGGACCGGCTCCCGACGGGAGCATCCGGGACAAGCCGTTCCGTCACCTCGTCTACCGGTTCGGCCTGCGGCCGACCGGCGCCCCGGCCAGCCGGAGACGGCGGCATAACCCATAACTGAGAGCAGAAAACGGAAGGAGAGAACGCGCATGACTGTCACCCGACGAAACGTTCTTGCCGCGGCCGTTGCCGCCGCGACACTCGCGGCCGCGCCGGCCCTGGCCGAGCCCAAGACGATCAACCTGACGATCGCCTCCAGCCATCCCACGACGATCGCGTGGGTCGGCTATATGCAGTCGGTCTTCCAGCCCGAGGTGAACAAACGCCTCGAGGCGGCGGGCAACAAGTATCGCATCCAGTGGAAGGAGGCGTACAACGGTCAGCTTTACAAGGCGAACGCGACCCTGACGTCGATCTCGGACGGGATCACCGACGTCGGCTGGGTCTTCATCGGCATGGAGCCGGCGAAGCTGCCGCTGATGCAGCTGGGCGCGGTCACGCCGTTCACGACCGACGACCTTCCGACCATGCTCGACGTCATCAACAAGATCCACGACCAGGTGCCCGCCCTGCGCAAGCAGTGGGAGGACAACAACGTCGTGTTCCTCGGCGCGTCGGGCAACGACACCTACGACCTGTTCCTGAAGCAGCCCATCAGCTCCGTCGCTGAGCTCCAGGGCCGCAAGCTCACGGCGCCGCAGTCGCTTTCGCTGTGGCTCCTCAACACGGGCGCGGCGCTGAAGGAAGGCGGGCTGACGACGTACTACACGGATATCCAGACCGGTCTTGCCGACGGAACCATCTCCATGGCCACCGGCATCCTGCCGGTGAAGGTCTACGAGGTCGCTCCGTACATCGTCCGCACCAATATCGGCGCGATCTGGAATGGCGCGATCGGCATCAACAAGGACAAGTGGGACGAACTGCCCCCGGAAGTGCAGCAGGCGATGAAGGAAGCCGGAGCGGTCTACACGCGTGCCCACGCCGAGGAGGTGATGCGCCGTGCCCAGACCGCGACGGAGAAGATGCTGGAGCTGGGGGCCAACCAGAACCCGAAGGTCCAGATCGTTCCGTTCCCGGACAGCGAGCGGGAGAAATGGGCGAAGATGCTGCCGAACATCGCGGGTGACTGGGTCAAGCGCAACGGCCCTGCTGCGCGCGAGGTTCTGGTGGCGTATATGGAAGCCCTGCGGGCGGCCGGCGCCAAGCCGCTGCGCGACTGGGACAAGGAAACGGTCGCGGGTAATTGATACCCGTGGAAACAGGACCCGGCCGGTATGATCCGGCCGGGTCTGCTCGCCGCCAGGCGTCGGTCGGAATGCCGGGCGCCCGGCCATAAGGGGGGATGTGAATGGCAACGGAGGCCGATCTCGACGACATCGGCGGCGTCGACGGCGCGGCAGAGAAGAGCGCCGACAGGGCGTCGACCGGCTTCGGCATTCTCGTCGACGGGTTGAATGCCGTCGGTTCGGTGATCATCGGGCTGATGATGCTGATGATCTGCGCCGACGTCGCTTCGCGAAATCTGCTCCAGCGTCCGATCTCCGGCGTTTCGGAGCTGACGGCGATGGCCATCGTGGTCATCGTGTTCCTGTCGCTGGCGTCGACCCTGCGGCACGGGCGCATGTCGCGCGCCGATCTGTTCATCGACGGCTTCACGCTGGTCAAGCCCAGGGCAGGCCGGTTCCTGCAGGCCATCTATCACCTTGCCGGCACCTTCGTGTGCGGCGTCATCGCGTGGTCCACGTGGCCATCCTTCGTCCGTGCCTGGGTCCGCGGCGATTTCGTGGGTACGGAGGGCGTGTTCACGGTTCCGACCTGGCCGATGCGGCTTGCCGTCATCGTCGGTGCGACGGTCGCCGCAATCCAGTATCTCGTCTTCGCGATCGGCTTCCTGCGCGACGCCGTGCGGTCCGATACCGCAGGGGTCAGCGCACGCGGAACCGATCAACGTTAGCCGGACGCCGGGGGAAGAAAATGGATGCCACCTATGTCGGCATTCTCGCCGTCGTGCTGATGCTGGGCCTGATCTATGTCGGCATGCATATCGGCATAGCGCTGGCCCTGGTCTCGTTCATCTGCGTGGCCATTCTCCGGTCGCCCGAGGTCGCAGGACGGATGGTCGCGGCCGCGGCGAACGATTCGGTTCGTGAGGATCTTTTCTCGGTCGTTCCGCTTTTTGTGCTTCTCGGGCTTCTCGTGTCGATGTCAGGCGTCGGTCGAGACACATTCGACGTCGCCGAAAGATTCATGCGGCGCATCAAGGCCGGGCTCGGTGTCGCCACGGTGCAGGCGAATGCGATATTTGCGGCAATCACCGGCGTGTCGGTGGCCTCGGCGACGATCTTCGCCAAGGTCGCGGTACCCGAAATGCGGCGGCATGGCTACTCGAAACGCTTCTCGGTCGGGGTCGTCGCAGGCTCGTCGGTGCTGGGTATGCTGATTCCGCCGAGTCTTCTCCTGATCATCTACGGCGTCGTCGCGGAGGAGTCGGTCGGCAAGCTTTTCATTGCCGGTATCCTGCCCGGCCTGCTGCTTGCCGCCATGTTCTCGTTGATGATCGTCGCCCTGGCATACCTGAAGCCGCCGATGATCTTCGAGCGCGTCGACGATGCCGGTCCAGGACGCCGCGACACGCTCCTCTCGGTGATGAGGAAGGCGCTGCCGATCGCCGTCCTGATCACTGTCGTCCTCGGGGGGCTTTACACGGGCTTTTTCAACCCGACGGAAGCCGCGGCCGTCGGCGCCGCGGTCGCGTTCATCATCGCGCTGCTGCGCCGCAGCCTCGACGGGACCAAGATCTGGCAGGTTCTCGTCGCGACCGGTCATGTCGCAGTTTCCGTCCTGTTCCTGATTATGGCGGCGAGCCTCTACAGCCGCATGCTCGCTCTCGCCGGCCTGCCGGAGAACATCGCATCGACGTTGCGCGACCTCGGTCTCGGCGCAGAAGGGTTCCTCGGATGCTATGTTCTGGTCGTGGTGCTCCTCGGCTGCATCATCGACTCCGTCTCGATCATGCTGATCGTCCTTCCGATCGTGACCCCGATCGCCGAATCGTTCGGCTTCGACAAGATCTGGTTCGGCATCATTACCGTGATCGCCGTCGAAGTCGGTCTTCTCACGCCGCCGTTCGGCATCTCGGTCTATACCGTGAAGGCGTCGCTCGACGACCCGTCGATCACCGTCTGGGACGTGTTCGCCGGGACCTTTCCGTTCGTCCTGTGCATGCTGGCCTGTCTCGGAGTGATTATTGCCGTTCCCGAGATCGCCACGGTTCTGGTGAGATGATACCGACGAGAGCGAGGGCGACCTGTACGCTTCACTCTACCCACGCCAAGTCGATGCAGGGGCGCCGGCCCGAGCGTCGAAAAGGGATCGGAGCGTTCACATGAGAATGCCGCCGCTTGCCCTCAATCACGTCGGCATCACGGTGCCCGACATCTTTGCGGCCATCGACTGGTACGCCGACGTGTTCGGATTCTCCCATATCATGGGACCACGTCTGCTGGAGGCGACGTCGCCAGCGACTCACGAAACGCCATCGATCTTCGGGCGGCGGTTTCGCCGCGCCTATCAGGCGCATCTGCTCACGGCAAACGGCGTGGGGCTCGAGCTTTTCCAGTTCATAGAGCCGCCCGTCGGCGACCCCGATCCGGAAATGACCTATTGGCGCCCCGGGCCGTGGCACATCTGCTTTACGCATCCGGACGTCGATGCCATGGTGCGGCGGATCGTCGATGCGGGCGGGCGGCAGAAAATCCCGGTGACGGCCTTCGTGCCGGGGCGCCCCTGGCGGCTCGTCTACTGCGAAGACCCATGGCGCAACGCAATCGAGATCATCTCGCACAGCTATGCCGAGATCTTCTCGAACTGGCCGCAGCCGGGGATGACGCAGCCGCCCGTCATGATCGAACGCCCTCGTATCTCTGCCAGGGAGTGACGTTTCCGTGGAAGTCGGTTTCATCGGGCTCGGCAACATGGGAAAAGCCATGGCCGGGAATCTTCTCAAGGCGGGGCATCGCGTGCGGGTCTGGAACCGTTCGCGCGGTCCGGTGGATGACCTGGTCGCGCAGGGGGCCGAACCGGCGGACAGCCCGGCGCACGCCTTTCGCGGCGATGCCGTGATTTCGATGCTCGCGGACGATGCGGCCGTGCGCGCCGTCATGCTCGACGGACAGCTTCTGGCCAAGGCGCCCAAATCCACGATTCACGTGAACATGGCGACGATATCGGTCGCCCTGGCAAAGGAGCTGGCCGACATCCATGCGTCGCACGGCATCAGATACGTCGCCGCCCCGGTTTTCGGGCGGCCCGGTGTGGCGGCCGCAGGTAAACTCAACATTCTGGCGGCGGGCGAGGCTGCGGCAATCGACCGCGTACAGCCGCTGTTTGACGCCATGGGGCAGAGGACCTGGCGGCTCGGCGATGAGCCGCACCGGGCCAACGTCGTCAAGGTCGCGGGCAATTTCATGATCGCCTGCGCCATCGAAACGATGGCCGAAGCGGCGGCACTGGCCAGGGCCAACGGCGTGAGCGCCGCGGAGTTCTTGGAGGTGATGACCGGCACGCTTTTCGCGGCACCCATATATAAAGGTTACAGCGCACTGATCGTCGACGAGCGCTTCGAGCCGGCCGGCTTCAGGACGAAGCTTGGTCTCAAGGACGTCCGTCTGGCCCTTGCGGCGGGCGAGGGCGCGAACGTCCCGCTGCCGTTCGCCAGCGTGGTGCGCGACAATCTGATCGATGCCATCGCCCAGGGCGACGGTGACAAGGATTGGGTGGTCCTTGCCGATGTCGCCCTTCGGCGCGCGGGCCTGTCGTCATGAACCGGCGGCGCTCGACATTCCTGTCATCCTGAACCTTTTGCCCACATCAATTAGCGGGGACGAGAGAGAAATATGCTGTTCGTCATTCACGCCCTGGACAAAGCCGGTGCACTCGACAAGCGGCTGGCCAACTATGATGCGCACAAGGCCTTTCTGGCGGACACAAGCGGATACGGCGTGCGCATCGTCATGTCGGGCCCGCTCGTCGCCGACGACGGCACCACGATGATCGGAAGTCTTTTCATCATCGAGGCGCCGGATCGCGAAACGGTCGAACGATTCAACAAGGCCGATCCGTTCTATAATGCGGGGATCTGGGAACGGATCACCATTACGGGCTTCATCCGGCGCCAGGGATAGTCGGAGTTGCCATCGACAGCGTTTACACACAGGAGACGAAGGTAATGAGCTCGAACGTACGCAAGCTTCGGGTACTCGGGATTTCGGGAAGCCTGCGGCAGGGATCGTTCAACACGGCCGCCTTGCGCGCCGCCGCCGAGCTGGCGCCTGACTACATGACGATCGAGATCGCCGATATCTCGGCGCTGCCGCTCTACAACGACGATGTTCGCCAGGCCGGATACCCGGCGCCCGTCGAGGCTTTCCGCAGGCAGATTGCCGAGGTGGATGCCGTCCTCTTTGCTACTCCGGAGTACAATTATTCGATCTCCGGCGTGCTCAAGAACGCGATCGACTGGGCCTCGCGCCCGCCCGCACAGCCGTTCGAGGGCAAACCGGTGGCGATCATGGGGGCGTCGGGGAGTGTGCTGGGCACTGCGCGCGCGCAGTATCATCTGCGCCAGATGCTCGTGTTTCTGAACGCGTTCCCGGTGAACAAGCCGGAGGTGTTCATCGCCCAGGCGGCGCAGAAGTTCGATGCGGCGGGCAAGCTCACGGACGAGACCGCGCGCGATTTGATCAGCAAGCTGCTCGTGTCGCTGGCCGAATGGACTCTGCGGCTGAAGCAGCCGGCGCCTGAACTGCCGGTGGCGAAGTCGGCCTGACATATGCGTTTGCTTGCCGTCGAGGCGTTAGGCGATCGGCCTGAGCCTCGACGGCAGCAAGATCACCAAACAGCAGTCCGTTTCATTTTTTCATCTTTCGACGTCGGCTCGCCGCTGCTTTCGAGCCGCCCGCCTCTGCCGCAGCCTGTCCCAAGGGAAAGGTTTACCCGACTGGCCGGTGGCAACCGGCCGATTCACGCCTGGGAGGTCCGGCCCAAGATCTGCAGGGTAAAAGTCAGAAGCCACATGAACGTGGCCGCGCTTGCCACCAGCGTGGCGTGCCAGAAATAGCGATCCCGCAGGATATTGCCGAACACCTGCTGCGCCCGGGCCTCGGGCAGGCCGTGCCGTTTGTCGAGCAGGATCCACACTTCCGTGTCCTTGTAGGACCGTGTCGGTGCATGCAGACCCTTGAGGACAAGGATGGCGACCATCAGCGTCACCGAGGTCGCGCCCGTCTTCAGGGCGATGACGATGTCCGCCGAGAGGCCGACCATTGCCGTGGCGATGGCGAGAAAGCCGAAGCCACAGCCGCGACGAATGGAGATGTCGGCGAAATGCTGTATCCGCTCCATGGGTTCGTTCCGGCGCGGGCACAACGGCCGTGCCAGACGCGACGTTCCGCGTACCGGGTCACGGGCCAAGTATTCGGTCCGCTATGATTCCGGAACAGTGCGTCGCCGGGCAAGATGTCCGGTTGATCGGTACGCGCGGCTGCAGGGGGTAAAGGGACGTCACAGCCGGGCAAGCGTCTCGAGCGCCGGGAGGGTCAACAGGATGGCGCCGCCGAGCCAGACGTACATCGGGACCGGGCTTTGCGGGTCGCGATCGATCAGCCGCTCGTAGAGCGCGGCGGGGACACCGCTGAAGAACAACGTCGCGGTTGAGACGAAGACCGAGCTGAAGAACAGGACCCAGTTGACGGTCCGCGGGAAGATCTCCGGCATCAATACCGCGACGATCGGTTTGGCGATCACAATATATGGCGAAAAAAGCCCGTTCACGACGCATACGCCGAGCACGATCGTCAGCAGAGTCTGTCGGTCCATGGCGGTTCGTCGGCTACTGGGCGGGAGCCATGCGCGGCGTCAGCCCCGCGCTGAACATCAGCATGAAGAAGACCACGCGCGCGATAACGATCCAGAACGCGGCGATCGGCGGCAGAAGGAACTTCGGCAGGATGCTCGGGGTAATGAAGGCGACCGGCCGGATCAGCCAGTTCGTCAAACGGCAGAACCAGCGGTAGATGTAGTTGTTGGAATTCGGCGGCAGGAAGAACCCCAGCATGAAGCGGCCGAACAGCGTGTAGAACAGCACCGAAAACGCGTAGTTCGGCAGGTGGAAGTACCAGTACGACCACCAGATGTCCTGACCCGCCATACCTCCTCCTCGCGTGTCAGATCCTTATACAAAAAAAAGGCAGGGCCCACGCAAGTGAGCCCTGCACGGAGTTGCGAGATTGCGTCTACTAGTGGTGTGCGCCGGCGGCGACTCCGTGCACCTCGCCCTTCGGGATGCGGATCGAGTCGACGAAGTCCTGCATCTCCTTGGACGGTTCCGGCGTCACCAGGCTGACCAGCCAGGTGACGATGAACGCCACCGGCAGGCCGAACACCGCGCTCGAGACGTTGCGGATCCCGAACCACAGCGGCATGCCGAAGTAGTGCGTGGCGATCAGGTAGTAGAGGCACACGCCGAAGCCCGCGATCATGCCGCAGATGGCGCCGATCGACGTCGTCCGCTTCCACCAGATGCCGAGCACCAGCGGCGCGAACAGGCCGGACGCCGCAAGCGAGAACGCCCACGCCACCATCTGGATGATGCCCGACGGGCGCGTGGCGGCCGTTGCCGCTGCGACCAGCGCGACGAGGATCAACAGCGTACGCGCGACGACGAGACGCTTCACCGTGCTCGCGTTCGGGTTGATCATCTTGTAGTAGATGTCGTGCGAGAGCGCATTGGCAATCGCAAGCAGCAGACCGTCCGCGGTCGACAGCGCGGCAGCGAGGCCACCGGCCGCGACCAGGCCCGAGATGACGTACGGCAGGCCTGCGATCTCCGGCATCGACAGGACGATGATGTCCTGGTGGATCTTAATCTCACCGAGGTCAAGCACCGCACCGGCCGCCGCGTACTTGGTGACTTCAAGCACGCCGTTGCCGTTGCCGTCCGCGATCGTCAGCAGACCACCGACCTGCGACCAGCTTTGCACCCAGGCCGGCAGGCTCGCGATCGGCTGACCGATCACGCTCTGATAGACCTCGAGCTTGGCGAAGGCCGCGTATGCGGGGGCGGTGAAGTAGAGCAGGAAGATGAAGAAGATGCTCCAGCCCACCGACTCGCGGGCCTGCCGGACGTTCGGCGTCGTGAAGTACCGCATCAGGATGTGCGGCAGCGACGCGGTGCCGATCATCAGGCACAGCACGAGGGCCCAGAAGTTGTGGAACTCGGTCCAGCTGAACTGTCCCTGAGCATCGGTGAACGGGGCAACGTGATGCTTGACGATGCCCAGCTGTTCCTCAAGCTCGGCGATCTGCTTGAGCGCTTGGCCGTAGGTCAGCTCGGGGATCGGAATCCCGTAGCGCTGCGTCGACAGCCAGATGACCGGGACGAGGTAGGCGATGATCAGGATGATGTACTGCGCCACCTGCGTCCATGTCACCGCGCGCATGCCGCCAAGCATGGAGCACACCAGGATGCCCACGAGACCGGCGAAGATCGCGATCTCGAAAGGAATGCCGAGGAAGCGCGAGGTGATGATGCCGATGCCGAAGGTCTGCGCGACGATGTAGGTGAACGACGCGCAGAACAGGACGACGACACCGCAGATGCGGGCGACGTTGCCTTCGTAACGGGTGCCCAGGAAGTCCGGCACGGTGAACTGGCCGAACTTGCGGAGATACGGTGCCAGCAGGATGGCCACCAGCACGTAGCCGCCGGTCCATCCAACCACGTACCCGAGCCCGTTATAGCCTGCGATGAACAGGCCACCCGCCATCGAGATGAACGAGGCGGCGCTCATCCAGTCGGCGCCCGTCGCCATGCCGTTGTAGAACGCCGGCACCACGCGCCCTGCCACGTAGTATTCGGAAAGCTCCGTCGTACGCGAAAGGATGCCGATATAGGCGTAGATGGCGATCGTCAGGAACATGAAGGCGTAGCCGATGATGTGGTTCGGCACGCCCAGCTGCTCAAGAATGGCGAGGAGGATGGTGAAAGCGATGAATCCCCCGGTATAGATCCCGTAGACTTTGCCGAGATTGGCGAGGAATCCACCGCGCCCGATTTCGTATGCCATGGTGCGTTCTCCCCTGGCTTAATCTTCGGCGACGCCGAACTCCTCGTCGATCCGGTTCTGGGCCTTTGCGTTCCAGAAGCACAGGACGACGAAGGCGATCAGCGATCCTTGGGCCGCCATGTAGAAGCCCAGCGGGAAACCGAAAATGACGATCTCGTTGAGCTGGACGGCGAAGAGATGGACGAGGAAGCTGAAGACGAACCACCAAGCCAGAATCACCCACATCAGCCTGCTGGTTCGTCGCCAATACTCTTCCATCCGATCGCGCGATAGGGAATTTGTAGCCATTCCTCCTGATCCCCTTTGTGGTTTAGACTGTACGGGCAGAACGCAAGATGCGCTTGGACGTACGCGCCGCACGCACGGGCGTACGTGGTCGCACGCAGGGGGCTGCGCCGACGCGACCGGTGTCGGGACTGGTGTTCTGATTGATCTGCGGACTCGACATGAAGCCCTAGTTTCCCCCCGCAGGACCTTATGTTGTCTTTTATTTTTGCGGCACTATACCATCTGTTGTTGAACTGCACAACTGGCGGCACCCGGACGGGGTAGGGGGCTTGGTGGCATGCTGAAAGCGCTAATGCGGCGATGGCGGGGGGTGGCGTCCGTGGCCACCCCGGCCGCCTTGATCGAGTTCCTCGACCGCCGCGCCGCACTGGTGGCGCAGAAAAGCATCATCGGCTACTGCCATGTGAAGACCCGGCTGCCCCTGTCGGAGCTGACGATCGAGAAGCAGTTCGCCGATGCCTTCGAGATCGCGCGCTGGGAGGGCTATGCCGCGGTTCTGGCCGATCTGGTCGTCATGACGGAAGGTTATCTTCGGCCGTTTGCCGGTCCTCGCTCCAGGGATCTCGTGGACCCGCTGGCCGGCATTTACGAGCAGACGCTGGCGATTCACCCCCGACCGGGGCACCGGCCCGAGGGCTGGGCCGCTGACGTGGAGCGCCTGCGGCTGCGGCTGCAGACGGCCCAGGCCGGTCCCGTCCGCGGGCCGATGGAGGTGGCGCTGACATCGGCCGAACGCCTGTACGAGACGCTGCCGATCCACGCGACGTTGCGCGAACCGGACAAGCCCGCGATCATCGCCAACGTACAATTCCTGATTGTGGGGCTTGCCCACGAGTTCCGCAAGCAGTTGGACTGCGTGGCGCTGGTTGCGGAACTCCTGCCGGCCCGCGATACGGCCTGAGCCGTCGGGCAGCGCGGCACGGGTCTCGTGAGCTCTACCGCCATGACCGTCCGCTCCCAGACCGCGATCTTCACCAAGCTCGTGCGCGACTTCATGCGCCCGCCCCCGTTCCTGTGCCCCGTCGGGACCCGGATCGGCGACGTCGTCGCCGGGATGACGGCCGCTGGCGTATCGAGTGCCATCGTGACGGACAATGTCGGCCGGGTGGCCGGCATCGTCACCGAACAGGATGTCGCGCGGCGGGTTGCCTTTCAGGTGAGCGCCGATGTTCCTGTCGATGCCGTGATGACCCATCCGGTCGTCACGGTCGCGGCCGACGATTTCCTCTATCGAGCCGTCGCGCGCATGCGCCGGCTCGGGCTTCGGCACATGCCGGTCGTCGAGCCTGGTGACCGGCCGGTCGGCATGCTCGACCTCCACGAGGCGCTTGCCGCCGCCTGCGCGCGCATGGTCGCCCAGATCGACCGCCTGACCCAGGAAAGCTCGATCGAGGGTCTTGCGCGCACCAAGAAGGCCCAGGTCGAACTTGCCCGCGAACTGCTCGCCGACAATCTGCCGGCGCCCGACATCCAGGCCTTGATCACGGACATCAACCAGGACATCCACCGGCGCGTCCTGGACGGCGTGATCGCCGCGATGGCGAGGGAGGGGTGGGGCCCGCCGCCGGTACCGTTCACGCTGCTGATCATGGGATCGGGCGGGCGCGGGGAAAGCTTCCTGCGCCCCGACCAGGACAACGGCTTCATCCTCGCCGACTATCCTGACGACGAGCACAACCGGATCGATACGTTCTTCATCACGCTCGCGGAACGGTTCGTGCAGCAGCTCGATCAGATCGGTTTTCCGCTGTGCAAGGGCAACGTCATGGCGACGAACCCGCTGTGGCGCAAGACCGAGTCACAGTGGGCCCGGCAGTTCCGGCTTTGGGCCGAGCGGCGCAGCCCGGTTGCTGTCCTGTTCGCCGACATCTTCCTCGATTTCCGTGCCATCGCCGGACCGAGCGCGCCGGCTGACAACCTGCGCACATCGGTCATGGAAACGCTCGCGAAATATCCGGTCCTGCTGTCGATGATGTGTCGCGACGAGACGAGCCGGTCAGTGGCGCTCGGCTTCTTCGGGCGTATTCTCCGCGATACGCACGGCGATCAGCCGGGACGGGTCGATCTCAAGATGCGCGGAACGATGCCGCTCGTCGCATCGGCGCGGCTGTGGGCGTTCAAGTACGGCATCCCGGCCACGGGCACGCTCGCCCGCATCAACGGCCTCACCGCGGCCGGCATCCTCGACCGCAACGACTGTGACGAGCTGACGGCTGCGTTCACGCATGTCACGTTCCTTCTGCTGCGCCAGCAGCTTGCGGACGACGAAGCCGGCCGGCCGGTCGGCAACTTCATCGACCCCGATACGCTGTCGCGCCGCGAACGCGACCTTCTCGTCGACTCGTTGCGTGCGATCGAATCCCTTCGCAAACGCGTACGCGCGGATCTGGTCGGCGAAGTCTGGTAGCGTCCGTCACGGTGCCGCGGCCGACGGGGGGGCGGCGAAGGGTACGATGAACGCAAACGTCGCTCCGTGACCCGGCTCGCTTTCGACCCAGATGCGGCCGCCGAAATGCTCGACGATGCGCCGCGAGATGGCGAGGCCAAGTCCCGAGCCCGACGGCTTGCCGGTCATGAGGTCGCCGACCTGGCGGAACTTCTCGAAGATGATCTGCTGGTTCTCGCGCGATATCCCGGGGCCGTTGTCGGCGACCCGGACCTCCAGCCCGTAGTTTCGCTCGCGGATCGTCACGTTCACCAGACCGGTGCCGGCTGGCGAGAACTTGACGGCATTGGACAGCAGGTTGATGACCACCTGCATGAGCCGGTCGCGATCGGCATGCACCGGCGGCAGTTCGGGCGGCAGGTCCGCCTGGATCGTCACATTACGCTCGCGAAAAAGCTGCTTCGTCGCGGCCATCGCCTCGAGAACAAGCTCTCGGACGTCCACGGCGCTGATCTGCCAGTCGAAGCGGCCCGCCTCGATACGGGCGAGGTCGAGCACTTGGTTGATGAGCCGCGTCAGGCGCTCGCTTTCCTTGATGACGATTGCAAGGAACTCCTGCCGCTGGTCGGTCGGCAGGTTCGGGTTGTCGTGCAGGATCTCGGAGAACGAGCGGATGGAGGTCAGCGGCGTCCGCAGCTCGTGCGTGACGGTCGCAAGGAAATCGTCCTTCAGGCGGTCGAGCTCGCGCAGGCGCAGATTCGCTGCCCGCAGCTCGGCCGAGGCCGCCTCGAGCGCGCGGGACTTTTCCTCGAGCTGCCGGCTGTACTCGATGACCTGCGACGCTTCGTCCAGGATCTTCATGACCTCGTCGATGCTGACGTTCTCGCCCTTGACGACCGACGCCACCATGACCCGCGCCGACGCAGCGCCGATGGCGCCGGCGAGCAGGCGCTCCGTGAAGTGGACGAGTTCGGCGTCGGCACGGGCGAGCTTGGCGAGGTCGACTCCGTGGTCCGCGGCGTAGCCGGCGAAGCTTTGCTCCGCACGCTGCTTGCCGATGAAGCGCGCGACCAGCGAGAACAGGTCCTCGAACGAGGCGCTTCCCCGCCACAATCTGGCGCGGTCGCCGGCATCGGGTTGCTGGAATATCTCGACGAAGCGGGTCGCCTGGATCCGCTCGGTCAGGGTTTGTCCGGTCGCCAGCGAAAGTCCGACGTAAAGACCGACATTGGCGACCATGCTCCAGAAGAGGGCATGTGAGAGATTGTCCAGCCCCTCGAGACCGAACAGCGCCTCGGGCCGCAGCAGCGCGATACCCCACGGCCCGTCACTCAGGAACGATAGCGGCAACCAGCCGGAGCGGACGAAGGACGGCAGCAGCAGCGTATAGACCCACATCAGGAAGCCGGCCGTGAGCCCGCCGAGGGCCCCGATGCGGTTGCCGCCTTTCCAGTACATGCCACCGATAATGGCCGGTGCCAACTGCGCCACCGCAGCAAAGGACAGCAGGCCGATGCTGACGAGCGCGTAACTGCCGCCGATGAAATAAAAGTAGAGATAACCGAGGAAGAGAACGAACACGATGCTGCAGCGCCTTATCGTCAGCAGCAACCGCGTCAGATCGCCCCGTTCCGTCAACCGGAGCGCGCGCACGCGCAGCAGGATCGGCATGACGAGGTCGTTGCAGACCATCGTCGACAGCGCGATGGTCTCGACGATCACCATGCCGGTGGCCGCGGACAGGCCGCCGATGAAGGCGATCAGCGCGAGCCAGCCCTGCTGCCCGCTGATGGGCAGGGCAAGCACGAACATGTCGCCGTCGACCGTGCCCGGCGGGAACGTCAACAGTCCGGCAACGGCGATCGGAACGACGAAGACGTTGATCGCGACGAGGTAAAGCGGGAACAGCCAGGCAGCCTTCTCGAGGTGGCGTTCGTCAACGTTCTCGACGACCGACACCTGAAACTGCCGCGGCAGGAACAGGATCGCCGCCATCGACAGGAGCGTGAGCGTCACCCATCCGCCGAGGCCGCCGGCGCCCACGCTGGTGAACAGGTGTTTCACGTCGGGCCGTTCCGCCGCGCGCGCAAAAATATCATCGAACCCGCCGAACATGACGAACGTGACGAATGCGCCGAGACAGAGAAAGGCGATCAACTTCACGGTCGACTCGAAGGCGATCGCGGCGACCATGCCTTCGTGCCGTTCCGTGACGTCGATGTGGCGCGTACCGTAGAGCATCGCGAACACGGCCATCAGCACGGCCACGTAAAGCGCCGTGTCCTCGAAGATCGGCTGCCGCCCCACGGCCGAAGGCATGACGATATCCGGATAGCGAAGGAGAACGTTGAAGCTGGTCGACACGCCTTTGAGCTGGAGCGCGATGTAGGGCATGATCACGATGACCGCCACGACCGTCACGAGGCCCCCGAGCAGGTGGCTCTTGCCGTAACGCGAGGCGACGAAGTCGGCGATCGACGTGATGCGGTTGTTCTTGCTGATCCGCAGCATCTTGCGCAGCACGTGCCACCACAGAACGGCAGCGAGCGTGGGGCCCAGGTAGATTGGCAGGAAGTCGGCGCCGCTCGTCGCGGCGCGTCCCACGCTGCCGTAGAACGTCCACGCGGTGCAGTAGACGGCAATCGACAGCGCATAGATATAGGGGCTGGCGACGACGCTGCGGCCGGCGTCCGCCCGTTTGTCGGCCCAGTACGCCACCGCGAACAGCAGGCAAAGGTAGCCGAACGCGGCGGTGACGATGAGCCAGGGCTGCATCATGATGCGTCGCCTCCGCCCGGCGTTCGTCCATCCGGCGTTCGGTCGGTTTCGGGAAGTTCGGCGCGGCGCGACCGAAGGATGAACGCGAGGAGCGCGATCAGACCGATCCAGGCAGCAAAGAGATAGGCGTAAAGCACCGGAATTCCGGACACCGTCGCGTCGATGCTGAAGATCGCCAGTGCCGGTGGGCTGAACAGGAGCACGCCGAGCAGGAACAGCGCGATCAGACGGTCGCCGATACCGGAACTCCTCATGATCCCTGCGCCCTCCACACCGGCATCAGAAAGCGGCCTGCTTCATCCGGATGGCGAGTGTCATCTTTGAAGCCTCCAGCAGGTCTCCGATCGTGACGATGCCGCGCGCCTCGAGCAGATCGAGCATCCGCACGAAGATCGCGGCCGTCGCCATTGCGTCGCCCAGCGCCGTGTGTCGTCCGGAAACGGCGATGCCGAGCCGGCCGGCGATCGCATCCAGGCTGTGATCATCGAATTCGGGAAACAGGAAGGCCGAAATCAGCAGCGTGTCGAGCGTGACGCCGTCGAAGCGGATACCGCTTGCCTCCTGTTTGCGCTGAAGAAACTTGAGATCGAATGCCGCATTGTGCGCGACGAGCACGGCATCGGCGACGAACGCCCTGAACTGCGGAAGCACGAGCTCGGCCGGTGGTGCGTCCTTCACCATCGCATCGGTGATGCCATGAAAACGGACCGAGGCCGGTGGAATCGGGCGACCCGGGTTGACCAGGCGATTGAACGTCTCGCCCGTAAGGATACGGCCATTCACGATGCGGACGGCCCCGATGGCAATCAGTTCGTCGCCTTGCGATGGTCTCAAACCGGTCGTCTCGGTGTCGAAGGCGACGTAGTCGGCCGAGCGCAACGGCGTACTCACGGCCGAGCGCGTTGCCGTGCCCGTCTGAAACAGATCGAAGTCGTAGAACTCGGGCCGTGACGGCATTTCCGGACGGCGTGTCGGGGCGAACTGGACCCGCGTCGGTGCCGGCAACGGGATCCGCAACGCTGCTCGGCCGGGTTGGTGTGCGTGGCTCCACATCTCGCTTCCGTGGCGGGTCAGCACGTCGCGAAGAGACGGCGCCCCCAGGACGGCTGGAAGCGGCTCGTCGCTCCAGTCGTCGAGCGTGGCCGACGAGATTGGGTCGCCCGTCCATGTGATCTGTACGTAGACGCGCCGGTCGCCGAGCAGGGCCTCGATGTCGAAGGTGTCTGCGCGCGTTGCGGCGGCTAGCTTGCGCAAAATGCACTCGAGCAAGTGCGACAGAGAATGGCTGTCTCCGTGAAGCCACAACGGAAGGCCGACCATGGTCACCTGCGGGCCGCCGGTCTCCCGCAGGTTGCGGGCCACCCAGCTGAAGAGATCCACCGAATGGATGTCGGTCATCGGCCAGTAGTTGGCGCCCAGGCTGCGATAATCGCGATCGAGCGCCTCGAGGCGTTCGCTCAGGACGTTGCCCTCGCGCAGGATGACGTCCTCGAAAGCGCGCCGCTGCTCGGGGCTGATGTCCGGAAAGAAAGAGATCATCTCAGCCGCCGCGCGAAGATTGGCGATCGGCGCCCGCAGGCCTTCGGTTGCACGCCGCAACAGTGCGTCGCAGCGGCTCAGCTCGGCAATCTCCCGTGTGACGTCGGCGAACGTCAGGACGTAGCCGGTGGGCGTACCCGCGGCGTCGAGCACGAGGCTCATGCGCCCCCGCAGCAGAGTCCTGCTGTCGGTCGTCGCGCAGACGACTGGGAGCGTGCCGTCTTCCGGGCCAGCTACGGACCGCTGCAGCAGACGCTCGAGCGCGTGGAGCACGGGGTCGCGCGAAATCAGGTTGAACAGCGATCGTCCGAGGCCGAGCTCGCCGGTTACGTGCAGGAGCGCCAGCGCCACGTGATTGTAGAGCAGGACCTGATGGTCGAGATTGCAGACCATCACGCCTTCGCTCAGGTCACGTAGAATCGCCTCCAGGCGCTCCTTCTGCTCCTCGACGCGGCGTGTCGCGCTGGCCACCGATTGCTGAACCTCGCGACGGGCTGCCAGATACCGGGATACAAGCTGATCGAGCGCATCGGGCAGCGGCGCCAGGGTCGGATAGGCAGCCGCGTCGATGCGCCCTTCCGCTGCGGCGGCGGCAAGCCGCGTGCGCGCGGCAAGCCGCCCGAGCGGCCGGAAGACCAGGTGATCCGCACCTAGCCAGATGAGCCCGGCTGTGACCAGGGCGGCGACGCCGGCAGCCCAGTAGGCGAGAATAACGGCCGTTTCCGGCCCGCTGCGCAGTGCGAACATCGCCGCAAACACGGCAAAGCCGAAGATCGCGGCGATGGCTGCAAGGACGGCGAATTGATGCCGCGGTGCGAGCTGAGCGACCCGCCCCGGTCCGGTCTGTCCTGTCCGATCAGGGATGCTCATCGGCCAAGAGCCGCCTGACGCGGTTGACGAGCTCGCGGGTCGAGAACGGCTTGGTGACGTAGTCGTCGGCGCCGAGTGCCAGCCCCTTCTCGCGCTCGACCTCGCGGCTCTTGGCCGTCAACATGACGATCTTGATGTCCTTCCAGGCCGGATTGGCGCGGATGGTCTGACACACCTCGTAGCCGTCGCGTCCCGGCGTCATGACGTCGAGTAGAATGAGATCAGGCGCACGCTCGGCGACCGCCTGCAGGGCCGCGTCGCCGTCGCGCGCGATGCGCACGTCGTAGCCCGCCTGCTTCATCAGGAACTCGAGGGACAGGACGATATTGGGCTCGTCGTCGACCAGTAATACCGAGGGTCTCATGGGCGTCTTCCTCCACCCCGCGCCGAGGGCCGGGCACCGCATGGTGCGGTTCTGTTTTTCGCTCAAGGATAGACTCGCTGCCGCCGCTTGTCATGGCCGGTTCCAACCGCCCGGGAGGCCGCGGGAAAGGCGGGATGCGGCGGAAGAGGGAGGCTGGTTCCGACGGGGATACGGGTGAACGCGTGCCCGTGCACCGCTCCGCCGACGGGTACGTATTCATGCGGCAAGGCGTATTGGTGACCGTGCCGTACGCAGGCGGACGTCATCGCCGCCATTTTCGATCATCGATGCTGCGGATGTCTGACAACGACGATCCATGACTCCGCCGGCATGCATAGCGGAAATGACGATTGCCGGTGGCCCCAACGGGGATGACTTGCGCAATGACGTTCGCCAACGGCCCAGCTCGGTCGAAAAAACGCCTGCCCGAGGTTGCCCGCACGGGGCTGATCGGCTAGAACCGCGCCACTTAGAATTCCCCACACAGATCCAGAGAAGCGAGAGCGCCGATGGCTGCCTATCAGTACATCTACGTGATGAAGGGATTGACCAAGATCTATCCAGGTGGCCGCAAGGTACTGGAAGACATCTGGCTGTCATTCCTTCCGGGCGCGAAGATCGGCGTACTGGGGCTGAACGGCGCCGGCAAGTCCACCCTGCTGCGTATCATGGCGGGGATCGACAAGGATTATGCGGGCGAGGCGTTCGTCGCCGAGGGCGCGACGGTCGGCTATCTCGAGCAGGAGCCGAAACTGGATCCGTCGAAGAACGTCCAGGAAAACATCCTTGAGGGGCTCGGCCATCTCAAGGCCATGGTCGATCGCTTCAACGAGGTGAGCAATCGCCTGGGCGAGGTCACGGACGAGGACGAAATGAACCAGCTGCTCGCCGAACAGGCGGAGCTGCAGGAGAAGATCGACGCAGCGAACGCGTGGGAGCTGGACCGCACGATTGAGATCGCCATGGATGCCCTGCGCTGTCCGCCCGGCGATGCGGACGTTACCAAGCTGTCGGGCGGCGAGCGGCGTCGCGTCGCGCTCTGCCGTTTGCTGCTTCAGAAGCCCGACCTGCTGCTGCTCGACGAGCCGACCAACCACCTCGACGCGGAGTCGGTCGCGTGGCTGGAGCGCTTTCTGCACGATTATCCCGGCACGGTCGTCGCCGTGACGCACGATCGCTACTTCCTCGACAACGTCGCCGGCTGGATCCTGGAGCTCGACCGCGGCCGCGGCATTCCCTGGGAAGGCAATTATTCGTCCTGGCTCGAGCAGAAGCAGAAGCGGCTCGCGCTCGAGGAGAAACAGGAGACGGCGCGCCAACGTACGTTGGAACGGGAGCTGGAGTGGATCCGGCAGAGCCCGCGCGCGCGTCAGGCCAAGAGCAAGGCCCGCATCAACGCCTACGAGGCCCTTCTCGCACAGTCGAAGGAGCGGGCTCCGGAACAGGTGCAGATCTCGATCGCGCCGGGCCCGCGGCTCGGCAATGTCGTGATCGAAGCCGAGCATCTCAGGAAGGGCTACGGTGACCGTCTCCTGATCGAGGACCTGTCGTTCCGGCTGCCGCCCGGCGGCATCGTCGGCGTGATCGGACCCAACGGCGCCGGCAAGACGACGCTGTTCCGCATGATCGTCGGACAGGAGAAGCCGGACGGCGGCACGCTTCGCATCGGCGATACCGTGAAGCTCGGCTACGTCGATCAGACGCGCGACACGCTCGATCCCAACAAGACCGTATGGGAGGAGATCTCGGACGGCCTGGACGTGATCGAGATCGGCAACAGGAAGGTGCAGAGCCGCGCCTATGTGGCGGGGTTCAATTTCAGAGGTTCCGATCAGCAGAAGAAGGTCGGTGTGCTCTCGGGCGGCGAACGCAACCGCGTTCATCTCGCCAAGATGCTCAAGAGCGGTGCCAACGTGCTGCTGCTCGACGAGCCGACCAACGACCTCGACGTCGACACGCTGCGCGCACTCGAGGAAGCGATCCTCGATTTTCCGGGCTGCGTCGTCGTCATCTCCCACGACCGCTGGTTCCTCGATCGCATCGCGACGCACATCCTCGCCTTCGAGGGCGACAGCCAGGTCGTGTGGTTCGAGGGCAACTACCAAGACTACGAGGCGGACCGCAGGCGGCGCCTGGGTGCCGAAGCCGATCAGCCGCATCGCATCAAGTACAAGCCGCTGACGCGCGACTGACCGTAACGCGACGGGCGGGGCCGGAGAGCTGCGGCCCCGCCTTCTTCGCGAAGATCACTGACGAGGACGCGTGCGCTGGCGCAAAGAGGCGAGCAGCCCCTCGACCTTGCCGCCGTTGCGCTGAATGACGGCGGCGAACTCGTCGCGTTGAGTGACGCTCATGCTGACGCCCTCGACGAGTATGTCGAAGATCTTGAAGCCGCCGTCGTTCCGGCGCATCCGCACGTCGAGGCGTGCGGGCGGCTTGCCCGGCAGCGTCGCCTCGACCGTCGCGACCACGTCGCCGTCCTGGCCTTCGCGCGTGCCGAGGACGCGAAGCTGGGCGCCGGCGAAGTCCTGAAACCGGTTGGCGTAGGTCTGAACGATCAGGTCCTCGAATAGCTTCAGGTATTCGGCCCGCTCGGCCTCGGTCGCGGTGCGCCAGTAACGGCCAAGGACGAAGCGGCCGATTCCCGGTACGTCGAACGCCTCGGTCAGCATCGCACGGAAACGCGCGGTCCGTTCCGGCGCGGGCAGGGCGTCCGTCGTGAGTTCGGCGATGGCACGGCTTGCGAGATCGGTGACGAACTGGCCGCCCTCGTGCAGCGCCGCCGACGAGCCCGGGGCCGGCGCAGCCGACGTCGCGGACTGCGCCGCGGCGCCGGTTGCGGCGCAACCCAGCGCGAGCGCAAGGGCAAGGATCAAATGACGTCGGGTCATGACGTCAGTTCTGCAGGACGCTGTCCGCAGGCGGAGACGGCTGCGCCGACAGGCGTGGTGTCGGCGTATCCGCTCCGGATTCGCTGTTGCGGATCTCGGCATCGCGCCGCTGGCGATAGATGCTGCGTATCGTGGCGTAGAAATCGAGCGAATTGCGCTCGAGATCGGCCAGGGTCTCGATGTTGCGCTCGCGCGTGTCGATTCCGGTCAAAGCCCCACGCCCGATGGTCGCCGCGTCGACGCCGCCCAATGCGATATTGACCGGATCGGCAAAAAAGCCGACCCCGAGACCCGCCGCATCGCGTACGTTCGACGGGCCGAGGACTGGCAGCACGAGATAGGGTCCTTCACCAGCGCCCCAGACGGCGAAGGTCTGGCCAGCGTCTTCCTCGTGATGCGGAAAGCCCATGTCGGTCGCGACATCGAAGATGCCGACGACGCCGAGCGTGGTGTTGATGGTGAAACGGGCAAGCGCCGTGTAGGCGCGCTCCAGCTCCCACTGGAAGACGTCGTTCACCGCGGTCCAGGGCAGCCGCAGGTTGGCGAGCACGTTGCGGATGCGGTCGCGCGCCGGCTCGGGCACACCGATCCGGTACCACCAGGCGACCGGCTTGATGGCCATCTCGTCGAGGAAGCGGTTGACCTCGAAGATGTAGCGGTTGGTCGGCTCGAGGGGATCGTTCGTCTCCTCGAGCTGCTCCTGCTCTTCCGGGGTGGTCGGAATGACACAGGCCGACAGCGAGAGCAGGGCCATGCCCATGCCGACGAGACATGCTTTCGGGCCAGCGAACTTGCGACGCATCATGGGGGATAGGCCTGGTTGGTTATGTTCGTTGTGCGATGCACGTGTCGCGGCTATCCGCTGGCGCCCCCGTCCCGCCATGACGTGGCAACAACAGGGGCCTCCAGTCCCCTTCCGGACGTCGGCATTTTCGGACGAAAGGCTAAAACTCCGGTTAACCGGCGATTCGCGCGCAATAACGGGCGATTAGCTACCACAGACGGGAAGGAGCGCCAATTCCTCCACCGCGGTGGAGGCGTTGAAACTGTCCATGTGTTGCATAGCTGCACCCAGATAGGTCTATAACCAGATGCCTATTGAAAGATATAAAGATATCATTATACAAACCACCCAATGAGCGGACTGGAAAGTGTCCTGACGGGCTTGCGCGCCGCCGCCGAGCCGACGCGGCTGCGGCTGATTGCTCTTTGCGCCGGCGGCGAGCTCACCGTCAGCGAGCTGACCCAGATCCTCGGCCAAAGCCAGCCGCGGGTCTCGCGACATCTGAAGCTGCTCTGCGATGCCGGGCTGCTCGAACGGCTGCCGGAGGGGAGCTGGGTGTTCTACCGACTCGCCCGCGAAGGCGAGGCGGGACGGCTCGCCCAGCAGATCGTCGCGTTGCTGGATGTGAATGATCCGATCCTGCGTCAGGATTTCGAGCGGCTCGCCGCCGTGCGGCAGGCGCGCGCAGCGGCGGCCGCAAACTATTTCCGCGCGAACGCGGCCCGTTGGGACGAGATCCGCTCGCTCCATGTCGACGACCGCGAGGTCGAGCGGCGCATGCTCGAACTCATCCCGCCCGAGCGCATCGAGACGCTGCTCGACATCGGCACCGGCACCGGACGCATCCTGGAGCTGTTCGGCAGCCGCGGCGTGCGCGCCGTCGGGATCGACCTGTCGCGCGAAATGCTTGCCGTCGCCCGTGCCAACCTTGCGCGCGCCGGTCTCAGCGACTGCTACGTGCGCCATGGCGATATGTATCGCCTGCCGTGGACGTCGCCTTCGTTCGACGCGGTCACGATCCATCAGGTCCTTCATTTCGCGGACGATCCGGCACTCGCCATTGCCGAGGCAGCACGGGTGCTCAAGCCCGGCGGACGCCTGCTGGTCGTCGATTTCGCCCCGCATGACCTTGAGCACCTGCGGCGCGACCACGCCCACCGGCGTCTGGGATTTGCCGATGGCGAAGTCGTCGACTGGATCCGCGAAGCGGGGCTCAAGCCGGGCCAGATCCTGCATCTTCCGGGCGACCGGCTGACCGTGACCCTGTGGACGGCCGACCGGCCGCAGATCACGGATCGTCCCGAAACGAAACCCCTGGATGGAGCGCAGGCATGGCCCACGCACTGAGGAACACGACGCTCATCGGTGGTGCGGCCGACAGCGACCGCCTGAAGCTGTCCTTCGAGTTCTTCCCGCCGAAGACCGAAGAGATGGAAAAGCAGCTCTGGGCGGCCGTGAAACGGCTGGAGCCGCTCGCGCCGCAGTTCGTGTCGGTCACCTACGGCGCCGGCGGTTCGACGCGCGAACGCACGCATGCCACGGTCCGGCGCATCCGTCTCGAAACGACGCTGAACCCGGCGGCGCATCTGACCTGCGTCGCGGCCACGCGTGAAGAAATCGATGAGATCGCACGCCAGTACTGGGAAGCGGGCATCCGGCACATCGTGGCGCTTCGCGGCGACATGCCCGGCGGCGGCAAGTTTGTGCCGCATCCGGGCGGCTATACGTGCGCGGCGGAGCTGGTCGAGGGCCTGCGCCGGATCGCACCTTTCGAGATCAGCGTCGCCGCGTATCCGGAAACTCACCCGGATGCCGTATCGCCGGCGGCCGATCTCGACAACCTGAAGCGCAAGGTGGACGCCGGCGCGACACGGGCGATCACCCAATATTTCTTCGACGTCGACTGTTTCCTGCGTTTCCGCGACCTGTGCGATGCGTTCCGGATCAACGTGCCGATCATTCCCGGCATCCTGCCGGTCACGAATTTCGCGCAGGTGGTCAAGTTCAGTGCTGCCTGCGGCGCATCGGTACCGGCCTGGCTGGCGCGGCTGTTCGAGGGACTCGACAACGATCCGGAGACGCGACGCCTCGTGGCCGCCACCGTCGCCGCCGAGCAGTGCCGGCGCCTGCAGGATCACGGCGTGACCGAATTCCATTTCTACACGCTCAATCGGGCGGATCTGACCTACGCGATCTGTCACATCCTCGGTGTGCGGCCGCGCCAACCGAATACGGCGCAGGCCGCCGTTGCCTGAGTCTCAAACAGCGGACGAACTGACATGGCGCATTTTCTCGACGTCCTGCGCGAGCGCGTTCTTCTTTGCGACGGTGCGATGGGCAGCCGCGTGCAGGCCATGTCGCTCGATGTCGAACGCGACTTTCTGGGCAAGGAGAACTGCACCGAGATCCTCACGCGGTCGCGGCCGGACGTCGTGCGCGCGATTCACATGGGCTACCTCGAAGCCGGCTCCGACGTCATCCAGACCAATACGTTCGGCGGCTCGCCGGTCACGCTCGGCGAGTTCGGGCTCGAGGACGAGGCATTCGAACTCAACAAGCGTGCCGCCGAACTCGCGCGCGAAGCGATCGATGCGTTCAGGCACGACGGCCGTACGCGCTTCGTGCTCGGCTCGATCGGCCCGGGCACGAAGCTGCCGAGCCTCGGCCATATCGACTATCAGACGCTGGAGGACGCCCTCACGATTCAATGTCGCGGCCTGATCGCGGGCGGCGTCGACGGACTTCTCATCGAAACCTGCCAGGACCCGCTGCAGATCAAGGCGGCCGTGAACGGCGCCAAGCGGGCACGGGCCGAAGCCGGTCGGGCCGAGGGGGCGGCCGAGATCCCGATCCTCGTCCAGGTCACGGTGGAGACGACCGGAACGCTGCTGGTCGGGACCGACATCGCCGCGGCGGCGACCGTGATCCATTCACTGGATGTGCCCGTGATCGGCCTCAACTGCGCCACGGGGCCCCAGGAAATGGCCGAGCACGTCCAGTGGCTGTCGGAGAACTGGCCCGGCCTGATTGCCGTGCAGCCCAATGCCGGACTGCCGGAACTCGTCGAGGGCAAGACGCGCTATCCCCTGTCGCCCGACGAGCTGGCCAAGTGGCAGGAGCGCTTCGTGCGCGAGGACGGCATCAACATGATCGGCGGTTGCTGCGGCACCGACGTGCGTCACATCGCTGCGCTTGATGCCATGCTGCGGAAGCTGTCGGGCACGGCGCATCGGCCGACTCCGTGGAAGCGCTCGTCGGTCTGGGTTCCGTCGGTCGCTTCGCTCTATCACCAGGTGCCGCTGCGGCAGGAGAACGCGTACTTCTCCATCGGCGAGCGCTGCAACGCGAACGGCAGCCGCCAGTGGCGGAAGCTGCAGGAAGAGGGGAACTGGGAGGGCTGCGTCGAGATGGGGCGCGAGCAGGTGCGCGAGGGCTCGCACGCGCTCGACATCTGCACCGCCTTCGTCGGTCGTGACGAGGTGAAGGAGATGTGCGAGGTGGTGAGCCGCATGCGCGGCGCCATTACCGCCCCGCTCGTGATCGACTCGACCGAATACGCCGTCCTTGAATCGGCGCTGAAGCTTTACGGCGGCAAGGCGATCATCAACTCGATCAATTTCGAGGACGGCGAGGAAGCGGCCGCGAAGCGCATGCAGCTCGCGCGGCGTTTCGGCTGCGCGGTGGTCGCGCTCACGATCGACGAACAGGGCATGGCCAAGGATGCCGAGCGCAAGGTTGCGATCGCCAAACGCCTCTACGAGTTCGCCTGCGGCCGCTTCGGCCTGCCGCCCTCCGACCTGCTGATTGATCCGCTCACTTTCACGATCGCCACCGGCAACGAGGACGACCGCAAGCTCGGCTTGTGGACGCTCGAGGGCATCGAACGCATCCGCGAGGCCTTGCCCGACGTTCAGATCATTCTGGGGCTGTCCAACATTTCATTCGGCCTCAACCCGGCCGCGCGGCACGTGCTGAACTCCGTATTCCTCGACCATGCGATCCGGCGCGGTCTCACCGGCGCGATCGTGCATCACAGCAAGATCATGCCGTTGCACAAGATCCCGGCGGAGGAGGTGCAGGTCGCCGAGGACCTGATCTTCGACCGTCGCCGCGACGGCTACGATCCGCTGCAGGCGTTCATCGCCCTGTTCCAGAACCGCAGCACCGGGGAGAAAACGGCCAAAAAGCGCGCCGAGCGCGTGGAGGATCGGCTCAAGGAGCGTATCATCGACGGCGACAAGCAGGGATTGACCGAGGATCTCGACGAGGCGCTCAAGCGATACAAGCCGCTGGAAATCATCAACACCTTCCTCCTCGACGGCATGAAGGTCGTGGGCGACCTGTTCGGCGCCGGCAAGATGCAGCTGCCCTTCGTCCTGCAGTCGGCCGAGACGATGAAGGCGGCGGTCGCCTATCTCGAGCCGTTCATGGAGCGGGTCGAGGGCCAGCACAAGGGCACGATCGTGCTGGCCACGGTGAAGGGCGACGTCCACGACATCGGCAAGAACCTGGTGGACATCATCCTGACCAATAACGGCTACCGAGTGATCAATCTCGGCATCAAGCAGCCGATCGCCAACATCATGGCGGCCGCGCGCGAGCACAAGGCGGATGCAATCGGCATGTCCGGTCTGCTGGTCAAGTCGACCGTGATCATGCGCGAGAACCTCGAGGAGATGACGCGCGAGGGATTCGACCTGCCGGTGCTGCTCGGCGGTGCGGCGCTCACGCGCAAATACGTCGAGGAGGACTGTCGCGCCGCTTATGGCGCCGGTCGCGTGGCCTATGCACGCGATGCATTCGATGGCCTCGACCTGATGGACAAGGTCGTGACCGGTCAGTTCGACGCATACGTGCAGAAGACGGCGGAGAAGCGCAAGGGAAGACCATCAAACCAGAAGCGGGTGCTGGGCCAAGCGGCCAAGCCGGCGCGACCGATCGATCTGGAGGAGATCAAGCTGCGTCGGGCCGAACTGGCGACGCAGGCGCCGGTGCCGACGCCTCCGTTCTGGGGCTCGCGCGTGATCGAGCACGTGCCGGTGAAGGCGCTCGTGCCCTATCTCAACGAGACCATGCTGTATCAGTTTCACTGGGGCTTCCGTAAGGCCGGCAAGAGGCTCGACGAGTACAAGGAATGGGCGCAACGCGAGGTCCGGCCGATCCTGCGGCGCCTTCTCGAGACGGTCGAACGCGACAACATCTTAGCGCCGTGCGCCGTCTACGGCTATTGGCGCTGCTTCTCGGACGGCGACGCCGTCGTCCTCCTCGGCGAGGACGGGATCACGGAGGTGGCGCGCTTCCAGTTCCCGCGGCAGGACCGCGAGGGCGGGTTGTGCATCGCGGACTTCTTCCGCGACCGCACCTCGAACGAACACGACGTGATTGGGCTTCAGGTCGTGACGATCGGCCAGCGCGCGTCAGAGGTTGCGCGCGAATGGTTCGCCGAGGGCCGCTATCAGGACTATCTCTACCTCCACGGCTTCAGCGTGGAGATGGCCGAGGCGCTGGCCGAATACGTCCATAAGCGCATCCGGGCGGAACTGGGCTTCGCCCACGAGGACGACCGCGACATAGAGAAGATGCTGAAGCAGGGCTACCGCGGATCGCGCTATTCGTTCGGCTACCCCGCCTGCCCGAATCTCGGCGACCAGCGCCAGCTTCTGAATCTGCTCGGCGCGGAGCGTATCGGCGTTACGCTGTCAGACGAGGATCAGCTTCACCCCGAGCAGTCGACCTCCGCGATCGTGGTCCACCACCCGCAGGCGAAGTATTTCAGCGTGTGAGGGATGTCTCCTCAGATGAGGAGGTTGAAACCGCCTGAGCCGATGGGCGTGAGCAGATCCAGGTACGGGTTTCCCGCGCTCGCCATGGATTCGGCATCCTTGAGCGCGAGATAGCGCAAGATGAACTGGCGCGTGTACTCGGTCATGCCGGACGTATTGTTCGTGCTGGCTGACGTATCCTGCTGAATCACGCGCTGAGCCTCGGCCATGGCGTTGCTCGCCTGGGCACGACCCGACTCGAGCGCCATGACCGCCTTGTTGGCAGCGATGATGGCGGCCTGCAGCTTTTCGTAGGCGCCGTCGGCCCCGAAGAGGCCCGACGGGACTTGCGCCGCTGCCGCGGTCACGACGTCCATAACCGACTCGTTCCAGTCGCGCAGGGCCGGAACGGTGATTACCTGGTTCAGGAGCCTCGAGAAGCCCCGGCCATCGCCGGCCGTGGGGTCGAGGAGGTTACGGTAGACGTTGTTTCCGTTCCTGTCGACATAGGCAAACTGCTTGGCGCTGTCGACAAGGCCCGGGAGATCTTCCGCCAGTTTGCGGAGCTCCTCGTCGACCTTGCCGCGCGGGTCGTACACGGTCGAGGCCTGGCGAAAGACGACGAGATCGGTCGTGAGTTCTTCGCGCACGCCATCGAGCAACGACTTGATGGTGCCGTCGAGTGCGGTGAGAACGTCGCGCGCCGAGGCCGCACTGTCGACGTCATTGTCCGACAGAAGCGTCGTGATCGACCGCAGGTCATGGCCTTGGGCGGTGATCGCCGCCGTGCCGTTCAGGTTGTAGGCGTGGTCCGTCCCGCTGGCGAGCAGATTGTCTGCGCCGTCCGCTGCCTGGTTGATCAGCGTATCGATTTCCGCGACGAGCGTCGCGTAGCGCTCCTGCAGGTCGGAGCGGTCGGCGTCGAGAAGGCGGCGTTCCGATTCCGCGGCGATGTCGCGAAGCTCCTGCAGCTTCGTCGTGATCTGCTGCAGGCGCGCATCCGCGTCCCTGACCGACAGCCAGCCGGTGCCGAGCGCGTTCGAATCGAGCGTCACGGCGAAGGCCTCCACCGTAGCGATTTTCTCGGCGAACGCATTCTTGTTCCGCGCCATGGTGTCGCGCGCCTCGCCCAGGAGCGGACCGGCGACCTGAAGCGCCGAACGTACCGCCGACAGATTTGCGGAGTCCGAAGGGCTCGTCGCGGCGGCAAATGCGGCGGCGGCCGCACTGATCTGGTTGCGGAATTCGCTCAGGTCGTGCGGATCGATCGTGAGCTTGTCGCCGGCGGCGTTGATCGTGATCGTTATCGGCCCGCCGGTGGAACCGTCGAGCAGACTATATTCGGCGCCGTTGAAGTAATAATCCCCGCCGGTATCGATCAGGTCATTGATGCTCTGCGCGAGGGTTGCAAACTCGGCCTTGTAGTCGTCGAACGATGCGCTGTTGGCGGGATCCGATGCAAGCCGTTGCAGCTCGAACATCCGGTTCACTGCGATCGCCATCTTTTCGGCGGCGTTCGCGCCCTTGGCGATCATGCCTTGGACGCGGACGAGTTCGGGTACGGCAGCTTCTTGGACCGGAATCTCGTCCGCGTAGGGTCCGGTCGGGCTTTGCAGATTGGCGAGGCGGTCATAGCCGGCCTTGATGTCCTGGAGCCGCCTGGCGGTCTCGCGCGCGACACTGGCGGCGCCGTCGACCAGCTCCAGCAATTTGCCGATCTCGTTGAGGTCGCTGCGCGCATCGGCGAGCCGCGCCTCGCTCACACTGCTCGTGCCGGCCGTGTTGTCGCGGAACTTCGCGATATCGACGCTGCGCGAGATCAGCTCGGCCTGACGCTCAACGCTCTGCACGGCGATTTCCTTCGGCAGCCTGAGGGTCTCCGTCACCACCTTGCGCAGCACGGGATCGCCCAGGATTTCGTAGACGTTGCTGACCTTTCCGATGTTGCGGGCGAAGTACAGCGCCTCGCGGAGCGCGGGATTGAGGTTGCCCTGATCCTTCTCGTACTCGTTGACGACGTAACGCTCGATCACCGACTCCATGACCGACTGAATCTTGATGCGCGCGACGCCGAATTCGGCCATCTTGAAGTCGGCAGCCAGTTCGCGGTAGCGCGCATCGCGCAGACGGTTGGCGAGCGAGTTCGGGTCGTCCAAGTCCGAATTCAGCACCGCCTTTATCCGGCCCATGTAATTGATGTCACTCTCGAGCCCGTAGGCCGAGAGTACGAACTTCATCAGCCGGTAGTTCTTGAAGAGATCGTCGGGGGTTTTGAGCTTGGCGACCTCCTGCTTGAAGTACTCGATCTCGCGCCTGATGTCCGCGCGGTTCTGGAACTTGGCCAGCGCCTGGGAAGAGTTTCCCTTGGTCAGGCTCTGAAACAGGCCGAGTGCAGGGATGGACGGCGCTCCGAGGAGCGATGCGGCGTCGAACATGGCTCTCCCACAAGGTCTTTGCGGACCAAGTGCCGAGCCTAAGGTTCTCCGCTTAAGGAGTTGTTAAGCGGAGAGCGCAGCAACCTGCGATAGACCGGCCCGAGGACGGCGGGGATCAGATACATCGGGAACTGCCCGATGGCGAGATAGAGCGTCAGATCCGGCCCTGCCGCCCCGCCCAGCACGGCGATCAGGATGGCGAGATTGCGGTTTCCGGAGGCGAGCCCGGCGGTCAACCCCTGGCGGATGTCGACGATGCCGAGGCGGGCGAGAGCGCAAAAGGCGAGAGCACCGGCGGCCTGGAGGCCGAAATTCGCGGCGAACGCGGCGGCGAGGAACAGCAGCACGTGACCGGGGCGGGCGAGCAGGGTGGCCGTGACGCCGTCCATGACCGCGATTCCGAACACGACCAGCATCACGACGGCGATGCCACCGATGGGACCTGCGGCCCGTTCGATGCGTTCGCGGCCGAGCTTCCACCGGACGAGGATCGCCAGCGCAAAGGCGCCCCCGATGAACACGCCCAGCCGCCCCATCAACGGCGCGATGCCGATATCGAGTTCGACGCCGAGGAGCGCCAGGGCCAAGGGGGGTTGTACGAGCGGCTGGAGAAGCGAGGTGGCCAGCATCGCCACCAAGGCCAGCGGCGCGTCGAGCCCCAGCATCAGCGCGAAGGTCGGCACCGAGATCAGCACCGGAGAGGAGGACATCAGGAGGAGCGCATGCCCGAGCGACTCCGGCAGGGGAACGAGCCGCAATGCCGCCCACATGACGAGCGGTGCGCCGAGCAGGAGCCACAGCACCACGAGGGCGGCGCGCCCGGGCTTGCGCGCGTAGGCGAGGGCCTGCGCCCAGTCGATCCGAAGCAGGGTCGCCGTCAGCAGGATGATCACGGACGGCGCGAGCAGGGGGCGCAGGGCGTGGGCGAGGTCAGGCAACAGGAGGCCGGCGAACAATGCGGCCGCGAGGAGCGGCGAGGCGCGCCGGTTGCAGAAATCGAGAAGCTGAGAAAGGGGGCTCATAACCGGGCAGCGTGAGGCGGGTAGACGCGACGTGGATGGAGTCGTTGACTTCGGTAGCCTGGAATCATGTCGGCCGGATGCGTGATTTTGCCGCGATGTGTATACGTTGCGCGTATGACCGCGCGGAATTAAGTTTTACATTCGATCGTTTTAGCCGTCAGTTTCCTCCCCCCGCTAGATCCCTGGATCCGATGTCCTTTCCTGCCCGGACCGACAGCCCGCAGTGGCATCTGTTTGTCCCGAAACTCTTTACCGTCCTCAGCCGGGGCTACACCCTGGATGATTTCCGCGCCGACATCATCGCCGGCCTCACTGTCGCGATCGTGGCACTGCCGCTTGCGATGGCCCTTGCCATCGCTTCCGGAACCACACCGGATCGCGGTCTCTATACGGCGATCGTTGCCGGCTTTCTCACTTCGTTTCTGGGGGGCAGCCGATATCAGATCGGCGGCCCGACCGGCGCCTTCGTCGTCGTCGTGTTCAATGTCATCGAACAGCACGGCTATGACGGTCTGGTCATCGCGACGATCATGGCCGGCCTGATGCTGCTGGTGTTCGGGTTCGCGCGGCTCGGGACGTTCATCAAGTATATTCCACACCCGGTCGTAACCGGCTTCACGGCCGGCATTGCGGTGATCATCTTCTCGAGCCAGGTGAAGGATCTCCTCGGCTTGAGCATGGAGACCGTTCCCGCCGACTTCATCCCGAAATGGACGGCGATATTCGCCAATATCGGCAGTATCGACCCGGCGGCGTTCGCCGTCGCGGCCGGAACGCTGGTGGTCATACTTCTCATCCGGCGTTACAAGCCGTCGCTGCCGGCTTTTCTGATCGGCGTCATCGTCGGCTCGGCGGCCGTTGCCGTCCTCGGGCTTCCGATCGAGACGATCGGGTCGCGCTTCGGCGGCATCCCGAGCACGTTGCCCACGCCGTCGCTTCCGGAATTCGGTATCGACCGCATCGTCGAGCTGGTACCGAGCGCATTCACGATCGCGCTTCTGTCGGCCATCGAGTCGCTGCTGTGTGCCGTCGTCGCCGACGGCATGACCGGCCGCAAACACCGTTCCAACTGCGAGCTCGTCGCGCAGGGGGTGGCCAACATCGCATCGGCGGTCATGGGCGGCATCCCGGCGACCGGGGCCATCGCGCGCACCGCGACGAACATCCGCTCAGGCGCGCGTTCGCCGGTGGCCGGCATGATGCACGCGGTATTCCTGCTTCTGTTCATGGTCGTGCTGGCGCCGCTTGCGGTCTACATCCCGCTGGCGAGCCTCGCCGCCGTCCTGGTCGTCGTCGCCTGGAACATGAGCGAGCACGAGCGCTTCCGCCACCTGATGTCGGCCCCCATCGGGGACCGCGTCGTCATGCTGTTGACCTTTGCGCTGACCGTGCTCGTCGACCTCACCGTCGCCATCCAGGTCGGCGTCCTGCTTGCGGCCGTTCTGTTCATGCATCGCATGGCCGAGGCCGTGGAAGTTCAGAACGACGTCAAGCTGATCATGCAGGACGAGGACGACTTCACCCGTCCGGCGACGCAGGATATGCGGCGCCAGATCCCGCCGGATGTCGAAGTGTTCCAGATGAACGGGCCGTTCTTCTTCGGCGCCGCCACCCGCCTCGGCGACGTCCTGAACCAGATCCGTCAGCCGCCCAAGGTGTTCATCCTGCGCATGCGCAACGTGCCGGTCATCGATGCGAGCGGCGTTGCAGCATTGAGCGAGTTCATTTCCCGCTGCCGGGCCCAGGGGACCCGGGTGATCCTCTCCGGCCTGCAGCCGGTCCCCAAGCGCGTCCTGGACCAGATGGGGGTGCGGCCCCGCCCCGACTCGTTCATGCTGGCGCCGGACTTTGAGGCCGCGCTGCGGATGGCACGCGAGATGGATGCCGGGATCGACCCGGCAGCAAAGGCGCCGGTCCCGGCAGCGACCTGAGACGGTGCGCATGACGATGATGTCGGCGATACCGGCACCGTTCGACGCGCACCGCGAGACCGTCCGGCCGGAGTGGATCGACTACAACGACCACATGAACGTCGCATTCTATGTCCTGGTGTTCGACCACGGCACGGATGCGTTCTTCGAATGGCTCGGGATGGGAGAGACATACCGGCAGCGGACGAACTGCTCGTCGATGGCTCTCGAGACCCACATCACGTATCAGGGCGAAGTCCGGCTGGGTGATCCGCTACGCGTCACGACACAGCTCGTTGGTTTCGATGTGAAGCGGATTCACTTCTTTCACCGGATGTACCATGCCGAGAAAGGTTATCTGGCGGCAACCTACGAGTGTCTGAGCATACATGTCGACCTTGGACAACGCCGTTCGGCGCCGTTTCCGGCCGACCTCCAGCGGCGCCTGTCCGACGTCGCTGCCGCGCATGCGTGCCTCCCTCGCCCGGCGGAGCTGGGGCGCAGCGTCGGACTTGGGCGCGGCCGTCCGGCCTAGCGCAACCGGTAACGCGGATCAGTAGGATCGCTTCAGGCGCAGATGGTCGCGCCTGTCCATGGATTTGACTTCGACGTTGCGTAGCTGCGCGCCCTGCAGCAGGTTGAGCGGAACCGTCACACCGGCATCCCCAAGCTGCCAGACCTTGCGATAGAAGTCGGCAAGGTTCTGCGGCGCCTCACCCGCGACGCCGACGATCAGGTCTCCGGCGCGGATTCCGGCGCGCTCGGCGGGACTGTCGGGCACGACCCGCGTTACGATCAGCCGCCCGCGAACCTCTTCAGTGTTGACCCCGAGCCACGGCTTGCCGGGTTCTGCGCGGCGCCCGGCAGCCAGGAGATCGCCCAGGATCGGCTTCAGGTGATCGATGGGCACGAACATGTTGCCCGGAAAGTGGGCGCCGGTGCCCGTCGCGTCGCCGACGATCAGCGAGCCGACGCCGATCAGACTGCCATTGCGATCGAGCAGCGCCGCGCCGCTCCAGGCCGGATGGGGCGGGGCAGTGAAGATCGCATCGTCCAGCAGATATTCCCAGGACCCGGCAAAGGTTCGTTTGGCGACGACAAAGGCCGGCGCGGCCATGTCCGAGCCGCCGTAGCTCGCGATCAGCACGGGATCATGTGCGGCGGTGTCCGCCGATCGGCCGAGGGGGATCGGCCGGACATTGAGCGGCGACATGGCACGCAGCAGACCGAATCCGCTTTCGTGATCGTAGCCGATGATCTGGGCGGGCACCGTCCGGCCATCTGATCCCGTGATCTCCGCACCGTCGGCCTCGACCATCAGATAGCCGATGGTGACCACCAGCCCTGCCTGGTCGATGACGATGCCGCTGCCTTCGCGCTCGCGACCAAGCGTGTCGGCCGTACGAGCATCGCTGGCCACGGTCGTCTTGATCCGGACCACGGCAGCAAGGATGTCCTGGATCGATTGCGCCGCCACCGGTGCGGGCGCGACGACCGCGAGCAGGATGACCGCCGCAACCAGCCGGCGGCCGAGCCAGGCGAAGCCGTCACGATGCCGTCTCATGCGGAACTCCGTTCCGGTTTGCATCCGCCCCCGCCGGAAACATAGCACAATCAGGCCTTCCGGGCAGACCGGTGGCGGGGGTGGCGGCATGGCCGTGACTGGCCAGTGTGAACCCGCGACGGGGTACTATATAAACCAGCACATGTCATCCGCTTCCGAATCGGCACGGGCGCTTACGCCCAGCTATCTCGATACGCTCAATCCGCCTCAGCGCGAGGCGGTTGAAACCACCGAGGGGCCGCTGCTCGTTCTTGCCGGCGCCGGGACCGGCAAGACCCGGGTGCTCACGACCCGTCTTGCGCATATCCTAGTGACGCGCCGCGCGTATCCCTCGCAGATTCTCGCCGTCACGTTCACGAACAAGGCGGCGCGCGAGATGCGCGACCGCGTGGGCGGGATGATCGGCGGGGCGGTCGAAGGGTTGTGGCTTGGAACGTTCCACGCCCTTGCCGCACGCATGCTGCGCCGCCATGCCGAACTCGTCGGGTTGAAGCCCAATTTCACGATCCTCGACACGGACGACCAGATCCGGTTGGTCAAGCAGGTCCTGTCCGCCGCCAATATCGACGACAAGAAATGGCCGGCGCGCGTCGTCCTGTCGGTGATCGAGCGCTGGAAGGACCGTGGGTTGACCCCCGATCGCGTTCCCGCGGATGCGGCCGGCGAGCTCGCCGCCGGCCGCATGATCGAGCTGTACCGGGAATATCAGGACCGATTGAAGACGTTGAATGCCGCCGATTTCGGCGACCTGCTCCTGCACGGTTTGACGATCTTCACGACCCGTCCGGACGTTCTCGAGGAATGGCAGAGCCGGTTCCGGTACATCCTGGTCGATGAGTACCAGGACACGAACGTCGCGCAGTACCTTTGGTTACGGCTGCTGGCACAGCGCCATCGCAACATCTGCTGCGTCGGCGACGACGACCAGTCGATCTACAGCTGGCGTGGCGCCGAGGTCGGCAACATTCTGCGATTCGAGCGCGATTTTCCCGGTGCACGGGTCGTCCGGCTGGAGCAGAACTATCGCTCCACACGCCATATCCTGGGGGCGGCGGCTGCGCTCATCGCGCGCAACAAGGGACGGCTCGGCAAGACCCTGTGGACCGCCGAACCCGGCGGCGAGAAGGTTGTCGTTCGCGGCGTCTGGGACGGCGAGGAAGAGGCGCGCTGGGTCGGTGAGGAAATCGAGGCGCTTCATCGCAAGGGCGAGCGGCTCGGCGGAATGGCCGTGCTCGTGCGCGCCGGCTTCCAGACGCGCGAGTTCGAAGAGCGCTTCATCACCCTGGGCATTCCCTATCGCGTCGTCGGCGGTCCCCGCTTCTACGAGCGGCAGGAGATCCGCGATGCGATCGCCTATTTGCGCGTGGTGGTGCAGCCGGACGACGATCTTGCGTTCGAGCGCATCGTGAACGTGCCACGGCGCGGTCTCGGCGAGGCGACGATCCAGGCCATTCACCGGCTGGCGCGGTCGCGGAAGCAGTCGCTCGTGGCGTCGGCTCGGGCCCTTGTCGAGACCGACGACCTTAAGCCACAGGCGCGCAACGCGCTGCGGCGCCTGCTCGACGATTTCGCCCGCTGGTCGGCGCAGCTCGAGACGATGCATCATGCCGAGCTCGCGCAGCTGATCCTTGACGAATCCGGCTACACGGCCATGTGGCAGGCCGACAAGTCGGCCGAAGCACCCGGCCGTCTCGAAAACCTCAAGGAACTGATCACGGCGATCGAGGAATTCGAGACGCTGCAGGGCTTTCTCGAACACGTCAGCCTGGTCATGGAGAATGCCGAAGGACCGCCGGGGGAGATGGTCAATCTTATGACGCTCCACAGCGCCAAGGGGCTCGAGTTCGACACGGTGTTCCTGCCTGGGTGGGAGGAGGGCCTGTTCCCGCATCCCCGCGCGCTCGAAGAGAACGGCGAACAGGCGCTGGAAGAGGAGCGGCGCCTGGCGCATGTCGGCCTCACGCGCGCCCGGACGCGCGCGTTCGTGTCGTTTGCCGCAAACCGGCGAATTCACAATATGTGGCAGTCGAGCGTGCCGTCCCGGTTCATCGCCGAGCTTCCCGCTGAACACATCGAGACGATCAGCGATCAGGGGCTGTGGGGGGCGACGGCGCATGGTTTCGGCGGCGTCAGTGCCGGGGGGCTGGGTTTCGGGCGCGGTGCGACAGACCGCTTCAAGGGGCCGATCATCGAAGGGCGCGCCGAACTTGTGCCGCCGCGGCAGTCACCGTCAAAGCCGTTCGAGAAGGGCTCGCGCGTGTTTCATCAGAAATTCGGTTACGGCAGGGTCATCGCCGTCGAGGCGGGCAAACTCGACATCGAGTTCGAGCATGCCGGGCGCAAGCGCGTGATGGACTCCTTCGTCGAGCCGGCCTGAGTGCGACATGAACACCGTTGATCTTTGGCGCGTTACGCTTGTCGCCGATGCCGTCAGCCAGGCGGCCTATGCGGCCGCGCTCGAGGAGGTTGCGGCGTCGCTGTCGGCATTCGAGACGGCGCCGGGCGGACCGTGGCGGATCGAGGCTCTCTTGACGGCGGAACCCGATCGCGGGGCGGTGGTTGCACGCCTTGCCGCCGCCGCTGCATCGATCGGCCGCACGGCACCGTCCCCTGTGATCGAGCGGATGCCGGACATCGACTGGGTTGCGGAGAACCGCCGTGCCTTTCCGCCGCTGCGCGTTGGCCGGTTCTTCGTCTACGGATCGCACTACCAGGGGCAGATTCCGGCCGGTGCCCGGGCGATTACGCTTGATGCGGGCATGGCCTTCGGCTCCGGCGAGCACGCGACGACGCGCGGCTGTCTGCTCGCCCTCGATACGGAGGCCAAGCGCCGTCGGATCGGTCGTGCGCTCGACGTGGGATGCGGATCGGGCATACTCGCGATCGCGATGGCCAAGACATGGCCGGCGGTGCGTCCGGCCGGCATCGTCGCCACCGACATCGATCCTGACTCGGTCAGGATCGCGCGCGAGAACGTTCAGCGAAACAGGGTGGCGCGCGCGGTCCGCGTGCACTGGAGTAACGGCTTGAGCCGGATTCGCCGACGCCGCGGCTATGATGCGGTCGTCGCGAATATTCTCGCCAACCCGCTCCGCCGGCTCGCCGGGGACATCAGCCGCGCTGCACGGCCAGGCGGTATCGTGGTGCTCTCAGGACTTCTGGGGAGTCAGGAAAACGAGGTACGAGCCGCCTATCGCGCCCGAGGACTCGTCTTCGTCGGACGTCTGGCGCTCGACGGATGGCACACGCTCGTCCTCAGAAGACCGAAACGAGGCCGGCATCAGACGGCGGCCGCTTCGCGCTAAGCGTCCCCGGCCGCCGTCTGTTGATGCGGTACACTGAGCCGTCAGGCCGCGACCTGCGGCCGATTGACGTTGGCGCTGCGCTGCGGCACCGGGCACTGCTGCACGACTTGCGCGGCGCGATTCTCGGGGACCCACAGACCGGCCGCGACGCGCGGGATGTCGGCACGGGTGATGCCGATATCCGCCAGCATCCGATCGTCAAGAGCGGAAAGCTCGCGATACGTCTCTTGGTACTCGCGCCAGACCCGGTAGGGCATGAGAACCGCGTTCAGCAGCTTAGCGATACCACGGCCGAGCTTGCGGACCAGCTTGGCAAACTCCTCGGCCTGCATGCGCCGTGCCGCTTGGTAGATTTCCACAGTGTCCACCGGCTGAAGCTTGAAGCTGACTTCCTTCCACCGGTTTTCCCGATCGTTACTTGCCCACATAATCAGTCTCCTGAACCATTGGCGGGGCGTTCTTGGTCGCCCCCGCATCGTCGGGCCGCGTCAGCCCGTATTGATATCTGCAAGATAGGGTATCGCTGGTTGCGTTGCAGCAGGGCATATTGCGTTGCAGCAATGCAAAAATCGCATGGCACTTTTATAAGTCAGATAAACCATTTAGAAAGAGCTCGCGGCGAAGCCAGGGCGATGTCGGAGAGCCGATTTGGTGCAGTGCAGAAAGGGTAGGAAATGATGCCGTCCACCACCTTTGCCCGGAATTATGCCGGGGACGAGACGCTGAACCGTCTGCTGCACCGTGCGGGAGCCCGCTACGACGCAGCCGGCGTACGGGCGCTGTTGGCCGGCGTGCTGGCCGCCCCGCCGGGGCTCGATCCGGATGCGTGGCTCGATCTGGTGACGGCGGATCCGGACCCTGAATTGAGATCGCAGCTTCGGGCGCTCAAGGCCGAGATGGCGGCAGCTTACGATGACGGCCTGGAGGCTCCGTGGGACCCCCGGCGGTTGGCGGATTTTCGGGCGCAGCTCGCTCGCATGGGACTTTCGGGGTTCATCCTGCCGCGCGGTGACGAGCACCAAGGCGAGTATGTGCCGACGCGGGCTGAACGGCTGGCTTGGCTTACCGGCTTCACCGGCTCGGCCGGCGTGGCAATCATTCTGGCAGACCGTGCGGCGATCTTCGTCGACGGCCGCTATACGCTGCAAGTTCGTCAGCAGGTCGATACTACCCTGTTCGACCCTCAGCATCTGATCGAGACGCCGCCGCACGAATGGTTGCGGACGAACGTCCCGGGTGGTGCACGGATCGGCTTCGATCCGTGGCTGCACACGCCGGATGGGATCGAAAAGCTCAGGGCTGCGGCAAGTCGGGCAGGTGCCGAGCTTGTCCCGGTCGAGTCCAATCCGGTGGATCTGGTCTGGACCAACCAGCCGCCGGCACCGCTGGCGCCGGTTCGTCCGCACGAAATCCGCTTCTCAGGCCGCTCGTCCGCCGACAAACGCAGCGAGATTGCCGGCAAGCTCAGGGCCGAAAACTTTACCGCCGCGGTTCTTACCGCGCCCGACTCGATCGCCTGGCTTCTCAACATACGCGGCGCCGACGTACCGCATACGCCGCTGCCTTTATCCTTCGCGATCCTTCACGCCGACGGCGGCGTCGATCTGTTCATCGATCCGCGAAAGCTGGTACCTGGCCTGATCCAGCACCTTGGAAACGAGGTGCGCGTCGCCGCCCCCGACGCGTTCGGCAAAGCGCTCGACGAGCTCGCCGGGACGAAAGCACGCGTCCTTCTCGATCAGGCGACGGCGTCGGTGTGGATCGCCGAGCGCCTGCAACGCGGCGGCGCCGAAGTGGTTCGTGGGCAGGATCCGTGCACATTACCGAAATCGTGCAAAAACCCGGTCGAACTCGAGAACGCCCGGGTCGCGCATGTACGTGACGGCGTCGCCATGAGCCGGTTCCTTGCCTGGCTTTCGGTCGAGGGGCCGAAGGGCGTTCTGACCGAGATCGATGCGGCGGCGTATCTGCAGGATCTTCGCCGGCAGGGCGAGCATTTCCGCGACACAAGCTTCACGACGATTTCGGGTGCCGGCGCGAACGGGGCCATCGTGCACTATCGCGCGACCGCGGCGACCAACGCGCGTATCGCCCCGGACATGCTCTACCTCGTCGACTCTGGTGCGCAGTATCTTGACGGGACGACCGATGTCACGCGGACGGTCGCGATCGGCACACCGTCGCCCGAACAGCGCGATCGCTTCACGCGCGTGCTCAAAGGGCACATCGCGCTCGCGACGGCGCGTTTTCCCAGGGGGACGACGGGGGCGCAGCTCGACACGCTCGCCCGCGTGGCCCTGTGGCAGGCGGGCCTCGACTACGATCATGGTACGGGGCACGGCGTGGGCAGCTATCTTTCGGTGCACGAGGGACCGCAGCGCATTTCGAAGATGCCGAACACCGTAGCGCTGCAGCCGGGAATGATCATCTCGAACGAGCCCGGCTACTACAAGGAAGGCGCGTATGGCATCCGCATCGAGAACCTTGTCGCGGTATGCGATGTCGGAACGCCCGAAGGCGGCGAGCGGCCCATGCTCGGATTCGAAACATTGACCCTCGCCCCGATTGACCGTGCTCTCGTCGAGCCTGCGCTGCTCACGCCGGCCGAACTCGCCTGGCTCAACGATTACCATGAGCGCGTCTATCGTACTCTTGCCCCGCTTCTTGATGCGGAAACGGCACGCTGGCTCGAGGCTGCAACGCGCCCGATCGAACACCGGGCGTGAAAGCCGTCGCTTCAGAAGTTTGCGATGAACGAATAGCGCTCGGCCGGATTCGCGATCGCGAAACGGTGGATGTCGAGGCACATCTCGATGAAGCCCTCGTCGTAATCGAACGAGAAGCCGTTGGCGAAAATCCGCAACTGCTCGATGTCCTTCATCGTCAGCACGAGAAGCGGGGCCCGATCGTCTGCCCCGGGTTCGAGCCGGCCCAGCTGGAAGAATTCGACGATGTCCTCGAGCAGATAGTCGCCGCCCATGAACGCGTGCACGAGTGTCGTCCGACCATCCCTCTCGAGCGCAAACACGCCCTCCGTCGCTACCGAGTTCTCCGACATCATGAACACCCCCATCGTATACTTAGGGTAGGCATGGGCGCCGTCCCGGGGCAATTCGGACGATCCGGGACATTACCTTGGCGAGTAGGCGCCGCGCCCGTCGGCGTCGTTTCACGACGTGAATATCCGGCGTAAGAGTAACGGGTGGCCGGCAATTGCGTCGGCTGCAACGTCGCTCACGTCCGCGACCCGCGGTCGCGAGCCATGGCCCAGGAGCAAAACAGCCGCCGGACAACCGAGCCGAGATGAAGCCGCCCCGCCGATCTATCGCGATACTGATCGCGGCTTTGGACATCCCATTGGCAGGTTGTCTGCGGGCTCCGGCCGTGTCGTCGCCTCCGGCCATCGACTCGGTGGTCGGGTACGCCGCCGACGCCGACTACCGCCTGGCGCTTCGCTACCTGGACGGCGACGGCGTCGAGGCGGACGAATATCAGGCGGTAAGACTACTGGCGCGCGCGGCCGGCACGGGGCACGCCGACGCACAATTCGAGCTTGGACGGGCCTACGCCTTGGGGCGCGGCGTGCAGCGTGAGCCCGCCTGGGCCGTGCTCTGGTATGGCCGCGCCGCCGAGCAGGGCCATGTCGAGGCACAATATCAGCTCGGCTTGGCGTATGCGATCGGCGAGGGCATCGCGCCCAACCTGATCGAATCCTACAAATGGCTGACGATTGCCGGAGCTTCGGGACATGAGCGCGCCGCCAGAAGCCGCGCAGCGCTCGCCGGGCGCATGATTCGCGAGGAGAGGATGCCTGCAGAGCGCGCTGCGGTCCGCTGGGCACCGCGGCGCAGCACGGCCGATCCGGACCAACCCCTGGTCCGTTTCGTTCAATTCGCGCTCACCGAGCTCGGCTACGAGGCCGGCGGCGTCGACGGCGTACTCGGCCGTCGGACCCGGACGGCAATAGCGGCATTTGCCCGGCACAAGGGGGTGCGCGTCAACATTGTCGCCGACAATCCGATTACGCCCGAGCTGGTTCTCTACCTTCGGCAGAGTCTGCGTGAGCTGGCGACCGCGGCCGTAGACCGATAGAGCCGTCTGCTGATCCCATGCTCAAAAGAGAAAAGGCGCGGCCCGAAGGTGGGGCGAGCCGCGCCTTGAACCGAGAAGAGTAGGAGGGAGGCTGACTCCGCCGAACTCTCTCGCGCATCGGATGTGGGCGGGGTGCGGCCGATCCAATGCGGCACAAAGCGCACTGCGGTGCCAATGTGCAAGAGTAAGTTTCCGCCGTGGGGCACAAGAGGCCAAGAGATCGTTTTGTGACGGAAATTCCCGTTTCGGTCACAGCCCGGACGAGTGGAGCGGCAGGCGCACGCAACCGGTCGGGCGTTGTCGGATGAACGTTGGCCGCGGATTCATGGATCAGCGGATGACGATAACCACCGAGAACAGGCTCAGGATGGCGCCCACGACAGCCGCACCGACGCCGACGGCGTCCTTCACGCGCACCGGCGGGGACCGCCGACCTTCAGCAGGCGCCGTGGCCTCCGCTGTCGGCGGATCCGATGCATATCGGGGAACCGGTGCGGTCGCACAACCCGCGACCGCCGCAACGACGAAGAGGTAGGCGAAACGGCGATACCGGCGCATGCCTGCGAGTCAAACTCAAGTGTGCCGCCGGATCAAAACTCCATTCGGAGATGGGAATCGTTTTCAATCGGGCGCGGGCCCGGGCTCAACCGTTCCCGATCAGCTTCAGCCATTCCTGTTCGGAAAGTATCCGGACGCCGAGCGCCTTGGCCTTCGTCGCCTTTGAGCCCGGATCACTGCCGACCACGACATAATCCGTTTTCTTCGACACGGACTCGGTGACGTTGCACCCCAGCGCTTCGGCCCGCGCCTTCGCTTCCGCCCGCGTCATGGTCTCGAGCGCCCCCGTGAAGACGACGGTTTTTCCGGCGACCGGCGAATTTGCCGTGCGTGCCTGCACGGTCAGTTCTTCGACATCGACCTCGCGTTCGAGGTCATCGAGCATCTCACGGTTATGCGGCTCGGCGAAGAAGGCGAGAATATCGGCGGCCACCGATGGCCCGATCTGGCTGATCGCGTCCAGTTCGTGCGCCGCATCGCCGTCGGGATCCTTCGCCGCTTCCTCCATGGCTCGCCGCCATTGTGCGAGGCTGCGGTAATGGCGGGCAAGAAGCCTGGCCGTCGCCTCGCCGACTTGACGGATGCCGAGGGCGAAAATGAAACGGTCGAGGGGAATTCGGCGCCGCGATTCGATTGCTTTGAGCAGGCGCTCGACCGACCGCTTGCCCCAGCCTTCGCGCGCTTCGATCGCGGCCGCGTGTTGCCTCAGGCGGAAGATATCGCCGGGGGTGCGAATGAAGCCATCGCGATAGAAGGCCTCGATATGTTTCTCACCGAGCCCCTCGATATCGAAGGCGTTGCGGGACACGAAGTGCCTTAGACGCTCGGTCACCTGGGCCGGGCAGATCAGTCCGCCCGTGCAACGTCGGGCCGCCTCCCCATCGATCCGCACGGCCTGGGAACCGCAAACTGGGCAGTGATCGGGAAAACGGAACGGCTCCGCATTTTTGGGCCGTTCCGACATCACGACGCCGACGATCTGCGGAATGACATCGCCCGCGCGCTGCACGATCACCGTGTCGCCGATGCGGATATCCTTCCGCTTGATCTCGTCCTCGTTGTGGAGCGTCGCGCGAGAGACGACGACGCCGCCCACGGTCACGGGCTCCAGTTCCGCGACGGGTGTCAGAACGCCGGTCCGGCCGACCTGGATCGTGATGTCCTTCAGCACCGTGCGCACCTGCTCGGCCGGGAACTTGTGTGCGATCGCCCAGCGCGGCGCACGGCTGACGGTGCCGAGGCGCTCTTGCCAGTCGAACCGGTTCACCTTGTAGACGACGCCATCGATGTCATAGCGCAGGCTCGCGCGGTGATCGGCGATCTCGCGATATACGGCCAACGCCGCATCGACATCGGCGCAAAGCCTTGACAGCGGGTTGACGGGAAAGCCCCAGTCGCGCAGCTGCTGGAGCAGCTCCCAATGGCTCCGCGCCACCGTCTCGCTGACCTGCCCGAGCGCATAGGCGAAGAAACACAGCGGTCGAGTCGCCGTAATCGAGGGGTCGAGCTGACGCAACGATCCGGCCGCAGCGTTGCGCGGATTCGCGAACAGCGGCTCGCCGGCGGCGGCGCGGCGCTCATTCAGGCGCAGGAAATCGCCGCGCTGCATGTAGATCTCGCCCCGCACTTCGAGAACGGCCGGAATCCACCGCCCCTTCAGGTAAGCGGGAACCTGATCAACGGTCCTGAGATTTGCAGTGACGTCTTCACCGACTTCGCCGTCGCCGCGTGTGGCGCCCAGGACGAACTTTCCGTTTTCATAGCGCAGTGAAATCGACAGTCCGTCGATCTTCGGTTCGGCGACCAGTTCGATCGGAGCGTTCTCTTTCAAGCCGAGAAACCGGCGGATCCGGTCGGCGAAGCTGCGAACGTCTTCTTCGGTAAACGCGTTGTCGAGCGACAGCATCGGCAACGCATGGCGCACCTTGCTGAAGGCGGCAGTCGGGGCCGCGCCAACCCGCAACGAAGGACTGTCAGGTCGGATGAGGTCCGGAAACCGTGCCTCGATCGCCGCGTTGCGCCGGCGAAGCGCATCATACTCGGCGTCGGAAATCTCCGGCGCGTCCTTCTGGTAATAGAGTCGATCATGATGTGCGATTTCCGCAGCGAGCCGCGCCAGTTCCGCTTCCGCCTGCTCGTGCGTCAGTTCCTCGACCGGAATCTGGGCCAGTTTCTTCATGCGCGTGCGATCTTTTTCCGGCTCGAGGCAGGGCCGCCTTCGGCGGCGTCGCCACGCAGGAGACTGTCTGCCGCAGCACGTGCGGCCGCGGTGACCGACGCACCCGACAGCATTCGGGCGATTTCCTCGCGACGCGCTTCGGGGTCGAGCGCCGTGACGGTCGTCACGGTCGCGTTGCCACGGGACGACTTTGCGACGTGCCAATGGTGTTGACCACGTGCGGCGACCTGCGGCGAGTGCGTCACGACCAGCACCTGGACATCGCGCGCGAGCCGCGCGAGGCGCTCGCCCACCGCGGCCGCGGCGGCGCCGCCGATACCGGAATCGACCTCGTCGAAGATCAGCGTCGGTGCCGACGCGGAGCGGGCGAGCACGACCTTCAGCGCGAGCATGAAGCGCGCAAGCTCGCCACCCGAAGCGATGCGGTCGAGCGGGCCCGGATCGGTCCCGGGGTTGGTTGCGACTTCGAACACGACGCGGTCAATGCCGTCCGGTCCCCACGCGCTTTCGGTGAGCGGTTCGATGCGGGTACGGAAACGGGCCTTCTCGAGCTTGAGGGGCGGCAGCTCGCGTGCAATGGCGCGATCAAGCCGCTCGGCGGCCGCCCTGCGCGCTTGGCTCAGACTTTCGGCAGCAGCGACATAGGCGTTGCGGGCATCGGCCGTCGCCTTGGCCAGCTTGGCGAGATGGCCTTCGCGGTCATCGATGGCGGACAGGCGCCGGGCGATATCCGCGCGGAGAGAGGGAAGTGCGTCGACCTCCACGCGATGCTTTCGCGCGAGCGCCCGCAGTGCGAACAATCGCTCCTCCGCGCGCTCGAGCGCCCGCGGGTCGAGATCGAGCGAGGCGCCGACGTGCTGGATCTGTGCGATTGCCTCGACCACCTCCGCGGTTGCACGCTCAAGCGACGCGATCGCGCCGTCGAGACGTCCGGCCATCTGCGCCGCAGCACGTTCCAGATGCCGTGCCGCCGTGCGGAGGCAGGCCTCGACGCCCTTGTGCGCGCCTAGCTCGGACAGTGCAGCATTGAGGGCATCGATGACCTTTTCGCGCGCGCTGAGGAGGGCCCGCTGCGACGCCAGTTCGGCTTCCTCGCCCGGTTTCGGGTTGAGCGCATCGATCTCGTCGAGCGCGTGGCGCAGAAATTCCGCGTCCTGAGCGCTGCGTGCTGCCTCTTCGCGCGCCGCGAGTTCGGCGTCGTTCGCGGTACGCCATGCCGCATACAGTTCGCCGACTTTCCGCGCATCAGCCGTCAGGCCGCCGAACGCATCGAGCGCCGCCAAATGCGTCGCGGCATCGAGCAGGCCCTGATTCTCGAACTGGCCGTGAATTTCGACTAGCAGTTCGCCGACCTGGCGCAGAAGGCCGACCGATGCCGGCTGGTCGTTTATGAAGGCGCGGCTTCGGCCGTCCGCCGTCAGCGTACGGCGCAGGATGATCGGCCCTTCCGCTTCGAACCCGTGCTCGGCGAGCAGCATTCGAGCGGCATGTCTGGGGCCGGGCTCGAAACTTGCGGTGACCGTCGCCGCCGTGGCGCCCTTGCGGATGAGGCCGGTATCGGCTCTCGCACCGAGCGCAAGGCCCAGTGCATCGAGCAGAATCGACTTGCCCGCGCCCGTCTCGCCGGTCAGCACCGATAGGCCGTTCTCGAACGTCAAGTCGAGACGGTCGATCAGCACAATGTCGCGGATGGCAAGACCCTGGAGCATCGAGTGATTCGGAAAGACTCGGATCCAGCTGACTTTATACACCAGCCGGCCCGAGTTTGAACCTGGGCGCACGGACTCATTCCGCGCGGCCGTCGGCAATCGTGACGGGGCCTTGTCGTCGGACCCGGCGCTTGGGCGATATGCGGGGTATGGTGATTCGTTCGCGCCCCGTTACGGTCTGCCGGTTCCTCCAGAAATCCAGGGCGGCCGGGGGGCTGTCCCCGTGGGTCGCCTTCCGCCGCGGCTAGAAGATCGAACGCAACGCGCGCGCGATGAAACCCGGCTCCTCGGTATCGGGCAGCTTGCCCGTTTCGACGAGGTAGTAGGTGTCTTTGTACCACTCGCTGCCCGGGAAATTGTGCCCGAGGACGGCGGCAACCTTGCGCGCTTCTTCGGTAAGACCGAGCGCGAGATAGCATTCGACGAGACGATGCAACGCCTCGGGCACGTGGCTCGTGGTCTGATACTTGTCGACCACGAGCTTGAATCGGTTCATGGCGCCGATGTAGTGGCCGCGCTTCAGATAGAAACGGCCGACCTCCATTTCCTTTCCGGCAAGATGGTCATAGGTCAGGTCGATCTTGAGCCTGGCATCGCGCGCATAGGCCGTGTCGGGGAAGCGCCGCACGACCTCCTCGAGCGCCCGCAGCGCGAGTTCGGTCATCTTTGCGTCGCGCTGAACGTCCGAGATCTGCTCGTAATAACACAGAGCCTTCAGGTAGTACGCGTAGGGAGCGTCCCGATTGGACGGGTGCAGCTGGATGAAGCGATCGAGCGCGACGATCGCGTCGTCGTAGCGGTTGTTCTGGTAATGCGCGTAGGCCGCCATCAGCTGTGCCTTGGTGGCCCAGACGGAATAGGGGTGCTGCCGTTCGACTTCGTCGAATTCCCGGGCCGCGGTCGCGTAGCGCTGATCGAGCAGGGCGTCGACGGCACTGTTGTAGATGTCCTCGACGGGACGCTCGACATACTCGTCTTCCTTCTTGCCCGCACAAGCCGTCAGCATGACGGTGAGGGCAGCGACACAGGAAAGAGAGCGGAAGGAAACAGACACATTCATGCGGCGGAATATACAGAAAACGGCGCAATTTCATAGCGGGCCGAAGGCGCCTGGGACCGGCCGTACCCATGGCCGGCCGGACCGGCATGATGCCTGCCGGCCGTTCACGTCGCGGGTCGGTCGGCGGGTCTGACCGGCACCAGCCGGAAGCCCTTGGCTCGCATGCAATAGTCGAACAGGTCGCGCTCCAGAAAGTATGTACTCCCGGGCTCGAAGCCCAACGGCGCCGGATAGAAGCGGCCGTCACGGCCGACGAGCACGCGCGGCCGGTGCAGCTCATAAAAGAATGCCTGGCGCTGGGCCTCGAGATAGGCGGCGCGCTGGCACTCGTCGATCTCGCCGGCGGTCGGCGCGGTGCCAAAGGATGCGTGTTGCCACTGCAGCGGCGTGCAGGCGGCAACAACGATCGTGCCGGACACAAGGAGAACGGCCAAGCTTCGGCGCATCGAATACCACCTCGACATATCAGAACGTGCCGGGGTGGTCACTTTTTCCAGGACGTGCCCGGCGGCCGGCAATCCGATGCCGGTCGCGTCGCGGGTCAGCCGCGGTCGGGGTCGGAGAACGTGGCCCGGCTAATCGCCGGCGGCGGCACGGATCCCGGCGGCTGGCAGGCGGCCGATCTGATGCGCCGGCGTCATGTCGACGTAGCGCCAGGCGTCCGGCTGCGCGAACAGGGTCCGCAGCAGCAGGTTGTTGTGCCGATGGCCTGAACGGACGCAATGCACGTGCCCGATGATCGGCGCGCCTGCCATGTAGAGGTCGCCGACGCAGTCGAGAATCTTGTGGCGGACGAATTCGTTCTGAAACCGCAGTCCGTCCTTGTTGAGGATACGGTCGGCGCCGATCACGACGGCGTTGTCGAGCGAGCCGCCACGTGCCAGACCGTTCGCCCGCAGATAGGCGACCTCGTGCTCGAAGCCGAATGTCCGCGCGCGACTCACCTCGGTGCGGAAGGTGTCGGGATCGAGCGTCAGTTGGATGCGCTGCGGGCGCAGGAACGAGCTTTCGAAGTCGATCTGGAAGTCGGCCGAGAATCCTTCGGACGGCTCGAGGACGATGCCGCGGTTCTCATCGCCGACACTGACCGGCTTGAGGATTTCGATGGCCCGTCGCGGTGCGTCCTGTTCGACGATGCCGGCACACTCGACCAGAAAAAGGAACGGCTCGGCGCTGCCGTCCATGACCGGCACTTCTGGCCCGTTGATTTCGATGATCGCATTGTCGATACGGCTGCCGTACAGCGCCGCCATCAGGTGTTCGACCGTGCCGACGCGCACGCCTTCAGCGGTGCCGATCGCGGTGCACAGACGCGTGTCGATGACGTGATCCCACCGTGCCGGAATTTCTGCGCCGGCGCCGCGAATGTCGGTACGGCGGAAGACGATGCCCGTCCCAGGAGGGGCAGGGTGCAGCGTCATGGATACCTTCACGCCCGAGTGCAGACCGGTGCCGCTGCAACTGATCGACGTCTTCAAGGTCTGCTGCTTCAGGATCTTTTGCGGGGGCGTGATGGCGTGCATCAATCGTAACTCTACCCGATCCGGTTTTCCGGCTTGTGAGCATCGGTCCGGCGAAACCGGTACCGACAAGGTGAATCAGGGGCAGTCGTTAACTAACAACCGCCCCTGAAGCCCTCAACTCACTTGTTGTTACGAATTGTTACAGTCTGGTCTCAACTCCTTGATTCAGTTCGCCTGACGCCGCAGGAACGCCGGGATGTCCAGCAGGTCGTCCTGGGGTGAAGGCGGTGCGACGCGATCGGCCGGGTCAAGCCCGCCGAGCCGCGGTTGCGGGGCCGGCTGGGGTTGAGGGGCTGGTGCCGGCTGGGGCGGGGCGGAGACGGAGGTCGATTGTGCCGCCTGCGCCCGGGCCCGCCCGGTGCCCGTCACCCGCTCGAACAGGCTCGGTCCACGCCGACGCTCCCGGGCCGGCTCGACCCGTGCTCCCCCATTTTCCATCGCGGCGGCCGCAAACGGATCCGCGGCGCGTTCAATGCGGGCCGCGTGAGCCTGTTGCGGCTCGACCGGGCGGGGTGGGATGAAGCTCGGCTCGGTCCGCGTGAGCTGGGGTTGGGGCGCCGGCTGGGCAGGCGCCGGGGACGCCTCCGCGACGATCGGCGCGACCGAGACCGTCTGGGGCTGAACCGCAAGCGTGGCCGTAGGCTCGGCTTTGATCGCGACGGCACTCTCGGGCCGCGGTGTCGCGTCCTGAGCAACGCCCGCCGGGCGGGCGGGGCGGCTCGTGGCCAGGCTGATCACGGTCGGCCGCGGCTGCGCCGCCGCCGCGTCGATCCCGGTCGCCACCACCGACACCCGCATCCGTCCGGTCATGGTCTCGTCGAAGGTGGAACCGAAGATGATGTTTGCCTCCGGATCAACCTCGTCGCGGATGCGATTTGCCGCTTCGTCGACCTCGAACAGGGTCATGTCCGGCCCGCCGGTGATATTGATCAGCACGCCCTTCGCGCCCTTCATCGAGACGTCATCGAGCAGCGGGTTGGAAATGGCCTTTTGCGCCGCGTCGAGCGCGCGGTTCTCGCCTTCCGCCTCGCCGGTACCCATCATGGCCTTGCCCATCTCGCTCATGACGGTGCGGATGTCGGCAAAGTCGAGATTGATCAGGCCCGGCATGACCATCAGGTCGGTGACACCACGGACGCCGGAGTAGAGGACGTCGTCGGCCATCTTGAACGCATCAGCGAAGGTCGTGCGCTCGTTCGCGATCCGGAACAGGTTCTGGTTCGGGATGATGATGAGCGTGTCGACGACGTGCTGGAGCTCCTCGATCCCGGCTTCGGCAAGGCGCATCCGGTGCTGCCCTTCGAAGTGGAAGGGTTTGGTCACGACGCCGACCGTCAGGATGCCCTGTTCCCGTGCTGCGCGCGCGATCACCGGCGCTGCGCCCGTGCCAGTGCCGCCGCCCATGCCGGCCGCGATGAACACCATGTGCGAGCCCATGAGGTGCTCCATGATCTCGGGCAGCGCCTCCTCGGCCGCGCTGCGTCCGACATCCGGCCGGGCACCCGCGCCAAGTCCCTGCGTAAGCCCGACGCCGAGCTGGATGCGGCGGTCGGCCAGTGTCTGGGCGAGGGCCTGGGCGTCGGTATTGGCGACGACGAATTCCACCCCCTCGAGTTTGGAGCGGATCATGTTGTTGACGGCGTTGCCGCCGGCACCGCCGACGCCGACGACGGTAATCCGAGGTTTCAATTCTTGTCCGGTCTTGGGCATCGAAAGATTGATCGTCATATGCTGCCTCCAGTTGTGTCTCGGTTGTCGCGGCAGACCTCTCCACCGCGGGTTGAGGTTGCGTGGTGCGTCAGAAGTTCTCCCTCAGCCAGAGGCCGAAGCGGCCGAACCAGCCGCTGGCCTCGGTTTCCGAAGACGCTGCCGGCCGCAGCGCCTCGGCATTCTGGTGAAGCGCGTAGGTGATAAGCCCGGCACAGGTCGAAAAGGCCGGTCCGCCGGTCTGATCGGATAGGCCGGTCAGCCGGATCGGCCGGCCCATCCTGACTTGCTTGTCGAGTACGAGTGCTGCGAGTTCGCGCACGCCCTGAAGCTGACTTGCCCCGCCGGTGAGTACGACGCGCCGGCCGGCGACCTTGTCGAACCCGCTCGCCTCGAGCCGCGAGCGCACGAGTTCGAACGTCTCCTCAAGACGCGGCTGGATGATTCCGGTGAGGATCGACTTGGGCACGTGGTTGGCCTGTGCGTGCTCCTCTTCGCCCACGAGCGGCACATCGATGATCTCCCGTTCATCGGCCGGCGATGCGATGGCGCTGCCGTAAAGGGTCTTCATGCGCTCGGCATGGGCGAGGGGCGTCGAAAGCCCTCGCGCAATGTCGTTCGTCACGTGGCTGCCGCCGATCGGTACGACGTCCGTGTACACGACGTGGCCGTCGAAGAAGACGGCAAAGGACGTCGTTCCGCCGCCCATGTCGATGACGCAGACGCCGAGATCCGTTTCGTCTTCGACCAGGCTCGCAAGTCCGGCGGCGTAAGGACTGACGACGAAGGAATCGATGTCGAGATGGCAGCGGCCGACGACCGTCTCCAGGTTTCGCACTGCGCCGGCATTGGCCGTGACGATGTGCATATTGACGCCCAGCCGGTCGCCGCACATGCCGCGTGGATCGCGGATGCCGCGGCTACCGTCGATCGTGTAGCTGACGGGAATAGCGTGCAGCAGGCGCCGATCGGGCTGGGCATAGGCGTTGCGGCCCTGATCGATGACGCGCCGCAGGTCGGCATCGCCGATCTCGTGCCCCGCGATCGCCACTTCGACGGCGACGGTACGCGACGTCGGATATCCGCCGGTCACGTTGATGATGACCGATTGCAGGGTTTCCCCGGCCATTTGTTCGGCGGCGCTCACCGCGTTCAGGATCGAGTTCTCCGCCGCCTCCATGTCGACGATGGTACCGCTGCGAATACCCTGCGACACTTGGTGGCCGATCCCGACCACCCGCGCGACGCCGTCCTCGATCTTGGCGACGAAGCAGGCGACCTTCGTGGAGCCGACGTCAAGTGCAGCGACCAGACCGTTTCGCGGCTTCTTCTTGTTCCTTCTCACTTGGGACTCCTGTTTCACGTCGTCCGGCCATTTCCCCGCCCCGAGCGGGACGGCACTGACGGCTGCGTCTCGCGCACGACGCGAAGAATCAGCCGATCGGGAATCCGGAGATCGATCGTCGTGATGTTTCGGTCGAGCAGCTTGCTGGTCCGCTCGAGTTCGGCAAGGCGCATCCAGGCGGCACCTGGATTGACCTCGGGAAGCTGTACGTCGACGACAGCGCCATTGTCGGCATCCAGCCGCAGATTCCATCGCCGTCCGCCGACACGTATGGCGGCCGTCACACGACGTTCCAGTTCAGGTTCGGTCGCAAGCAGGGCCAGCAGCTGCGCTGCATGCTTGGGCGCATCGTCGCCGACGACGACCGGCAAATGGCTGAACCGTGCGGGATCAGCGGTCCTGATCTCCACGCCGTCGTGATCGATCAGCGTGAGCTGGCCGTGCCGTTGCCACAGCGCCAGCGGCTTGCGTTCGACGATCCGGACATGGACGGTGTCGGGCAGACGTCGTTCTACCGATGCCTCACGGACCCATGGAAGCCGTTCGAGCTCGCGCTTGGCCTCCGCCGGATCGAAGGCGAGGATCGGCGTGCCGCGCTCGAGACCAAGTGCGGCGAGAATGTCCGCGCCGGACGTCTCGTCGCGGCCCTCGACGAAGATTTCCTGCACCGACAGTCCTGCCGCGGCGGTGGTGCGAAGGGTCATCGCACGAAGTTCGGTGACGGCACGGGCGACACTATCGGGCAGACCGGCACGCCACAGATAGAGGCTTCCGCCCAAGGCGACAGTGACCGCAAGCGCCGTACCGGCGACCCGGAGCGTGTGCCTGGTCGGCGGCCAGGTGATGAAACCGATCCTGACGCGACGGCGAACGGGACGGCGCGACGGGGCGGCCTTCACGCGTGGCATCGGGCATTCTCCACAAGCCAGGTGCACAGCGCGGTGAACGAGATGCCTTCGCGCTGCGCCTGTTCGGGGACGAGCGACAGCGGCGTGAAGCCGGGTTGCGTGTTGATCTCGAGGAAATACAGCCCCTCGGTTCCCGGCTTACGGTCGTCGTAGCGGAAGTCGGTGCGGCTTACGCCGCTGCAGCCGATCGTGCGGTGCGCGACCAATGCGAGACGCATGGCCTCGTCATAGACGTCGCGCGGTATCGGGGCCGGGATCAGGTGCTCGGCATGACCCGGCGTGTACTTCGCCGTGTAGTCGAAGAAAGCGTTGTTGAAGCGGATCTCGGTGACGGCCAGGGGCCGGTCGCCCATCACGCCCACGGTCAGTTCGCGACCGGGCACGAACTCCTCGACCAGCACCTCGTCGCCGAAGGCCCAGTCGTCGCCGAGCGAGACGTTGTTCGTGCCTTCGGTCACGACCTTGACGCCGACGGTGGAACCTTCGGCGATCGGCTTGATGACATAAGGGCGGGGCAGCGGATCGCCGCTCTCGATCACGCGCCGCGCCACGACGACGCCCTTGGGCGTGCGTACACCCGCAGTCTCGACGACGCGCTTGGCGGCGGGCTTGTTCATCGCGATCGCCGACGCGCGCACGCCGGAATGGGTGTAGGGAATCCCCATCAGCTCGAGCAGGCCCTGCACACAGCCATCCTCGCCGAACCGACCGTGGAGCGCGTTGAACACCACATCAGGGGCGGGCTTGAGCGCATCGATTAGGGCGCCGACGTCGCGGCCCACGTCGACCATGCGGACGTCGTAACCTGCCTCCGCAAGCGCCTTGCCGACCGCCTTGCCGCTCACGAGCGATACCTCGCGTTCGGACGAGATTCCGCCCATCAGCACCACGACCCGTTTGCGCGCCTTCGTCATACCGTTCTGCCTTTCGGGAGCGGCACGCCGATCCGGCGGATCTCCCACGCCAGTTTCACCCCGAACTTGTCGAAGACGCGGGCACGCACCTCCTCGCCGAGCTCCTCGAGGTCGGCGGCGGTCGCGTTGCCCGTGTTGATCAGGAAGTTGCAGTGCTTTTCCGACACCATGGCGCCGCCGCGCCGGAGGCCGCGGCACCCGGCTGCGTCGATCAGCTCCCACGCCTTGCGGCCCTGGGCCAGCGCATCGGTCGGATTCGCGAAGGTGGAACCGCCGGTCCTCGTGCGGAGGGGCTGGCTTGCCTCGCGTGCCGCACTGATCTCGTTCATGCGCCGCTGGATCTCGGCGGCATCGGTCGGTTGGCCCTTGAGCTCGGCGGCGATGAAGATCCAGTCTTCCGGCACGTCGCAATGGCGATAGCCGAAACCGAGTGCACGATTGGTCAGGTACTGCCGCTGGCCCCGTGCATCGAGCGCTTCGGCGCCGAGGACGACGTCCTTCATCTCGCGCCCGTAGGCACCGGCGTTCATCCGCAAGGCGCCGCCGATCGTGCCGGGAATGCCCGACAGGAATTCGAGACCGCCGAGACCGGCGTCGCGCGCGACCAGGGCGACGTTGAGGTCGAGTGCCGCAGCACCCGCCCGCAGCAGGTGACCGTCGCGCGATATCTCCGCGAAGGCGCGTCCCAAGCGGATGACCACGCCAGGGACGCCGCCGTCGCGCACGAGAAGATTCGAGCCGACCCCAAGGACCGTGACGGGCACGTCGTCCGGCTTGCCGGCAAGGAAGGCGGCCAGGTCTTCGACATCGGCCGGTCGGAACATGACCTCGGCCGGTCCGCCGACGCGGAACCACGTGATGCCGGCAAGGGGCGCGTTCTCGGTCAGCCGCCCGCGCACGCTGGGCAGGCGATCGATGAGGCGGGTGCTGACAGCCCGTGCCGGCATCATCGTGCACCTCCGGATTGGGCTCTGCTGCCGCCGAGCCGCTCGAGCTCGGCGGGTAGCGCATGGGCCCAATTCGTGATGTTTCCGGCCCCGAGACAGACGACGAGGTCGCCCGGCTTGGCGATCTCCAGCACCGTTGCCGCGAGATCGGACGGCGAGCTCAGCGGCACGACGCGCCGGTGACCGTGCGCGCGCAGCCCCTCGACCAGCGCGTCCCGATTGATACCTTCGATCGGCGCCTCGCCCGCCGGATAGACGTCCGCCACGATCACGGCATCGGCATCGTTGAAGCAGGTGCAGAATTCCTCGAACAGGTTCTTGAGGCGCGTGTAGCGATGGGGCTGCACGACGGCGATGACGCCGTTCTTCGTGGCGCTGCGTGCGGCCCGCAATACGGCCGCAATCTCAACCGGGTGATGGCCGTAATCGTCGATGACGGTGAGGCCGGCGCCTTCGCCCGTGCGCGTGAAGCGCCGCTTGACGCCCTTGATGCCGGCGAGGGCCTTGCGGATCAGCTCGTCTTCGAGGCCCATCTCGGCCGCGACGGCGATCGCAGCGAGCGAGTTCTGCACGTTGTGCTGTCCGACGAGCGGCAGGTGCAGGTCCGTGATCATGCGCTCGCCACCCGCACGCTCGCTGATGAGCACGTCGAACTGACCGCCCGAGGCCGAGAGACGGACGTTGACGGCACGGACGTCAGCCTGCGGGCTCAGACCGTAGGTCACGATCTTGCGGTCCGAGACCTGCGGGATCAGCGCCTGGACCTCGGGATGGTCGATGCACAGGACGGCGAACCCGTAGAAGGGAATGTTGGCGACGAAGTTGCGGAATGCGCGGCGCAGCGAGTCGAAGTCGCCCCAGAAATCGAGATGTTCGGGGTCGATGTTGGTGACGACGGCGATGGTCGCCGGCAGTTTCACGAACGTGCCGTCGCTCTCATCCGCCTCGACCACCATCCAGTCGCCCGCGCCGAGGCGCGCGTTGGTGCCATAGGCGTTGATGATGCCGCCGTTGATCACCGTCGGGTCGATCTCGGCCTGCTCGAGCATGGCGGCGCAGAGCGAGGTGGTCGTCGTCTTGCCGTGCGTGCCGGCAACCGCGATCGCCCACTTCAGGCGCATGAGCTCGGCGAGCATTTCGGCGCGCCGGACGACAGGAATCAGTTTCGCCCGTGCGGCGACGATCTCGGGATTGTCGGGTTTGACGGCCGACGAGATGACGACGACCTCGGCGTTGCCGAGATTCTCGCCGGCATGTCCGACGGTCACCGGAATGCCCAGGGCGCGGAGCCGCTTTACGTTCGGGCTTTCGGTCAGATCCGAGCCCTGCACCGAATAGCCGAGGTTGTGCAGGATCTCGGCAATGCCGGACATGCCGATGCCGCCGATGCCGACGAAATGGATCGTGCCGATCGTCAGCGGAAGTGTCCTCATTCCGCGGCCTCCCGGATCGTGGTGCCCGAGCCGCCGTTGCGGTTGGTCGGGGCGAAGCGGGCGATGACGTCTGCAAGACGTTCAGCCGCATCAGGACGGCCGGCGCCGCGGGCGGCAGCCGCGGCACGGGCAAGTGGTGCGGGGTCGGCGAGGAATGCCGACAGCCGCTCGGCGAGGGACACGTCGTTGAACTCCGAATTGGCGATGACCCACCCGCCGCCGAGTGCCGCCAGCGCACGCGCATTGGCGCTCTGGTGATCGTCGGTCGCGTGCGGATAGGGAACGAGGATCGCCGGTCTGCCGGCCACGGCGAGTTCCGCCACGGTCGAGGCGCCGGCACGGCAGATGACGAGATGGGCGGCCGCAAGTCGCGCCGGCACGTCCGAGAAGAAGGTCTGCAGCTCGGCATCGACACCGGCGGCCGCGTAGGCGGCGCGCGCCGCTTCGATGTCTTCAGAGCGACATTGCTGGGCGATCTGCAGCCGCTCGCGCAGGTGCGGCGCAAGCTTGCCGACCGCCGCCGGAAGAACCTTGCTGAAGATCGATGCGCCCTGGCTGCCACCGATGATGAAGAGACGGAACTTCTCGTCGGCGGCCGGGAGCGCGTAGCCCATGGCGCGGGCCGTGATCATGCCGGGCCGAACCGGATTGCCGGTCAGGGTGACGCGCGACCGCAGCTCAGGCCCGAGGAATGCGACGTCGGGAAACGATGTGGCGATCGCATCGACTCGTTTGGCGAGCAGGCGGTTGGCGCGGCCGAGCACCGCGTTCTGCTCGTGCAGCACGGTCGGGATGCGCAGACGGGTCGCGGCGAGGACCGTCGGCAACGACGGATAGCCGCCGAAGCCGACGACGGCGTCGGGCGCCAGACGACGCAGCAGCGACCTGGCGCGGTAATAGCCCGCGGCGAGCGAAAGCATGCCTCGTGCCCGCGTCACAATCCCGCCGGACATCCTGGTGAGCGGAAGATGGTGCGTCTCGAGCGTGCCGAGCACGCCGCCATAGGATGTGCCGCGGCGGTCCGTGATCAACGCAAGACGATATCCGCGTACGCGCAGACTCTGGGCGAGCGCTTCGGCCGGGAAAACGTGGCCACCGGTGCCGCCGGCGGCGAGAACGATCAGCCTGTCGCGCGATCCGGTCACAATACCTCTCCTGTTCCGTAGCGCCGGCGGCTGAGGGCAAGCATGAAGCCCATGCCCAGCGACAATGCGAGAAGCGACGAGCCGCCATAGCTGATGAAGGGGAGCGTCATGCCCTTGGTCGGCATGAGATGCAGGGTCGAGCCCATGTTGACGAGCGCCTGCAGGCCGAACTGGACCAGGAGGCCGGCGACCGCCAGCAGAATGAACAGGTTCTGCTCCTGCAGCAGACGGATGAAGCCGCGCAGCACGACGAACGCGAACAGGCCGACGATCATCAGACAGGCGATCAGCCCGAGTTCTTCGCCGGCCACCGCGAACACGAAGTCGGCATGCGCGTCTGGCAGCACGGACTTGACCGTACCTTCGCCGGGGCCGCGCCCGAACAGGCCGCCATTGAGGAAGGCCTCGAGTGCAGTCGAGATCTGATAGGTGTCGCCCGAGTTCGGGTCCATGAACCGGTTGATGCGGCTTGCGACGTGCGGGAACACGAAATATGCGGCGACAATGCTGGCGAAGCCGAGGGCGCCCAGCGCCACGACCCAAAGCAGACGCAGCCCGGCCAGGAAGAACTGGGTGAACCAAACGGCCGAGACGACCAGCGCCATGCCGACGTCGGGCTGGCGAAGCAGCAGGCCGAGAACCACGAGATAGAGCACGATCGCGATGAGATCGCCCGGAAAGCCTTCCTGCTTGCGCTGCTGCGCGAACAGCCAGGCGGCAAGTACGGCGAAGGTCGGCTTCACGAACTCCGACGGCTGCAGCGAGAAGCCGGCGATGTTGATCCAGCGCCGGGCGCCCTTGATTTCCGCGCCGATCACGAACGTCAGGCAGAGAAGGACAACGGATATCACGAACCCGACCAGCGCGAGCCGGCGGACCTCGCGCGGCGACAGCATGGAAACCGCCAGCATCATGGCGAGCGCGAACGGAAGCAGACCGAGCTGCCGCTTCACGAAATAGAACGGCTCGAGTCCCAACCGCTCGGCGACCGCCGGCGTCGCGGCCATCGTCAGCAGCGCGCCGAAGGCAACGATGAGTCCGATCGCCATCAGGGTCCAGCGGTCGACCGTCCACCACCAGCGGCTCAGGACCGAATTGTCGGTACGTGCGAAGATCATGCCTCGCCCTCCGCAGCGGCGCGCGTGCGTGACAGGGCCTGAACCAGCGCACGGAACGAGTCGCCACGCGCCTCGAAATCGCGGAACTGGTCGAACGAAGCGCAGGCCGGTGACAGCAGAACGACCGGCGCCTTGCAGCCGTCGCGAATCGCGTCGCCGAATGCCTTCTCGACGGCAACGTCGAGCGTGCCGGCCATGACATAGGGCACATGGCCTTCGAGTGTCTGGGCAAAGGACGCGGCGGCCTCGCCGATCAGGTAGGCCCGACGGATCCGGCCGAAATAGGGCGCGAGTGCCGCGATTCCGCCCTCCTTGGGCCGGCCGCCCGCGATCCAGTAGATGTCGTCGTAGCAGCCGAGGGCCTTGGCCGCCGCGTCGGCATTGGTCGCCTTGCTGTCATTGACGAAGAGCACGCCGCCGATTTCGGTAACCCGTTCCTGCCGGTGCGGAAGGCCGGGATAGGTCTTGAGTGCGTCGACGATGATCTCGGTCTCGATGCCGATGGCCCGCGCGGCCGCATAGGCGGCGGCAGCGTTCTGCCAATTGTGCGCACCCGGCAGTGTGGCGATCGAACGCAGGTCACCGACCTGCACCGTCTTCGGGCCGGTGCTGTCGTAGAGCAGGCCGTCGACCACGTAGATGCCGTCGATGAGCTTGGTTCCCGACGAGATCGGCAGGATACGCTGGTCCGCCTGTCGCACGAGGTCGTCGTGGATCTGCCGGCAGATCGGATCGTCGAGGCCGATCACCGCCGCCCGCGGCCAGGTCTGCCGGTGGAAGATCTGCCGCTTGGCCGCGACGTAACCATTCATGTCGCCGTGGCGGTCGATATGATCCGGGCTCACGTTCAGCAGGACGCCGACGTCGAACGTGATCGAGAACGTGATCTCGAGCTGGTAGGACGACATCTCGAGCACATAGATGCCGCCCTCGCCGAGCGGGGCCAGCGAGAGGGCCGGCGTGCCGATGTTGCCGCCGACCTCGACACGGCGACCGGCGTGCCGAAGTACATGGCCGATGAGCGCCGTCGTCGTCGATTTGCCGTTGGTGCCGGTCACGCCGATATACGCCGCCGCGCGCTGCGATCGCGCCAGCAGCTCGATATCGCTGATGATCTCGACGCCGTTCGCCTTCGCCTTGGCGGCGACGGGGTGCGGCTTCGGGAAGGTGTGCGGGATGCCCGGGCTGATGACGAGCGTCGTCAGCGCCGACCAGTCGCAGGACTCGAGCTCGACCAGCTTGATGCCGGCCGCCTGTGCGGCGGCGCGCTTCTCCGCATTGTCGTCCCACGCCCACACGTCGGCGCCGCTTGCGGCGAGCGCGCGGGCGGCGGTCAGCCCGGACTTTCCGAGTCCGAGGACCGCGACGGGTAAACCGGCGAAGGCAAAGACGTCGATCACCGGCGTCACCTCAGCTTCAGGGTGGCGAGCCCGGCGAGCGCCAGGATCGACGCGATGATCCAGAACCGGATGACGATCGTCGGCTCCTGCCAGCCCTTCTTTTCGAAGTGGTGGTGGAGCGGCGCCATGCGGAACACGCGCTTGCCGGTCAGCTTGAACGAGACGACCTGGACGATGACCGACACCGTCTCGAGCACGAACAGGCCGCCGACGATCGCCAGTACGATCTCGTTCTTCGTGATGACGCTAATCGCGCCGAGCATGCCGCCCATCGAAAGCGAGCCGGTATCACCCATGAACACCATGGCCGGCGGCGCGTTGAACCAGAGAAAACCGAGCCCGGCGCCGATCAGGGCGGCGCAGATGACCGAGAGTTCGCCCGCGCCGGGCACGTGGTGGATCAACAGATAGTTCGCGAAGACGACGTTGCCGGTGAAGTAGGCGAACAGGGCAAAGCAGCCGGCGGCGATCATGACGGGCACGATCGCCAGACCGTCGAGGCCGTCCGTCAGGTTCACGGCGTTGGATGCGCCGACCATCACCAGCATCGCGAACGGAATGAACATCCAGCCGAGATCGATCAGGACCGACTTGAAGAACGGCACGGCCAGCGACATCGACAGCGGCTCGCGCGTGAGCGCGATGATCAGCAGCGTCGCCGCCAGCGCGACGGCGCTCTGCGTCAGCAGCTTCATGCGGCCCGACAGGCCCTTGCTGTTCTTCCTGGTGAGCTTGAGGTAGTCGTCGACGAATCCGACCGCGCCGAAGCCGATCGTCACGAGCAGAACCGCCCACACATAGCCGTTGGTAAGATCGGCCCACAGCAGGGTCGAGATGATCATGGCGATCAGGATGAGCATGCCGCCCATCGTCGGCGTGCCCTTCTTGGTCAGCGCGTGGCGCTCCGGCGTGTCTTCGCGGACCTGAACGTCGGGTTGCTTGCTCCGGAGCCAGGCGATCAGTGGTCGGCCGAGCGCGAAGCTGATGAGAAGCGCGGTCATCACGGCGCCGCCGGACCGGAACGTCAGATAACGGAAGACGTTCAGCAGCCCGATCTGGTCGGAGAGGGGAACGAGGAGGTGGAAGAGCATGAACGTTACCCCCTACTGACCGTTGGCGGCACGTGCGCGAGGATCGCCGTCGCCGGCGTCGGATGCGCCGCCAGCGAGCAGCGCCTCGACGATGCGGCCCATCCGGCTGCCGAATGAACCCTTCACCATCACCACGTCGCCCGGCCGGATGGCGGCACGCACCATCGGCGCCAATTGTTCGGAATTCGCCGCATGCCCGGCGCGAAGCGGCGCGGGCAACGCGTCATGAAGACAGGCCATGAACTGGCCGCAGGTGAAGACGAGATCGATCCTGTTCGCAACCAGTGACTCGGCAAGTCCGGCGTGGAGGCGGGGCGAATCGGGGCCAAGCTCCAGCATGTCGCCGAGCACGGCGATCCGGCGTCCGCCCGGTGCCGGCGCGGCGGCCGCCAGAACGTCGAAGGCCGCGCGCATCGAGACCGGACTCGCATTGTAGCTGTCGTCGATCAGCTCGAAGCTCCGGTCGCCGCTTCCGACGCGGTGGCGCTGACCGCGGCCTTTCGGCGGCGAAAGGCCGGCGAGCGATGCGGCCGCGGCATCGAGATCGGCCCCGGCGGCGGCCGCAGCCGCGAGGACTGCCAGACTGTTGATCGCCCAATGGCGGCCGGCCGCGCCGACGCGATAGGTGAGGGCGCGTCCGTCGATCACGGCCGACACGAGCGACCATGTCGGCTCGAGCTTGACCTCGACGAGGCGCGCATCGGCGTCCGCATGCGTGCCGAAGCCGATGACGCGCTCGGCCCCGGCGGCGCGGGCTCGATCGCTCAGGAATTCGAAATAGGCATTGTCGCGGTTGAGGACCGCGACGCCGCTCTTCAGGCCCTCGAAAATCTCGGCCTTGGCGGCGGCGACACCGTCGAGCCCGTTCGGAAAATGCGCGAGATGGACCGCCTCGACGGTCGTCACGACCGCGATGTGGGGCTGAACCAGACGGACGAGCGGCGAAATCTCGCCCGGATGATTCATGCCGATCTCGAACACGCCATAGGCGGTGTCCGCGGGCATGCGGGCGAGCGTCAGCGGCACGCCGATATGATTGTTGTAGCTGCCGGCACTTGCATGCGTCGGGCCCTGTGTCGCCAGGACGTGGCGGAGCGCCTCTTTCGTGCTGGTCTTGCCGACGCTGCCGGTCACGGCGATGAACCGGCCGCGCGCGCTGCGCATTCGGGCGGCACATCCCAGACGGCGGATCGCCTCGAGCGTGTCCGGTACGATCAACAGCCTGTCCGCCGGCATATCCGGAACGTGCCGTTCGACGATGGCGGCGACGGCCCCGGCGGCAAATGCACTGCGGACGTAGTCGTGCCCGTCGTGATTGGGACCTTTGAGGGCGACGAAGATGTCGCCCGCCTGCAGCGTGCGACTGTCGATCGACACGCCCGTCGCCTGCCATGAACCAGTTGGCTGAACGTCCAGCGCCGCCGCCGTATCGGCTGCTGTCCAAAGGGCCGTCATGCTTGGCCTCCATCGGCAGCCGCGACGGCGTCGCGTGCGACCGCGACGTCGTCGAAGGGATGGACCGTCGTGCCGACGATCTGCCCCTGCTCATGACCCTTGCCGGCGAGAACGAGTACATCGCCCGGCATCAGGTCGGCGACTGCACGGAAGATCGCTTCGCGTCGCGCGCCGATCTCGATCGCGCCCGGGCAGGTCGCGAGGATCTGACGCCGGATGAGCGCCGGATCCTCGGTGCGGGGATTGTCGTCCGTCACGATCACCCGGTCGGCAAGGCGCGCCGCGACGGCACCCATCATCGGACGCTTGCCCGGATCGCGGTCGCCACCGCAGCCGAATAGCACGACGAGCTTGCGCCGGGCATGCGGCCGCAGCGCGACCAGCACCGTCTCCAGTGCGTCCGGGGTATGGGCATAATCGACGTAGACGGCGGCGCCGTTGCGACGAACCGCGGCGAGCTGAATGCGGCCGGGGACTCCTTCGAGCCGCGACAGAAGCTCGGTCGCCTGCGCCGGTTCGGCTCCGCAGCCGATCACGAGCCCGAGTGCCGCAAGCGCGTTCATCGCCTGGAAGCCTGCGACCAGCGGCAGCGTTAGCTCGGTTGTGCGACCCATGACGTCGAGTTCCAGCCGCTGGCCGTTTGCCAGCGGCTCGAGACGGACGAGCCGGATCTCCGTGCCGTTGCGACCGTACGACAGCACGCGATGGCCTTGCTGGCGGCAGAGGGTCGCCAACTCGTCGAATTCAGGAATGTCGGCATTGAGAACGGCGGCACCGCCGGACGGCAGTAGATCGGCGAACAGCCGGCGCTTGGCGGCAAGATAGGCCGCCATCGTGGGGTGATAATCGAGATGGTCGCGCGAGAGGTTGGTGAACGCCGCGGCGGCGAGTCTGATGCCGTCGAGCCGGAACTGGTCGAGGCCATGGCTGGACGCTTCGATGACCGCGTGCCTGACGCCGGCGGCGGCAAGATCCGCGAGGTCCTTGTGGAGCGTGACGGGGTCGGGGGTCGTCAGGGAGCCCGGACGCCGCATGTCGGGCGCGACGAGGCCGAGCGTGCCCAGGCTTGCTGCCCTGTGGCCGAGCAGCGACCAAAGCTGGCGGGTGAACGCGGCGACCGAGGTCTTGCCATTCGTACCGGTGACGGCGGCAACCGTGTGCGGCTGCTCGCCGAAGAAACGGGCGGCCATCAGGGCTAGGCTGCGGCGCGGATTGGTGCTTTCGATGCGCACCACGTCGCCCGGGGCGTCGAAGCCCGGCTCGCCGAGGATCGCGACGGCGCCGCGGGAGATCGCATCGGGTATGAAGGTACTGCCGTGCTGCTGCGACCCGGGAAGGGCGGCGAACAGGAAACCCGGACGGACGGTGCGCGAATCCGCCGTCAGTCCGGCGATTTCCTGGTCGGCGCAGGGTACGCGCTTGATCAGGTTGGGATCGGATTCGATCAGCTGCAGCACGCGCACGTCCCGACCGTCTTTGCGTTCATGCCCCGTTTCACCGTACCGCCACGTTCACGAGAAGCTGGTCGCGCACGGCCGGCTCGGTCTCGTCGACCGGCGCAATGCCGTAGAGCGCGGCAATCCGCGAAACGATCCGGCTGATCATCGGCGCCACGACCCAGCCGGCCGTCGCGTAGCCGAAGGTCGACTTGTTGCCCTTCGGTTCGTCCAGCATGGCATAGACGAGGAACCGGGGCGCATTCATCGGAAACGCGCCGACAAACGACGAAATCCGGGAATCCTTCTTGTAGCGTCCGTTGACGATCTTCTCGGCCGTACCGGTCTTTCCGCCCACGAGATAGCCAGGGACGTTCGCGCTCTTACCGCTACCCTTCTCGACCACCAGTCGCATCAGTTTGCGCATCTGCTCGGAGGTGCGCGCCGAAATGACACGTTCGCCCGGGATCGGCTCGTCGCCGCGCCGCTTGATCAGGGTGACTGGGCGCAGGATGCCGCCGTTCACGATCGCCGCCGTGCCGACGACCAGCTGCAGCGGCGTCACGGAGATGCCGTGGCCGAAGGAGATCGTCATCGCATTGACCTCTCGCCAGGGCGACGGAACCAACGGCGCCGCGACTTCGGGCAGCTCGATCGTCGGCGCCTTCAGGAAGCCGAGGCGGTCGAGGAACTCGCGCTGCCGGTCGCGGCCGACGTCGAGCATCATGCGCACCGAGCCGATATTCGAAGAGTACATGAAGATCTCGGCGACCGATAACCAGCGGTTCTGGCCCTTGTAGTCGCTGATCGTGAAGCGCGAGACGCGGATCGGCTTGGTCGCGTCGTAGCTGGTCGCGAGCGTGCTGACGCCGTAGTCCAGCGCCATCGCCGTATTGAAGATCTTGAAGGTCGATCCCGGCTCGTACACGCCGAGCGTATTGCGGTTGAAGCGGTTCTCGGGCGGGCTCTGGCTCGGATTGTTCGCATCGAAATCGGGCAGCGACACCATGCCCAGAAGCTCGCCGGTCGCGAGATCGAGAACCATCGCCGCGCCGCCGATCGCCTGGAATTCGTCGATCGACGCGGCCAGCTCCTCGCGGAGGAGATGCTGCACGCGAATGTCGATCGAGAGTTGCAGCGGCTCGCTCGATTGCAGCAGCCACTCGTCGTAATACTGCTCGATCCCGGCCAGGCCCCGGTTGTCGATATTGGTGAAACCGACGACGTGCGACGTCAGCACTCCGTGCGGATAGACGCGGTGCTCCTCGCGCTGGAAGAAGAGGCCCGGAATGCCCAGGCGGTTGACCTCGTACTGCTGGCGCGGCGTGAGATTGCGCTTGATCCAGACGAAGCTACGGTCCGATGCAAGCTTTGCGGCGGTTTCCTTTGCGTCGATGCCGGGCAGCGTGCGGGCGAGCTTCGCGGCCGCATCAGCAGGATCGATGACCAGTTTCGGATTGGCATAGAGCGATGCGGTCGCCAGCGAGGTCGCGAGCAGCACGCCGTTGCGATCGACGATGTCCGCCCGACCCATCTGGAGCTCGGCCTTCGGCGCACGGGCGAGTCGCGGCTCGCCCGCGTCCTTGAGGACGGTCACGTCGACCAGACGTAACGCGACGATGGTGAAGGCGAGGGCGAACAGGATACCGGTGATGACCAGACGGTGGCGTGCCGTCTCGAGAGTCTGCTTCGCGGTACCTTCGATGCGCAGCCGCGCCGGCAGGTAACGGACGAGATCGGAGAGACGCGTCGCCATCAGCGTCGCTCCTCACGCGTCGAAATCCCCGATGGCGCTCCCCTGGCGGGGCGATACGGCGCCGGCGTCGAGACCTGGGAAAAGTGGGCCGCGACCGGCACGGCTTTCGTCGAAGGCCGCTCCTTGGTGCCGGTCGGCTTGCTCGGGAGGGGCGGCCGCGGTGTCGGAGCAGTAGCCGGGATGGGGACTTCCTCCTGCGTGCGCATCGGCACGTCGGCAAGGGCGCCGAGTTGCTCGGGGGTCAGCGGCTGGAGATCGAGATGGCGCAAGGCAAGCGCCTCGAGGCGTTGCGGCTGGTTGATGTAGCTCCACTCCGCCTTGAGGACGTGGATTGCCTGCTGCTCGGCGAGCACGGCCCGGTTGAGCCGTGCGAGCTCGTCCTCCAGATCCTGAACCTTGTGCTTGAGCTGGAACAGGCCGAAGCCGACGACGGAGGCGAGCGCCACCCAGATGAGCGTGGTAAGGCGAATCATACGTCGGCCTCCGCCGGCCACGCCGGTGCCTGGGTGCGCTCCGCGCCGCGCAACCGCGCCGAGCGGGCGCGCGGATTGCGGGTGATCTCTGCCTCGGACGGACGGATCGCGCGTCGCGACAGAAGGGTGAAGCTGGGCGCGCGGGTCTGCGTCGTCGGCGCGACGGGCAGATGGCGCGAGCCGCCGTCGCCAGCGCCGCTGCGAAGGCGCAGGAACGTCTTGACCTCGCGATCCTCGAGCGAATGGAACGCGACGACGGCAAGGCGCCCGCCCGGTGCCAGCAGACGCTCGGCGGCGGCAAGACCCCGGCGCAGTTCGCCGAGTTCGTCGTTCACATAGATCCGCAGCGCCTGGAACGTGCGCGTCGCCGGGTCGATGCCGTCCGTCGTGCGCCGCACGACGCGCCGGACGAGGTCGGCCAGCTCGAACGTGCGCGTGATCGGCTTCTGCCGGCGTGCCTCGACGATCGCACGGGCGATGCGCCGCGCATGCCGTTCCTCGCCGTAGCAGAAGATGATGTCGGCAAGCTCCGCCTCGTCGCGGCTGTTGACGACGTCGGCCGCTGTCTCACCATCGCGTCCCATACGCATGTCGAGCGGCCCGTCATGGCGAAAAGAGAAGCCGCGCGCGGGCGTGTCGACCTGGGGGGAGGAGATGCCCAGGTCGAGCGCAACGCCGTCGACGCGTGTTACGCCGCGTGCGGCCAAGAGCCGCTCCATGTCACCGAAGCGGCCTTCGAGGAGGTCGAGCCGACCCGGATACCGGTTGGCCAGTGCCGCGCCCCGCCGGATCGCTTCGGGGTCGCGGTCGATGCCGTAGACGCGGCAGTCGGCGGCGAGGAGACGTTCGGCGTACCCGCCGGCCCCGAACGTACCGTCGACATAAAGCGCGCCCGGCCGCGGCCGCAGGATGTCGAGGACCTCGGCGAGGAGAACGGGGACATGGACCTGGGCGGAGGCGGCCGCGGTCGTCACGGTAGGCCTCCGGCGCTGCCGCTCGCGCGGAGTTTCGCGCGCAGCTCGGCCTGATGCGCTTTGAAGCGCTCGGGCTCCCAGATCTCGAAATAATGGAGCCGCCCGGCGAACGTCGCCGCCTCCGTGATTCCGGCATGCTCCATCAATTCGCGTGGCAGCAGCACGCGGCCTTCCGCGTCGAAGGTCAGGCGGACCATGTCGGGGACCGAAATCAGCGCGTGAGACACCGGCGTCGGGGCGAACACGGAAAGCGGGTCGGTGGAAGCGGTAATGCGGTCGAGCGCGGTGCTGGCACAGGCGCGGATGGCCGGCTCCGTCAGCGAGGGAAAGGCGAGAAACCCGTCCGAATTCAGTTCCGCGAGGGTGACACGGTACTCGGCCGGAACGGAGACGCGCCCCTTCCGGTCGACCTTAAACGTGTAACTGGACAGGAAAGACTTCATCCCATCCCCCGCGCATCACGCTCCCGGAACCGCCAAGCTATTGGCCAAGCTAGAGAATTGGAGAAATCCCGTGCCCCAACGCGGCAGCGATCCGGGCCCAGCGTGTCTATGGGACAGAATGGGATATCATGGGCTAGTATGGGCGTCAACGGGAAACCGGGTGAAAAATGCTGGTGTATCGCGGGGTTAACACGCGTTAATCGGTTGACTTATCCACAACCAGGCACAGAGCCACCCTTGGCCAATCCACAACCAAGGCTGCAGGACCGGCGCGGCAGGATTATGTTCTTTATCTGTTCGATTTACGGCTTGGCCGCAGAGAATGCGGTCAAGCTATTGAATTGACTTGTACATTCGAAGTAGTGCGAAGGTCGGGGCGAGGGGCAGGCCAGACGACCTGTAAGCCGGGTTCTGTCCCTTGCCCTGAAGGGGCAAGGGGATGGCCATTCCTCTGGGACGCCTGTTGCCAGGCGCCTCGCGCGACCGACCCGGGCGACGGCGCGGAAACACGCTGTCCGGCGAACCGGACGTGTCGCCCCTATTTGGTCTTGCTCCGGGTGGGGTTTGCCGTGCCGCCCCTGTTACCAGGGGCGCGGTGCGCTCTTACCGCACCCTTTCACCCTTACCATCGGCGAACCGATGGCGGTTTGCTTTCTGTTGCACTTTCCCTGGGGTCTCCCCCGCCGGGCGTTACCCGGCACCCTCGTTTCCGTGGAGCCCGGACTTTCCTCAGCCTTGCAGGCGCAAGGCCGCGGCCATCCGGTCGTCTGGCATACCGTTACGTAGGTGTTCCCGGAGAGAGCGTCAATCATGCGCCTCGCCGTCACCCACGAAATCGACGATCAGCGGCGGATGTTCGATCGCCTTCAGGAACCGGAGGAAATCGTCGGGGGAGATCGCCGTCGTGGCGTTGTTCTCGAGCGGATGGAAGTTCAGAAGCTCGGCACCGAGCATCGCCTTGTCGAGCACCAACGTCACGCGGTTCTGCGTGTCGTTGGCAAGGGCGAAGGGGGTCACGGAGCCGGGTTCGACGCCGAGTGTCTCGCGCAGGAGTTCCGGTTTTCCGAAGGACAGCCGTTTGGCGCCGATGCGCCGATGCAGGGTCTTCAGATCGATCCGGCGATCGGCTTCCGCCGTCACCAGCCACAACCGGTTGCCCGCGTCCTTGAGAAAGAGGTTCTTGGAATGCAGGCCCGGCAGCCGCGCATGCAGCTCGCGGCTTTCCTCGACCGTGAACACCGGCTGGTGATCGTGTGTGGTGACGTGAATGCCGAGTTCGGCGAGCTTGCGAAGAAGTTCGGCGCGGGTGAGCTTCATGGATCAATCGGTCCGGTCGAGGAAGGCTTCAGTCGCATGATACCGACAGCACGAGCGTCTTCAGGCGCGCGAACGTCTCGCTGTCCAGGTCGCCGTCGATGCAGGCGGGCCGGAAATGGCGCTGAAAGGCAACGAGAACGCAACGCGTCGCGTCGTCGAGAACGTTCGTCTGCGGCACGTCGTAGCCATAGACGGCCAGCAGACGCTGCGCCATGCCGACGCGCGTGAGGTCGGTATCGGCCCAGGGCAGGCGGTCGGGCGGTACCGGTGCCGGATTGTCGAATGGCCACAGGCCGATGCCGTTCCGGGCAAGCAGCGACCAGTCGAACCGCTCGCCCGGATCGGCCTTTCGCGTCGGCGCGACGTCCGAATGGCCGACGACGTTGCGGGGCGGAATTGAATGCCGCGCCATGATGTCGCGGATGAGCCGGATGAGAGCCGCCATCTGGGCGGGCGGGAAGTCGCGGTATCCGAACTCGTGCCCCGGATTGACGAGCTCGATGCCGATCGATCGGCTGTTGATGTCGCGGTGTCCCCGCCAGAACGATACGCCGGCGTGCCAGGCGCGGCGCGACTCCGGCACGAGGCGGAACACGCGGCCGTCTTCTTCGACCACATAGTGCGCGCTGACCTTCGCCGCAGGATCGCGCAGCCGCGCGAGCGCGGCCTCGCCGGTTTCCATGCCCGTGTAGTGGAGGACGAGCATGTCGATCGGCGAGCCATCCGCGCGTGCATCGTGATTGGGCGAGGGGCAGTCGAGGATGTCGATCACGAAACGCGACCTGTCGGGATGGCGCCGGGCGACGCCGGCGCGAATGGGATCGCCCACGGATTTAGGCGCAGCCAGCGTGGCTGTCTACGACATACTGAACGAGAATGGCGTATCGACGGCGGCCGCCAGCCGCTCAGGTCGTCTTGGAGACGGCCTCCGGGTCCGGAAGTCGCGGCCGCCGCAGCACGATGATGCCGACGCCGGCGATCGTCGCTGCACCGCCGATCAGGACGTGCAGACTGAGCGGCTCGTCCAGCAGCCACACCGCGAACAGGACTCCGAACACGGGCACGAGCAGCGTGAAGGGCATCGTCTGGTTCACCGTGTACCGACGCAGGAGCCGGTACCACACGGCGTAGCTGACGATCGTCACCATCACGGCCATGAACAGGACCGATGCGTATGCCCACCAGTCGGCCGCGGCAAGCGATGCGAGCTGACCTTCTTCGAGGAACGCGGAGACGAGGAAGAGCTGGGGGGCCGCGAACAGGCTCATATACGCATTCAGGGCGAAACCGTCGACACTGCCCATTTTCTTGATCTGGATATTGGCGACGGCCCACATGAACGACGCCCCGATGATGAGAAAGAGAGGCAGCAGGTTCGACGAGAACCGCGGCTCGCCCGCCATGATGACGATGCCGGCGAAGGCCAGGACCATGCCGAGAAGCCGGCGCCAGCCAAGCCGATCGTTGAAGAAAAAGGCAGCGAGGATCGCTGCGAAAGGCACCTGGATCTGGATGGCGATCGCCGCCGCCGATGCGTCGACTCCGTCGAGTCCGGTGAACATCAGGCTGAAATGCACACATCCGAGCGTTGTCGATAGCGCGGCGATTGCGGGTAGTTTGTCGCGCGGGACCTTCGTGAACGGGAGCAGGAGGATCGCGACCGTCGAGAAGCGTAGGCCCATCAGGAAGATGGGTGGGATCTGCGCGAGCCCCCACTTCGCGACCACGAAGTTGAGGCCCCAGACGATCATGACGAACAGGATGAGACCATAATCGGTGAGCTTCATGAACGCGCCAGCTCCTCGCGCCGGGCTTCGAGTTCGAGCCAACGTTCCTCGGCTTTGGTGAGTGCCTCGCGTACCGTGCCGAGGCGCCGGACCGCGTCCTCGAAGGCGGCGCGGTCGCGCTGGTAGAGCGAGCCGTCGGCGAGCATTGCTTCCAACGTTTTCTTCTCCTGCGTGAGCCGCTCGATCTCCGCCGGCAGGCTCTCGAGTTCGCGCATTTCCTTGTACGAAAGCCGCGCGCGCGGCTGGCGCTCGGGCCGCTCCGGCCGCCGCTCGGGCGGCTTCGGCGGTCGCGGCGCCGCGATGGGCGCATCGCCGCGGCTTTGCCGCAGGTAATCGCTATATCCGCCTGCGTATTCGCGCACGCGTCCGTCGCCCAGCAGGACGAAAGTGCCGTTGACGAGGCGATCGAGGAAATCGCGATCGTGGCTGACCAGGATCAGCGTCCCGTCGTACTCGTCCAGCACCTCCTGCAGCAGGTCGAGCGTATCCATGTCGAGGTCGTTGGTCGGCTCGTCCAGCACGAGGAGATTGCTCGGCTGGGCCAGGACGCGGGCGAGCAGCAGGCGGTTGCGCTCGCCGCCGGACAGGCTTGCCACCGGTGCCTTGGCCTGTTTCTCGTCGAACAGGAAATCGCGCAGATAGGCGACCACGTGGCGCGAGTGGCCGCGGACCATGACCCGGTCGCCGCCTTCGGGGCAAAGCGTCTGCCACAGCGTCTTGGCGGGATCGAGCGACGCACGCCGCTGGTCGAAATAGGCGGGGTGCACGGTTCGGGCGAGCCGCACCGTTCCCGTGTCCGGCAGAATCTGACCGGTGAGAAGCCGCACGAGCGTCGTCTTGCCGGCACCATTGGGGCCGATGATGCCGATGCGGTCGCCGCGCATGATGCGCGTGGAGAAATCCCTGACGATCGCCCGCGGCGGCTCGCCCGGCGCGGTGCCGGGCAGGTACTTGGAGATGGCCTCCGCTTCGATCATGAGCCGTGAGCGGCTTTCCTCCGTCGCGATGGCGAGGTTGACCCGCCCCTGCGGGCCGATCCAGGCGGCGCGCTGTGCCCGCAGCTCGAGCAGTCGCCGTTTGCGGCCCTCGTTCCGCTTGCGCCGGGCGGTGATCGAACGCCCGAGCCATTCGGTCTCGCTTTCGATGCGTCGTTCAAGCCTGGCGAGCGCCCGCTCCTCCTCCTCGAGAATGGCATCGGACCATGACTCGAAATCCGCATAGCCGCGATCGAGCGGGCGCAGATGGCCACGGTCGAGCCAGTAGGTCCGACGCGAGATCCGGGTCAGGAAGGTGCGGTCATGGCTGATCACCAGAAACCCGCCCCTGTATGCTAGGAGGAACTGCTCAAGCCACTCGATCGTCGGCAGGTCGAGGTGGTTGGTCGGTTCGTCGAGCAGAAGAATGTCCGGTTCGGGCGCGAGGGTACGGGCAAGCGAAGCACGTCGCGCTTCTCCGCCGGACAATTCCGATAGCCGGCGATTCCCATCGAGCTGCAAACGCGACAGAACGGTTTCGATGCGATGCGGTTCGGGCGGCCTGGAGAATGCCTCAGCGACATGATCCCACACGGTCATGTCGGTGCGGACCGGCGTTTCCTGGGGCAGGTACGCGATCGTGACGCCGGGCTGCACGAACCTTTCGCCGGCATCGAGGTCGATCAGGCCGGCGAGAGCCTTGAGAAGCGTCGACTTGCCCGAGCCGTTCCGGCCGACGAGACAGGCACGGTCGCCACGCTCGATGCCGATATCGAGACCGTCGAACAGGGGGCTCCGGCCGAAGGACACGGCCGCGCCTTTGAGCGCAAGAAGTGGTGGTGCCATTCCGTGCTAGTCAACCAGCATCGGACGCGACGGGTTTCTGACCGCGTTCGATGCGAATCCGGTCATAGGCGGCGTTGATGGCGGCGAGCTTCCGTTCGGCCAACCGCATGAAATCCGGCGGCAGGCCGCGGGCGACGAGGGCATCTGGATGGTGTTCCCGGACGAGCCGTTTCCATGCGCGCCGGAGCGTGTCGTCGTCCGCGTTTCGCGGCACACCCAGGATGCCGTAAGGATCGCCGTCATCTTCGTCGAGATGCGATGCCTTCAGCCGTTGGAAGTGCTCGTCCGACAGGCCGGCAATGCGCGCGACGTTCGCGAGGAATTCCAGCTCCAGGGGGTGCACGCCACCATCCTGCTTGGCGATATGGAACAGCGCATCGATCAGTTCCTCGAGCAGTCCCTGGTCGTTGCGCAAAAGCCTGCCGATCTGGCGTGCGTAGACTTCATAACCGGCGACGTCGCGCTTGGCCAGATCGAATATGCGGGCGACGTTTCGCATTTCATCGGGCGGAACGTGGAAAACCTCGCGGAACGCACGAACTTCGTCGCGCGTCACGCGCCCGTCCGCCTTGCTCATCTTGGCGCCGAGGGCGATGACCGCGATCGTGAAGGCGATCTGTTTGGTCGGATCGTCGTCGGTGGCATCGTCGTCGCGCGACAGTGCATGCAACCGCTCGATCCCGTATCCGGCGGCGAGGCCGAGCAGGGCACCGAGGGGGCCGCCCAAGGCAAAGCCGGCGGCGCCGCCAAGAATCTTGCCCCAAATCGTCACCGCTACCGTCCGTGCTCAGCAGTTGGCCGCGCGGATCGCATCGCAAACGGCTTCGGTCACCTCGCGGGTCGTTGCCGTGCCACCGAGATCGGGCGTCAGGTGCGTGCCGGCGCGGGTAACCATCTCGATCGCGCGCATGAGCCGTACAGACGCGTCCACCTCGCCAAGATGCTCCAGCATCATCGCGCCCGTCCAGAACGTGGCGATCGGATTGGCGATACCCTTGCCGGCAATGTCGAATGCCGACCCATGGATCGGCTCGAACATCGACGGGAAACGCCGGGGCGGGTTCAGGTTTGCGGTTGGCGCAATGCCAAGGCTGCCGGCCAGCGCCGCGGCAAGATCGCTCAGGATATCGGCGTGGAGGTTGGTGGCGACGACGACGTCGATCGTCTGCGGCTTCAGGACCATACGCGTCGTCATCGCATCCACCAGCTCTTTGGTGACGGTGACGTCGGGGAAGTCCTTTGCCACCTCGGCGGCGATTTCGTCCCACATCACCATGGCATGGCGTTGCGCGTTGGATTTCGTGACCACGGTAAGATGACGCCGCGGTCGCTTTTGCGCCATTTCGAATGCGAACCGCATGATCCGTGTGATGCCGGTCCGCGTGAACACGGCGGTTTCGGTGCCGACTTCCTCCGGCAGCCTGCGGTGCACGCGGCCACCGTTTCCGGCGTACTCACCTTCGCTGTTTTCGCGAATGATGATCCAGTCGAGATCTTCGGGGGCGCAGTTTCGCAGCGGGCTCTGCAATCCGGGCAGAACACGTGCCGGTCGCACGTTCGCGTATTGGTCGAACCCTTGGCATATCTTGAGACGCAGGCCCCATAATGTGACGTGATCGGGAATCTGCGGGTCGCCGACGGCACCGAAATAGATCGCATCGAATTTCCGCAGCGTATCGAGGCCGTCCTCCGGCATCATCATGCCGGTGCGGCGATAGTAGTCCGATCCCCAAGGGAAACGTTCCACCTTCAGGCGGAAGCCGCCATCGCGCTCTTGAAGGACGTCCAGCACCTTGAGGCCGGCTTCGATGACTTCGATGCCGATGCCATCACCGGGAATTGCCGCGATCTTGTGCTCGCGCATGGTCTATCTCGTCTCCGCATCCGTCCGCCATATTCGCACGGCCAGGACCTTGCCGGGTCCGGTCCGGCGGGAACCCGAAAGATCATGTCCAAATGACAATGGAACGACCGTCCGGCCCGTCGGGGAACGACGGGCCGGACGGTCGCGGCCGTTACGCGCGGCGTGCGGGTGTTAACATAGACCGGGATCAGCCGGAGAGCCAGTCACGTCCATTAGCCTTCTAAAGGCCAGGCCCCATCAGGGTGTTTGGCAGCCACAAGGCGAGCTCGGGGAAGATGCAGAGGATCACCATGGCGGCGATCATCAGGTACACGAACGGCATCGACCCGCGCAGGATCGTCGGTAGCGGAACCTGCGGCGCGACGCCGCGCAGCACATAAAGGTTCAGCCCGACCGGTGGCGTGATCAGGCCGACTTCCATGTTTATCGTCATGATGATTGCGAACCAGATCAGGTCGAAATCGTTGGCTTCGAGCACCGGGATCAGGATCGGCATCACCATGAGGATGATGGCGACCGGCGGGAGAAAGCATCCGGCGATCAACAGGAAGACGTTGATGGCGAACATCAGTACCCAGCGGTTCATCTCGAGGCTAACGAGCGCCTCGGCAGCCGTCTGGGTCAGGTAAAGCAGCGACATCATGTACGAGAACAGCGCCGCGGCCCCGATGATCATCAGGATCATCGTCGACTCGCGAATCGTATCCCGGAAGATCGCCCAGAAGTCCTGCAGCCTGTATGTCCGGTAGATGACGACGACGAGAACGAGGGCGAGGAACGCCGCGATGGCCGCAATTTCGGACGGTGTGGCGAAACCGCCGTACATGAAATAGGCGATGGCGACGATGATCGCGATGAACGGCGTGACCCGCCACATCCCTTCCATTTTCTCCCTGAACGTGAAGGTCTGGACGGGCGGGGCTGCTTCGGCCCGTTGGCCGATCATCGACATGATCCAGGCATAGAGGGAGAACATGACGACGAGCATCGCGCCGGGCACGACGCCCGCCAGGAAGAGCCGACCGATCGAGGTCTCGGTCGCGATCCCGTAGAGAATCAGCGTGACGGAGGGGGGAATCAGGATCCCGAGCGTTCCTCCGGCGCAGATCGCACCGGTCGCGAGCGCCGGCGAAACGCCGCGCTTCAGCATTTCCGGCACACCGATCTTGCCGATGGCTGCCGCCGTGGCCGGCGATGACCCGCATACGGCGGAGAACAGGCCGCACGCCACGATATTGGCGATCACCAACCCGCCGGGAACGCGGGAAAGCCAGCGATAGAGCGATTCGTAGATATCGCGGCCTGCCGCCGAAACGCCGATGGCCGCCCCCAACAGAACGAATAGCGGGATCGTGAGAAGTGCGAACGAGCTGATCTCGTCCATGAACGTGATCGCGACGATTCCAAGGGCCGTCGGGCCCTCGAAGATCGCGAGGAAGGCGACGGCGATGAGCGTCAGGCCCCATGCGATCGGCAGTCCCGAGAACAGGACGACGAGCGTCACGACGAGCAGGAGAATCCCGATCTGCGTCTCGGTCACGGTTCACTCCCGGGGGACTGATTCCGCAGGCGCGCGAGTTCGGCCAGGTATTGCAGTGCGGTCAGGCCGAGGCCGAGCGGCATCATGATGTACATTGGCCAGCGCGGCGGCGCCCAGAGCGAGCCGCTGGTTTCGCCCGTCACCCAGCTATGGAGGGTCAGTTCAGCCCCGACACAGGTCAGGTACAGGCAGACGATCAGGCCGATGACCGATACGACGGCGACAACCGTGCGGGCGGAACCGGCGGGAAGCAGGGTCGGCAGCAGGTCGACCGAAACATGCCCCTTCGTCTTGAGGCAGTACGGGGAGCCCAGAAACACGGCCGCGACCATCAGGTACACGGCGAACTCGATCTCCCAGTACGCGGAATAGCCGAGAGCGCGGATGATCACCATCCAGGTCACGACGAGGACGGCACCGGTCAGGAGGATAGACGCAACCACGGCGCAGACGACGGAGAGCCCGTCGACGAAGCGCACGAAACCGTGCATGGGGATTGTCTCCGAAAGGGAACGGGGCGGGACCATGATCCCGCCCCGACGACAGGTTTATCCTACTTCACCTGCGTGATGAGCTGGAGCAGCTCCTTTGCGGTCGGCCCGAGGCTTTCATATTCGGCCCAGGCCGTCTTCTTGGCGAGTTCGAGCCACGCGTCGTATTCCTCCTTGCTCAGCTGCCGGACCTGCGCGCCCGCCTTCTCGAAGGCTTCCTTCATCTTCTTGGTCGCGTCTTCCTGAAGATCGTTGAAGAAGGCGTCGCTCTTGTCGGCTGCCTCCTGGAAGATCTTCTGTTGTTCGGGCGTGAGCTTGTCCCAGGCGGACTTCGCCATGACGAGCGGCTGCAGAAGCATCCAAAGCGTGTAAGGGCCGCCCACGGTGGCGTGCTTCGTCTGCTCGTAGATCCGCATGCTGACGAACGTCTCGGCCGAGGTCAGCGTCGCATTCAGGACGCCGGATTGCAGCGCCGGGTAGATTTCCGTCGAGGGCATGTTGTGGACCGAGGCGCCAGCGCTTTTCAGCATCGCCTCGAAGGTCGGATCGGCCGCGCGCATCGACAGTCCTTTGACCGTCTCGGGGCCGCCGATCGGCCGGTCCTTGCTGGCGAAGCCGCCGGGCAGCCACCACCACGTGATGATCCGGATCCCGGCCTTTTGCTCCGCCACCTCCTGAAGCCGCTGGTGGAACTTGGTGCCCTTCATCCGCATCGCGTGTTCGAGGCTCGTGACGGTTCCGGGCATGATCGTGATCGAGAATTCCGGCACCTTGCCAACCGCATAGGTCAGCGGATACACGGCCATTTCCAGCGTACCGGCCTGCATCGCGTCGAGCTGCGCCACGGGCTTGATGTTGAGCGAGCTGCCCGGATAGATGCGGAACTTCAGGCTCTTGTCGCGCTTGTTGACTTCTTCGACGAAAACGCGCGTTGCGCGGTCGCGGGCATCCGTTCCCTGGCGCCACTGGTGCGAGATCTTGATCTCCTGGGCCGTCGAAACCTCAGGGCCGGCGACGGTGCAGGCGGCGGCAAGGAGCAGCGCGGCGACGCCGCGTGCAAATGCGGAAGAGGGTCTCACGTGATGTCCTCCCATCTGACTCGAATGCGACAATGCCGGTCGGTCCGGTTCTGCGGGTAAAATGCACGGCTTCGCCGCGTTTCGCAATGCTGAGTCCACGCAGGCGGGACATGCCGAGTTCGGCGATGGCGGCCTGGTTGTGATCGGTTATGCTGCGCCCGCGAAATGATCGAAAACGAACGACGAGAATCCGACATGAGCGGCATCTCCGACCGGGACGTGCGGTTCCGGCCCGCGCGGCACGAGGATCTGTCCGCGATCGTGCGCCTGCTTGCCGACGACCCGCTTGGCGCAACGCGGGAGCGATTCGAGGATCCGCTGCCGGAGGCCTATCGGATAGCGTTCGATGCGATCGCAGCGCAGCCCGGCAACGAGATCATCGTCGCCGAGCTCGACGGGCAGATCGTCGGGTGCCTGCAGCTGACGGTCATCCCGGGTTTGTCGCGCATGGGAATGACGCGCGGGCAGATCGAAGGCGTTCGGGTGGATGCGCGGTTGAGAGGCCGGCAGATCGGTGAGCGTATGATCCGCGCGGCGATCGAACGCGCCCGCACGCAGGGCTGCCGGCTGGTACAGTTGACGACCGACAAGAACCGTCCGGACGCGCACCGGTTCTACGAAAGGCTCGGATTCGTCGCGAGCCACATCGGCATGAAACTCTCGCTCGATTGACGCAACGGCGCGCGAACGGGCCGTCTCTAACCCAGGACCGCCTCGACGGTGGCGGCGATGCGCAGAAGCCGTTGATCGGCGCCGCGCCGTGCGACGAGCATGAGGCCGACCGGAAGCGGACCGGCGTCCGGAATCGGCAAAGAGATGGCACAAAGATCGAAGAAATTCGCGACGGACGTGTTGCGGAGTACCAGGGCGTTCACGCGAAAGAACGCGTCGTCGTCTTTTAGATCGTCGATTCGCGGTGCGACGACCGGCACGGTCGGCATGAGCAGGGCGTCGAAGTCGGCGAGATAGTCGTCCATGGCGGTGACGAGCGTCGCGCGCAGCCGCATGACCTCGATGTAGTCGGCGGCCGATACCTCGCGACCGCGTTCGATGCGCATGCGTACGCGCGGGTCGTATTGGGCACCCGCCTGCTCGATCAGGCCGCGATGACAGGCATAAGCCTCCGGCGCGGCAATCCCGCCTTTGACGACCGCATTCGCCTTCGTCATCTGCGTCAGCAACGGCTCGAGATCGGCGTCGACGAGTCGGACCTTTTTCTCGGTAAGCCGTGCCAATGCACGCGTGAAAGCCGCCTCCACCGCCGCGTCGGTCTGCGGCTCGATCAGGATCTTCGGCAGCCCGAACCGGAGGCCTCCCAGAGGGGCCGGGTCGATCGCGCGCGGCATCTCGCCGGCCATGATCGCATCCGCGGCGGCACAGTCGGCGACCGTGCGTGCCATGGGGCCGATGGAATCGAGCGTGAAGGAGAGGGGAAAGACCCCCTCGCGCGGCACGCGGAACTGCGTCGGTTTGAAACCGACGATGCCGCAGAACGCGGCGGGGATCCGGACCGAACCGCCGGTATCGGAACCGATCGCGATCTCGGCCATGCCGTCGGCAACCGACACCGCCCCGCCAGACGTCGAGCCGCCGGGGACACGCGTCCGGTCGGCCGGGTTGCCGGGGGTACCGTAATGCGGGTTCAGGCCGATGCCGGAGTATGCGAACTCGGTCATGTTCGTCTTGCCGATGATCACGGCACCCGCCGCGCGTAGGCGCTGGACCACCGGGCAATCCCGTTCCGCCGGGGGCGCGTTCCGCCGGACGACCGAACCGGCCGTAGTCGGTTCACCCGCTACATCGAACAGGTCCTTGATCGAGACGATGGCGCCGTCGAGCGGCCCCAGCCGGGTATCGGTCCGTGAGCGGGCGTCCGCCGCATCGGCCGCGGCGCGGGCGGACTCCGTATAGACTTTCAAAAACGTTCGGTTGCCTTCGCCGCCGGGATCGGCGATGCGAGCGAGGCAGGTTTCGAGCCGTTCGCGTGCGGACGAGGATCGTTCTGCAGTCATTGTGCCCTCGAACACGGCATTCTGCAGGAATGGTGCCGGGAAAGCGGGCAGTTTTCCACCATAGCGTGCCGTCACGGCTGTCCGAAAACGCCGACCGGAGTTGCGCAGGCTGCCGGATTCGACGATAACACCGCGTTCAACGCATCTTCTTTATGTCTGATCGCATGATCTCAAAGGCTTCCGGCTGGCAGTTCTGGATCGATCGCGGCGGCACGTTTACCGACATCGTCGCCAAGCGCCCCGATGGGACGATCCTGACCCATAAGCTGCTTTCGGAGAATCCCGAGCGTTATCGGGATGCCGCGATCCAGGGCATTCGCGAGCTGCTCGGTCTTCCGCCCGGCGCATCGCTTGCGGACGCTGCGATCGATGCCGTCAAGATGGGCACCACGGTCGCGACGAACGCGCTGCTCGAGCGCAAGGGAGAACGCGTGGTGCTGGCGATCACGCGGGGCTTCGCCGACCAGCTTCGCATCGCCTACCAGAACCGGCCGAAGCTGTTCGCGCGCCGCATCGTTCTTCCCGAGCTGCTCTATGAGCGTGTGGTCGAGATCGCCGAGCGCATGTCCGCGCAGGGCGAGGTCCTGACGCCGCTCGAGACGGAATCGGCCCGGCGCGAGCTCAAGCGCGCCTACGATGACGGCATCCGCGCCGTCGCCATCGTCCTTCTCCACGGCTACCGTTATCCGCAGCACGAGCTCATGCTGGCCGAGATCGCGCGGGAGATCGGATTCACGCAGATCTCGGTTTCGCATCAGGTCAGCCCGTTGATGAAGATCGTCGGGCGCGGCGACACGACCGTGGTCGACGCCTATGTTTCGCCGATCCTGCGCCGTTACGTCGACCACGTGTCCGGCGAAATCCGGGCCGGGAAGGCCGACGGCGAGGAACCGCGCCTCATGTTCATGCAGTCGAACGGCGGTCTCGTCGATGCGCGGTTCTTCCAGGGCAAGGACTCGATCCTGTCGGGGCCGGCGGGCGGCATCGTCGGCGCCGTCCGGACCGCGACGATGGCCGGGTTCGACCGAATCATCACCTTCGACATGGGCGGAACGTCGACCGACGTCGCGCTGTACAACGGCGAGTACGAGCGGGCATTCGAGACGCTGGTGGCCGGCGTACGCATGCGGGCGCCGATGATGAAGATCCACACCGTCGCGGCCGGCGGGGGCTCGATCCTGTCCTTCGACGGCGCGCGCTTCCGCGTCGGGCCGGAGAGCGCGGGCGCCAATCCGGGGCCCGCCTGCTACCGACGCGGCGGGCCGCTCTGCGTCACCGACGCCAACGTCATGGTCGGCAAAATCCAGCCGGCCTTCTTTCCCAAGGTCTTCGGACCGAACGGCGACCAGCCGCTCGACGCCGATGTCGTGCGCGCGAAGTTTCAGGCCCTGGCCGACGAGGTGACCAAGGCGACGGGCGAGCGTCGCACGCCCGAGGAGATCGCCGACGGTTTCCTGAAGATCGCGGTCGAGAACATGGCGAACGCGATCAAGCAGATCTCGGTGCAACGTGGCTTCGACGTGACCGAGTATGTGCTGTGCACCTTCGGCGGCGCGGGCGGTCAGCACGCCTGCCGCGTTGCCGACGCGCTGGGCATGACCACGGTGTTCGTGCATCCGCTCGCGGGCGTGCTGTCCGCCTACGGCATGGGGCTGGCCGACCTGCGCGTGATGCGCGAGAAGGCGGTGGAAGCCGTGCTGGACGACGCGCTGATGCCGGCGCTCGAGGCCGATCTCGCCGCCCTGGCGCGCGACGGCATGGACGAGATGCGGCGCCAGGGAATCCCCGACGACCATATCGAGGTCCAGCGCAAGCTGCATCTCAAATACGAAGGCACGGACTCCACTCTGGTCGTCGACCATGGCACCTGCGCCGAGGTCGAAGAGGCCTTCGCGACCGCACACCGGCAGCGCTACGGCTTCGTGATGCCCGGCAAGCGCATCATCGTCGAGGCGGTCGCGGTCGAAGTCGTCGGCCGGACCGAAACCGCGAATGATCCCGTGCTGCCGCTCGCGAAGGAAACCGAGCCGCCGGCACCGCGCGCACGCGTCGCCATGTATGCGGAAGGCAAGAGCCACGATACGCCGGTCTACGACCGCGACGGGCTGAAGCCCGGCATGATCGTGACCGGCCCGGCGATCATCGCCGAGAAGAACGCGACCACGATCGTCGAACCCGGCTGGCGTGCCGAGGTGACGGCGCGCAACCATCTGGTCCTGAAGCGCGTCGTGCCGCTCGCCCGTTCGGTCGCGGTCGGCACGCAGGTCGATCCGGTGATGCTGGAGGTGTTCAACAACCTCTTCATGTCCATCGCCGAGCAGATGGGCGTGGCACTGCAGAACACGGCGTACTCCGTCAACATCAAGGAACGGCTGGACTTCTCCTGCGCCTTGTTCGACCGCGACGGGCAGCTCATCGCCAATGCGCCGCACATGCCGGTGCATCTGGGTTCAATGGGCGAGAGCGTCGCGGCCGTGAAGCGCGCGCGCGGCGACACGATGCGTCCGGGCGACGTCTACGTCCTGAATGCGCCATACAATGGCGGCACGCATCTGCCGGACGTCACGGTCGTGACGCCGGTGTTCGACGAGGCCGGCAAGGAGATCCTGTTCTTCGTCGCCTCGCGCGGTCATCATGCCGATATCGGCGGACTGACGCCCGGTTCCATGCCGCCCGACTCCACGACGGTGGAGGAGGAGGGCGTGCTGATCGACAACTTCCTGCTGGTCGAGCAGGGTCGTTTCCGTGAGGCGGAGATGCTCGAACTGCTGCGCTCGGGCAAGTATCCGGCGCGCAATCCGGCGCAGAACATCGCCGATCTCAAGGCGCAGGTCGCAGCCTGCGAGAAGGGCGTACAGGAGTTGCGCAAGATGGTCGCCCATTTCGGCCTCGACGTCGTCCGCGCCTATATGCAGCACGTGCAGGACAATGCGGAGGAACAGGTCCGCCGCGTCCTCGACGTGCTCAAGGACGGCAGCTTCGCCTACGAGATGGACGACGGCAGCGTCATCAAGGTGAAGATCTCGATCGACAGGGCGACACGCTCGGCGGTGATCGACTTCACCGGGACTTCACCGCAGCGCCCGACCAATTTCAATGCCCCGTCTGCCGTGTGCATGGCGGCCGTTCTCTATGTCTTCCGGACGCTTGTCGACGACGACATCCCGATGAACGCAGGCGTCCTGAAGCCGCTCAAGGTCATCATTCCCGACGGCTGCATGTTGAAGCCGCAGTATCCGGCGGCTGTCGTGGCGGGCAACGTCGAGACGTCGCAGGCGGTGACAGATGCGCTCTACGGCGCGCTCGGCGTGCTCGCCGGCGCGCAGGGCACGATGAACAACTTCACGTTCGGCAACGAGCGTTACCAGTATTACGAGACCATCTGCGGGGGCTCTGGCGCCGGTCCCGACTTCGACGGCACGGACGCCGTGCATACGCACATGACGAATTCGCGTCTCACCGATCCGGAAGTGCTGGAGTGGCGTTTCCCCGTGCTCATCGAATCCTTCTGCATCCGCCGGGGAAGCGGTGGGCGCGGCCTTCACCGGGGCGGTGACGGCGTCGTGCGCCGGATCCGGTTCCGCGAGAAGATGACGGCCGCGATCCTCGCGAACCGTCGCCGCGTGCCACCTTTTGGTCTTGCGGGCGGCGAGCCGGGTGCGGTCGGTCGCAACTGGGTCGAGCGCACCGACGGTACGCGCGTGGAGCTCGGCGCCACCGGCAAGGCGGAGCTCGAGCCGGGCGACGTGTTCGTGATCGAGACTCCGGGCGGCGGCGGCTACGGCAAGGCAATCGCGAAGGCGGCAGAGTAGGTGCGCCGTTCGCGCGGCATGTTTGTCTGACAGGGCAGGCGGGAACCGGTCCGTCGCCCGGCGGGTTTCTCGGGGGATTCGCGCCCGGAGACGCCCTTTATGGTTACGTCTGTGGACCTGCGCCGCTCACCCGCCGCGTCCAATCGCCCGTTGCAGTGGGCCGGATATCTGCTCGGCTTCGCGCTGGGCGGCTTCTTCGACGGGATTCTTCTGCATCAGGTGCTGCAGTGGCATCACCTGCTCAGTGCCGTCGAAGGGGCGCCATTTCGCGATCTGCGCGTTCAGGTGCTGGCCGATGGTCTCTTCCATGTGGCCATGTACATCATCGCGGCCGTCGGCCTGTGGCTGCTCTGGCGCGCGCGGCACGAGTTTGCCGCGGCCAACGCCGACCGGATGGTTGTGGCGGGCATTCTCGTCGGCTTCGGCGTTTGGCATGTCGCGAACGGCTTGATCTTCCATTGGACGCTCGGCATTCACCGCATTCGGATGGCGGCCGAGAATGTCTTGCTCTGGGATCTCATTTGGTTCTTCGCCTTCGGGGTTCTGTTCATCGCGGCGGGCTGGGCTCTGCGCCGAGCGGCTCGGACGGGAGATACGCCGGGACGAGCTCCTCCTGCGGTGGTCCCCGTTTTCCTGGCCACCGTCGTGTCGGGTGCCGGCTCGATCGCGGCGCTGCCGCCGCCGAACCTCTCGTCGGCGCTGGTCTTGTTCAGGCCAGGCACAGCTCCGGAGGCGGTGCTCGCGGCAGTGTCTGCCGTCGATGGACGGATCGTGTAGGGGGACGACACCGGCGATCTTTGGATCATCGACGTTGCGGATGCCGCCAGGCGATGGCAACTCTATCGACACGGGGCAATCTGGGGCAGCCGGTCTATCTTTCCGGCCGGCTGTTTTTCGTGGTCACGGATGATCTGATGCGCGCCGGTCGCGGTATGCGCGCAAGTCTGCGATCGCCGGCGAACGCAGGCACCCGCGCCCTCGTATGTCTGGTGGAGTGCCGATCTGGCGTGAACGGGTCCGTACGCGTCGCGGGGGCAATGCACGGCTTGATATGTCTCAAGGCCTGAAAGACGATGCCGGGGGATCGTCTTGTCGATGAGCCACGCCTTCATTCGTCTGTTCTCGGCCGTCATCGCGTCGGGGGTTGCCGCCTGCACCCCTTCGACGGATGGGCCCATGCCGGCCTCCGGCATTCCGGGACCAAACCTCGCCGCGCGCGGCCAGCTCACGGCGGAGCGCGTCTGCGGTTTCTGCCATCAGGTCGTTCCGACGCGCGGCCCGGAGATCGAGGCAGCGGCCCCGAGCTTCATGGAGATCGCCAACCTTCCCGGCCGCAATCGCGGCTATCTCCGTCAGTTCACCAGTGAGGAACACCTGGTGGAGACGCTGGGCGAGACGCCGGTTCCCATGCCGACGACCCTCCTGACACCCGAGGAGCGGGAAGAGGTGATCGCCTACATTCTGTCGTTTCAGGAGGATCCGGAAACCGGCCGCAAGCCGCCGGTCAGGCTGGAGCCCTTCGAATAGCCAGCCGTCCCGTCGTGTCTTACGCAATCCGGCGGCGGCACATGCCGGCCGCTGGGCGACATCCTAGCTGCGCCATTTGATCGAACAGCCCATGCTCGGAAACTGGGTGGCCGGTCCGCGTCCGGTGCGTGCGATCATGGCCATCGCATCGAACAGTTCGCGCGCACTGCCCGGGATCCGCTGCAGGTTTCGCATCTCGTAGATGCGTCCGCGGTACTGCAGGTCGAGGTCGCGATTGAACCCGAAGAAATCCGGCGTGCAGACGGCGCCATAGGCGCGCGCGACGTCCTGCGAGCGGTCGATGACATAGGGAAACGGAAATCGTTTGGCCTCGGCGATCTTGCGCATGTTCTCGAAAGAATCCTCGGGATACGCCGCCGGATCGTTGGACATGATGGCGATCGCCCTGACGCCAAGCGGTTCGAGGTCGCGCACATCCTGAATGATGTCGTCGAGCACCGCCTTCACGTACGGGCAGTGATTGCAGATGAACATGACCAGGGTGCCGTTCGGCCCTCTGACGTCGGCCAACCGGTAACGCCGCCCATCTGTTGCCTCGAGATCGAAATCCGGCGCCTTCATGCCCAACTGCGGCGCCGGCGTGACAACTGCCATGTTTGCCTCCTCTTGCGTTTGCGTTGATCGTACATGGGCGGCCTGCCGTGCGGCCGCCCTAGTTTCGCAACACACTGTGCGCGATCACCGCGGCGAGATTCTTCGCGATACAGGCATAGATGTCATCGGCCAGCCTGACCGCCTGCTTGAGCGTCTTGTCCTCGAAACGCACTTGTTCGCTCTCGACCCATTGCCGCATCAGCTCATGGCGCGGAAAGACATAGACGTCGCGCATTGCGGCCGCGCGATCCACCGCCTCGACATAAGGCTGGAAATTGATCAGCCGCGCCGTGTTCCGAGCGTACTGCATATCCATCAGGATGATCTCGATTCCTGCCTGGCTCAGCTTGTCTATTCCGGTCAGCAACCCCTCCGTCAGCATCTCGACGTCGACTCCGCGCACGGCCTCGCTTGTGCCGGCCTCCCAGACCACGAGATCGGGATGCTGGGCGATGACGTCCCGTTGGATTCGGGCGAGCATCTGCGGGACGGATTGGCGCATCAGACCCTTGTTGACGACTGTGACGTCGACCCCGGCCAGTCGCTGCTTGAGCTCGGCTTCGAGGCGTGCGGGCCATGCGGTTGACGCGCCACTGCCCCCGGTTCCGAGCGTTGAAGACGAACCCAGGGCGACGATCTTCAGCGTTTTGCTGGCGGCGATACTCTTTGCCGCCCGTGGCAGGGGTGGTGCTGCCTCAGTCAGTTTCTCTTCCACGGTGCAGTTCCATTCGGCATTGCCGTGGTCCGAAGCGAGGCCAGGGCCGACGGCGATCATCGCGCCGATGCCCGAAGCGCATGCTAATCGCACAATTCTGTGCATCGTCAATTTCCCCCCTGTCGAGCGATCTTGACCCCAGGGCTTGCGGGAACCGCCGCGGTCGCGCGGCCCTGTGCCCTGATCCACGAAAGGAATGCGGCGGCGGCGAACATGATAAGGATCCCGCCGGCCGAAACGGTGAACTGGAGCACGAGCGAGTGGCCAATCTCGGTCAGAATGAGGTGGCCGAGATAGGACAGCAGAATGCCGAGACAGAAGATGTAGAGCGATTGCTGGCCGCATAGGACGATCGGCCGCGATACGGTCGCCGTTACGACCGGCGAGTCCGGCGGCACGAGGCGCACGACGACGATCGCGAGTGCCAGAAAGTTGAGCAGCCGCAGCGGCCCCAGGCTCGTCTTGTCAAGGAACAGCCATATTCCCTCGACGAAGGCTGCAGGGATAATGTCGACGAATTTGTCCAGAGTAAGGAGCAGCTTGGTGACGATGGACACGGCCAGAAATATGGCGGCGGCGGCGAACAGCCGCTTGTCGCCGAGGAACGACAGCCGATCCGTTCCGGCGTGAATGCCGCACAGCGCGCCGATGACGAACAGGATCTGCCAGGCCAAAGGATTGTGGAACCAGTGCCCGTCTGGGTAGGTGGGGAGGTTGAGGTCGAAAAGGACCGTCGCCGCGTAAAGTGTCGCCGAGGCCGTGAAGATCACGCTACCGTGACGATGGATGAACGGTAGCGCTGCCGCGAAGCCGAGCAGAAGCACGATGTAAAGCGGCAGAATGCCCATGAACGTCGGTTGAAACTGAAGCATCAGCGCCTTCGTGACGGCGATGTGCGGCTCGTCGAGGAAAGCCGTTACCTTCATCTCGTCGACGAACATCGGGTTCGCGAACTTTTCCGCCGTGTAAGCGACTTGTGCCGTGAAGATCACGAACAGCAGGATATGCGCGACGTACAGCGTCCAGCATCGGCGCAGGGCCTGGACCACGGCGAATGTCGTGCTGCGCAGGGCCATTCGGCCGAACACGATCGCCGCGGTGTAGCCCGAGATGAAGGCGAAGACTTCGGCTGCGTCGTTGAACACGAAATTCGCCAGCGTGACGTAGGCGAACACGTTGCCGGGAATGTGGTCGACGAAGATGAAGAGGAGGCTCAAGCCCCGGAAGAAATCGAGTCTCAGGTCGCGCGTCGTGTTGTTCATAGGTCGTTCGGGTCTTGTGATCGACGGCCTATTGTCCCGTAATTTGGTATCCTAGAGATCCTTGGTCCACACCGCCCGCCAGGATGGCGACGCCGGGCGTCCGGGCACCACGCCCCGGTCGGTGGCTCCGCTGGTGGCTGAGGGGTCGATTGCGCCTGGACCTAGGTTGACCTAGTTTGCTCGTGACAGCAGGGAGTGAGCACGCATGGCCATACCCGCTACCGCGGTCCCCGTCGAACCCGCCGCCCGCGATGCCGCCATCGCAGAGATCAAGGCCGTTCTGGGCGACCGCCTGTCGACGGCCGCCGCCGTCCGGGAGCAGCACGGGCGGGACGAGTCATACCACCCCTCGATGCCGCCGGATGCCGTGGCCTTCGTCCGTTCGACGGAGGAGGTGAGCGCAGTCGTCAAGATTTGTGCGCGTCATCGTGTGCCGGTCATCCCGTTCGGGACCGGTACTTCGCTCGAAGGGCACGTGGCGGCGCTCCGGGGCGGTATCTGTATCGACGTGAGCCAGATGAACCAGATCCTGGCGGTGAACGTCGAGGATTTGGACGTCCGGGTCCAGCCGGGCGTTACGCGCAAGCAGCTCAACGAGTATCTGCGCGATACCGGCCTGTTCTTTCCGATCGACCCGGGTGCCGATGCATCGCTCGGCGGCATGGCGGCGACGCGGGCCTCCGGCACCAATGCCGTGCGGTACGGCACGATGCGCGAGAACGTGTTGTCCCTCGAGGTCGTGCTGGCCGACGGACGGGTGATCCGGACGGCGCGGCGCGCCCGCAAATCTTCCGCGGGGTATGACCTCACACGTCTGTTCGTCGGGTCCGAGGGCACGCTTGGCGTCATCACCGAGCTTACGTTGCGGCTCTACGGCATTCCCGAGGCGATCTCGACCGCGATGTGCTCTTTCCCCTCGGTTGAGCAGGCGGTCGATACCGTGATCGAGACGATCCAGTCCGGCATTCCGGTCGCACGCATCGAGCTTGCCGACGACGTCCAGATGGAAGCGATCAAGCGTTATTCTAAGCTGGACAATCTGACGGTCGCCCCAACGTTGTGGCTCGAGTTCCATGGCACGGCCGCCGGCGTAAAGGAGCAGGCCGAAATGGTCCAGGCGATCGCGGCATCGCATGGCGGCGCGGACTTCGTCTGGACGACCGCGCCCGAGGAGCGGACGCGCCTTTGGCAGGCCCGGCATGATGCGGCCTATGCCAACAGGACGCTCAGGCCCGGCTGCCAGCTATGGGCGACGGACGTCTGCGTTCCGATCTCGAACCTCGCCAAGTGCATTGCCGAGACGAAGAAGGACATTCAGGAATCGTTCCTGTTGGCACCGATCGTCGGCCATGTCGGCGACGGCAACTTCCACCTCACCATCCTGCTCGATCCGTCGGATCCCAAGGAGGTTGCCGAGGCCGAGCGTCTCAACGACCGTCTCGTGAAGCGGGCCCTGGCGCTCGACGGGACGTGCACAGGCGAGCACGGCGTTGGTTACGGGAAGGTCGATTTCCTGATCGCCGAGCATGGCGAGGCGATCAGCGTCATGCGCGCCGTGAAGCGGGCGCTCGACCCCGACAACATCATGAATCCGGGCAAGATCCTGCGGATCTGATTTCGCCATTCCACCTTCGTGTCCGGGATTTGAGGGCGGTGGTGATCCCGTGCGCGGCGCGGGCGAACGGGGGCATCGGTCCGGCGCGCCGGGCGCACAGACTCACGGCGACAGATAAATGAAGAGACCCAGAGTCGATTTCCGGAGCATTGGTCCCCGGCACAGGGGTGGGGGAACGGCGTGAGGCGGCTGCTCGTCGTCATTGGCCTGCTGCTGGGCGTCGCGGCGCTCGCCATCGCGCTCGCGCCATGGTTGGTGGACGCCAGCGTCTATCGTGCCGAGGTTGCGCGTCGGCTCGAGGTCGCGACGGGACGGCCGGTCGCGATCGACGGGCCGGTCGATGTCGTGTTCTTTCCATTCCCCCGCGTTCGCGCAGGCCAGATACGTCTCGCTGAGGCGCCGCAACGGGCCGGTCCCGGCGTCACCGTGCGGCTGGTCGAGTTCGAGCTGGGCTGGGGCGCATTGTTCGGCGATCGCCCCACGCTGGAGCGGTTGAGGCTCGTCGAGCCCGAGATCGTCGTGCGGACGACCGATGCGGCCGGCTCTGTCTTGCCGGCATTCGCAATGGAGGATTGGGCGCTCCGCTTCGAACGCGCCAATATCGACGACGGCCGCATCGTCTGGTTCGATGCCGCCGGAAACGTTCGCGAGACCGTCGAGCACGTCCGGGCGCGTATCCTGGTTGCGGAGACGGGCAGTCTGCGGATCAACGGTTCGGCCGTGGCGGCAGGCGCACCGCTCGAATTCGATGTCGCAGTCGGCGATCGCGCCGCCACCAGCGCGCGTCCGTTCGCGGCGACGGTCACGCTTCGCCCCGGTCTTGCGCGCGCGACGATCCGCGGCACCGGGGACCTGGGCGATAACGCCGGACTGCGCGGCCGCGTCCAGATCGAAGGGGAGGATCTGGCGGCGGTCGTGCGCGCCTTGGGCCTCGAGCCGGCCTTCGGCGATGGCATGGTGCCGGGCGTTCTTGAGCAGCCGTTTTCGGCTTCGGCGGTAATGACGATGAACGGCATCGACATCGCCGCCAATGATCTCGCGATCCGGCTTGGCGAGATGAGTGCGACGGGCGCGGTCAGCCTCCGTTTGTCGGCGACCCCGGTGGTCGATCTGGCCCTGACGATGACGTGGCTCGACCTTGACCGGCTGCGCCCGGGGGCGCGGGCCGCGACGCCGATGCCGGGCAACGGCCCGCCGCCGGCGGATGGCGCCGTGGTGACGCGCATCCCGGCCATGCCCCAGGCTCTCCGCGCCGCCGTACCGAAAAATCTCGATGCCTCGGTCGACGTCGCGATCGAAGCCATCGGCCTGCACGGCGCGGTCATCCGTCAGGCCCGCTTGAACGCTGCGCTCAGCCGCGGCGAGGTCGTCGTCAATGAGCTTGCCGCCGTGTTGCCGGGTGAAACCGAGTTCTCCGGCTTTGGCCAGTTGACGTTCGAAAGCGGGACGGCGCGCGTCGAGGGGGCGGCCACGTTCCAGTCGGACAATCTTCGGGGGTTGCTGCAGTGGTTTGGCGTCGAAGCCCAGGCGGTGCCGGCGGATCGGCTGCGCCGGATCGAGGGCAGCACGCGCATCGCCGGCCGCCTGGATCATCTGGAGTTCACGGGCATCGACGTCCGCGTCGACAGCTCGCACCTGAAGGGCGGCATCGCGTTCGTACCGGGGCCGCGGCCGGGATTCGGAATCGATCTGGCGCTCGACCAGCTCAATCTGGACGGCTATGTCGGCGCTCCGGGCACTGATGCCCAGGTCGGGGCGGACGTTCAGGTCCGGTCGCTTCGCGAGGTCATCAGTGCATGCGATGCCAACCTCCGGCTTCAGGCCGGTCTCGTGACGGCGGCCGGCATCGCGATCCGGGATGTCGCGCTCGAGGCGACCTTGAATCGGGACGGACTCGACATCCACGCGTTGAGCGTACGCGACGTCGCCGGGGCATCGCTCCGCGCATCGGGCCGCATCGATGGCCTGTCGACCGATCCGGCGCTTGCACTCGACCTTGCGCTCGATGCACCGGAGCCGGGCCGGCTCTTACGTCTTGCCGACATTCCGCTTCCGGATATCGTGCCGCCGTTGCGTGCGCACGGTCTTTTGCGCACTGGATCCGGCGACGGCGTCATTATCGAGAACCTCGCCGTCGCCCTCGGCGAGGTCGAGCTCAGCGGGGATGCGCGCTTCGGACTTCTGCCGCAGCCGCATTTTCGCGCCGGTCTTTCGGCTGGCGTTCTGCCGTTCGAGGCGCCGGTCGTCGTCACGCTGCGCGCTGCGACCCTGCCCGTGGCGATGGAACTGCATCTCAACGCGTCGGAACTCGATCTCGGCGGCGACGCGGTCGAGGCGGCCCAATTGTCGATCGAATCCCGGCCGGGTGCAGCGGCTGCAGGCCGCCTGCAGGGGCGGCTCTACGACGGCGCGCTCGAACTCGCGATGCGGCTCGACGACCCGCGGGAGCCCATGACCGGAACGCTGATGCTGACGGACGTCGATCTGGCGCAGATGACGAAGCATCTGACCGGCAGCGGCGCGGTTACCGGGCGCGGCGATCTGCGTGCCGATCTGTCGATCGAGGCCGGGGCCGCCGCGCCGTCCTGGGCGATGGTCTCGGGGACCCTGACCCTGGCCGGGCGGAACGGATCGATCGCGGGGGTCGACCTGACGGCGATGCGCGATCGCCTCGGGAGATCCGCGCCGCAGCACGACATCGCCTCGCTTCTCGGTGCCGGCCTCTCTAGCGGTTCGACGCGCTACGAGCGCCTGACCGCGACGGCAAACATCGACCGGGGCGTCGTGCGCAGTGATGATCTGCAGATCGCGACCGAGGTCGGCGTAGTGCAGGCGGGCGGGATGCTCGATCTCGGCCTGCGGACGATTGATGCGGCGCTGACGGTGCCGGTCAGCGACCGCGACGACGTCCCGCCGCTCGGCGTCACCCTTGCTGGCCGTTTCGACAATGCACATGTCGGGATCGACTTCGCGCGGCTGCAGGATTACCTGCGGCGTCAGCGGGCCGCCGCACCGTCTCCGGACCGGACGCAGCCTTGATCGCGGCTCGCGGTCAGGACGATATGCCTTCGTTGATCGGGGGTGTTGCCGCCTCGCGCGTCTCCGATGCCGCGGCGAGCCGAGCCTGCAGAAAGGTCAGGACATAGACGCGCAGCGCGCTGGACAGGTTGCCGCGTCGCTGACCATCCACCTCGGTCACCAGCTCGTTGATCGACAGCCCACGGTGCTGCGCAATGTCCTTGAGCGCGGCCCAGAACTCCGGCTCCAGCGAGACGCTGGTCCGGTGACCGGCGATGATGACCGAGCGCTTCTGGATCGATCCCGCCATGGGAATCAAGTCTCTCGGGGACCGAGCATATCTCTCGGACGCACCCACTCGTCGAATTGTTCCGCCGTGACCAGCCCCAACTTGACCGCCGCGTCCTTCAAGGTGGTTTCATGCGTATAGGCGTACTTCGCGATCTTGGCCGCGTTATCATAGCCGATATGGGGGTTGAGCGCCGTGACGAGCATGAGCGATTCCTCGACCATTCGCGAGATTCGCGCCGTGTTCGCCGTGATCCCGGCGACGCAATGGTCGGCGAAGCTGCGGCTTGCATCCGCCAATAAGCGGATGGATTGCAGCAGGTTATAGATGATCACGGGCTTGAACACGTTGAGCTCGAGGTGACCTGACGCGCCGGCCACCGTGATCGTCACGTGATTGCCCATCACCTGTGCCGCCACCATCGTCAGGGCTTCGGCCTGGGTTGGGTTGACCTTGCCGGGCATGATCGACGAGCCGGGCTCGTTCTCGGGCAGGTGCAGCTCGCCCAATCCGCAGCGGGGGCCGGACCCGAGCAGGCGGATATCGTTGCCGATCTTCATGAGCGAGGCGGCCAGCGTGTTCAGCGCGCCGGAACACTCGACCAGGGCATCATGCGCGGCCAGTGCCTCGAACTTGTCCGTGGCCGGCATGAAGGGCCAGCCCGTCAGCCGGGCAAGCTCCTGGGCGAAGCGGGCGGCGAAGGCGACATGGGCGTTGAGGCCCGTGCCGACGGCTGTTCCGCCCTGCGCCACCGCATAGAGGCGTGGCAGGGTCGCCTCGACACGCGCGATGCCGAGCTGGATCTGGGTCGCGTACGCGCCGAACTCCTGTCCGAGCGTCAGCGGGACGGCGTCCTGCAGGTGGGTTCGGCCGATCTTGATGATCTGGGCGAATTCCTCGGCCTTCGCCTCCAATGCCTTCCTGAGCCGTTCGAGGCCGGGCAGCAGGCGCTCATGGATCTCGGTGACGGCGGCGATATGCATCGCCGTCGGGAAGCTGTCGTTCGACGACTGCCCGCGATTGACGTGATCGTTGGGATGCACCGGGCTGCGGCTGCCGAGCGGGCTGCCCAGCATCTCGTTCGCCCGGTTGGCGATCACCTCGTTCACGTTCATGTTGGTCTGCGTACCGGAGCCTGTCTGCCACACGACCAGCGGGAAATGGTCCGACAGGCGTCCTTCGATGATCTCGTCGGCCGCCGCGACGATCGCCTCGCCCAGTCGCGGATCGAGTTCGCCCAATGCCATGTTGGCAAGGGCCGCCGCCTTTTTCTGCAGACCGAAGGCGCGGATCAGCGGCTCCGGCATGCGTTCGTCGCCAATTCGGAACAGCTCCAGACTTCGTTGGGTCTGGGCGCCCCAGTAGCGGTCGGCCGGTACCGCGATGGGGCCGAAGGAATCGCGCTCAATCCGGGTCTTCACCGCGTCTTCCATACCGCGTCTTCCGTAACGTCGCACCTGATCTTGGATGATGCCATTCTAATTGAACGACATCGCCATGTCCGACAGGAGTGCGCGGTACCCTTTTGCGCCTAAACGGAGCGCCGGCGCGGATTCTCGGCCGTGGGATCAAGGCCGTATGCGCGGCCGGCGACTACTCCGGGCCGGCCCCCGGATGCTCGGACGGACTCGGGACCAGGTTCTTCCGCAAACGCCAGGGCGCCCGCCGGTGCAGTTCCCGCAGCCGATCCGCCGCCGTCGCAACGGCCGTGCTCGCCAGCATCACGGCGAGGACCGCGAGCGAAACGGGGAAGGCCAGAACGGCGATGACGGTCGAGGTAAGGACGACGAGAAAGGTCGGCATTTCGGCACCGTCAAGCTTGGAGTCGGAAGGGGGCGCCTTGGCCCACTTCACGGTCCTAACGCGCATGACCGCCGTCTCGGCTCCAGCCTCGTGCGGCGGTGCCAGGCTACTCGGAAGGGCAGTCCCGTCGGAAAAGGTACAAAAGACTCGGACCGGCCGCCGCCTTACCTTGGCTGGTTCGGCCGATCGCCTCGACGGGTGGCGGCGCGGGCGGCCGCGGCAAACGCCTTTTGCGCCCACGCTCGCATTTCGTCAGGTTCGTCGAACAGCGCGGGCGGCGCCTCGTAATACGACATCGTCACGGTCTTTCCGCGGCTCGCATACGTGAACGGCGCCGCGCCGGCGGCCGCGAAATCCGGCCGCGTGCAGTCGTCGACCTCAGATAGAGGACATCGTCATCGATCAGCGCGAACATCACGCCCCGGCGGAACAGGCCGTAGGCGCCGAACATCCTGCGTGCAACGACGCCGCCCAACGGACGGAGCAGGTCGAGGACATGGGCGACGAAGGCGCTGTCCGACACCGCCGCCCCTGTCTTACCCCTGGAACTTCGCGAAGAAGTCGTTGCCCTTGTCGTCGACGACGATGAAGGCGGGGAAGTCAACAACCTCGATCCGCCAGATCGCCTCCATGCCCAGCTCGGGATAGGCGATGCATTCGACCTTCTTGATGCAATCCTGCGCCAGCACTGCACCTTCCCCGCCGACGGAGCAGAGATAGAACCCGCCGTACTTCTTGCACGCCTCCGTCACGGCCTTGGAGCGGTTGCCCTTCGCCACCATGACGTAGCTGCCGCCGGCCGCCTGGAACTGCTCGACGAAGGAGTCCATCCGGCCGGCAGTGGTCGGACCGAACGAGCCGGATGCGTAGCCGTCGGGCCGCTTTGCGGGCCCGGCATAGTAGATCACGTGGTTCCGGAAATAGTCGGGCAGCGGTTCGCCGGCGTCGAGCATCGCCTTCAGCTTCGCATGTGCGGCATCGCGGGCGACGATGAGCGGGCCGGTGAGCATCACGCGCGTGGTGATCGGATAGCGCGAGAGGATCTGGCGGATCTCGCTCATCGGTCTGTTGAGGTCGATCCGCACGGTTTCGCCGCCGAACTTCGAGACGTCGATGTCGGGCAGGTACTGCGCCGGATCGGTCTCGAGCTGTTCGAGAAAGACCCCGTCCTTGGTGATCTTGCCCAGCGCCTGACGGTCGGCCGAGCACGACACGCCGATCGAGATCGGCAGGCTCGCGCCGTGGCGCGGCAAGCGGATCACCCGCACGTCGTGGCAGAAATACTTGCCCCCGAACTGCGCACCGATGCCGCTCATTTGCGTCAGCTTGTGGATCTTCTCTTCCATCTCGCGGTCGCGGAAGGCCTGTCCGAACCTGTTGCCTTCGGACGGCAGGCTGTCGAGATAGCGGCAGGTCGCGAGCTTCAGCGTCTTGAGGTTGAACTCCGCCGACGTGCCGCCGATTACGATGGCGAGGTGGTAGGGCGGGCACGCCGCGGTGCCCAGGGTCTTGATCTTCTCGTCCAGCCACTTGATGAGGCCTTCGCGGTGGAGCCGCGCCGGCGTTTCCTGGAACAGGAAGGTCTTGTTGGCCGATCCGCCGCCCTTCGCGACGAACAGGAATTCGTACTCGTCGCCTTCGGTCGCGTAGAGCTCGATCTGCGCCGGCAGATTGTCGCCGGTGTTGACCTCGTCGAACATGGTCAGCGGCGCGACCTGGCTGTAGCGCAGGTTGCGCTCGGTGTAGCTGCGATGGACGCCACGCGCGATCGCCTCGGCGTCGTTGGCGCCGGTCCAGACCTGCTGGCCCTTCTTGCCCATCACGATCGCCGTCCCGGTGTCCTGGCACATCGGCAGGACGCCGCCGGCGGAGATGCATGCGTTCTTGAGCAGCTCATAGGCGACGAAACGGTCATTCGCCGACGCCTCCGGATCGTCGAGAATGGCGCGCAGCTGCTTGAGGTGCCCGGGGCGCAGCAGGTGCGAAATGTCGTTGAACGCCGCCGTCGTCAGCAGGGTCAGCGCCTCCGGCGCGATCTGCAGGATGTTGTGGCCGTTGAACCGGGCCGTCGCGACGTAGTCGCCCGTCAGCTTCCGGTAGGGCGTATTGTCCTCGCCCAGCTCGATCAGATCGCGATAGGTGAAGTCAGCCATGACCGTCTCCGGTTAGCCCGGTCGTTCTGTATTCCGGGAAGGTGATGAGGATGAAACCAGCCTTGCGGGCCACGGCAAAGTAAGGACTCAGCGGCCCGGTCCGCAAGACCTCGGCTGGGCGCGGGACCGACCGTCGGCGCCGCTCTGCAGGGACAGTGGGTGACGGGCTATTTCTTGCGGAAGGCGTCGAGCGCCACGACGCGGGCGCCGTCGCCGACGGGGGGCCGTACCGGCGTTTCGGCCGGACGGGGCGCGGGGTCGGGCGCCGCAGCGGCCTCGTCGACGGCCTCGACTGGTTCCGGGCTGCGCGTGAACTGCAGGCCGAATTGCACGGACGGATCGACGAACGCGACGATCGCCCGCCACGGCACCTTCAGGCGCTCATGCTTGCCCTCGAAACTGAGCGTAACGGCGAAGCCCGTATCGTCCACCTCGAGACCCCAGAACTGGTGCTGGAGGACGATGGTCATCTCGGGCTTGTAGCGGGCGCGCAGGTAATCGGGTACGACGGCCTGCGGGTCAGTCGTCCGGAACGTGATGTAGAAGTGATGCTGACCGACGAGGCCGCGCTCGGCGAACACGGCCAGTGCCTTGCGCACGACGCCGTGAAGCAGCGCCTCTTCCATCATCTTGTCGAATTGCAGAAGATCGGCGCTCAAACGTATCTCCCCAGAACAAACACGGCTGATGCGACAATTGAGTGGGGGGCTTCTGTTGCCCGGTGCCCCCCGGACCGCGCTACGTCAACTGCTTCAGATCCTCAGAGGACCTTAGGCAGCCTTGGCAGCGAGAGCCACGTTGTCGTTGGCATCTCTAGAACGGCCCGATAACGGCGGTACCATGCCGGGCGAAAATCGTACCTTTCCCCGCGCGTCGATCCTGGTTCGCCCCCATGGAGAAGGGCGGCCGACCGCTGCCGTGCTCCGACCGAACTCCGGCACCGGATCGCCGCCGATTGGTGGAGGCGCCGGGCACTGCCCCCGGGTCCGCAGCGGCTATTCCGTACGACGTTTATCGCCATAGTCGGGTTGCCCCGACGCCGAAAAATATAGGCATTCCCGCTGGGCTGTGGAAGGGTGAAGCGGCAGTCGCGACGCGCCGGGGACCGGCCCCATCTTCCCATCTTCTGTGGCGGCGGTCTCCGGCCACGGGTAGAGTCGATCCCGGTCAACCGATTCGCGAACGGCGGATGAAACAGTACCACGATCTGCTGCAGCTCATTCTCGACAAAGGCGTGGTAAAGCGGGACCGTACCGGTGTCGGCACGAAGAGCATCTTCGGCCACCAGATGCGCTTCGACCTGGCGGAGGGTTTTCCGCTGGTCACGACCAAGAAACTGCATCTCAAGTCGATCATCCACGAGCTGCTGTGGTTTCTCGCCGGCGACACCAACGTCCGCTACCTGCAGCAGAACGGCGTGACGATCTGGGACGAATGGGCGGACGCGGACGGCAACCTCGGGCCCATCTACGGATACCAGTGGCGCTCTTGGCCCGCGCCGGACGGCCGACACATCGATCAGATCTCGACGGTGATCAGCGAGATCAAGCGCAATCCCGACAGCCGGCGCCTGATCGTCAGCGCGTGGAACGTCGCGGACATCGACAGGATGAAGCTGCCGCCGTGTCACTGTCTGTTTCAGTTCTATGTCGCCGACGGGCGGCTGTCCTGCCAGCTTTATCAGCGCTCGGCCGACGTGTTTCTGGGCGTGCCGTTCAACATCGCCTCCTATGCGCTGCTCACGCTGATGGTGGCACAGGTGACGGACCTGAAGCCCGGCGAGTTCGTCCACACGCTGGGCGACGCGCATCTCTATCTCAACCACGTGGAACAGGCGCTGACGCAGCTCACGCGCGCGCCCCGGCCGCTGCCGCGCATGGAGCTCAACCCCGCGGTCAGGGACATCTTCGCGTTCCGGTACGAGGATTTCCGCCTCGTCGGCTACGAGCCGCACCCGCATATCGCGGCGCCCGTGGCAGTGTGATGCGCGTGACCTTCGTCGTCGCGGTGTCCCGCAACGGGGTCATCGGCCGGGACAACGCGCTGCCCTGGCACCTGCCCGAAGACCTCAAACGTTTCAAGCACCTGACGATCGGCAAGCCGGTGATCATGGGGCGCAAGACGTTCGAATCGATCGGGCGGCCGCTGCCGAACCGGCTCAATATCGTCATCAGTCGCGATGCCGCCTATCGTCCGCCGGGCGTCGAAGTCGTGGCCGATCTCGATGCGGCGCTTGCGCGCGCCGCGAACGCGGGAATGGGCGACGAGGCCATCATTGCCGGCGGCGGACAGATCTACGCCCTGGCACTGCCGGTCGCGGACCGAATCCATTTGACGGAGGTCGATCTCGCTATCGACGGCCACACCTTCTTTCCGCCCCTCGACCCGACCGAGTGGCGCGAGGTTTCGCGCGAGCGACACGACGGTAATCCGTCGTTCAGCTTCGTGACGCTGGATCGCGTGGGCTGACCGGATGGAGACGAGCTCGCCTTCGAGAACGGATCCGCCGTCGCCGACCCCGCCGACGCAGTGGCGCGCCGTGCTGTGGATGCTGGGCGCGGTCGCATCGTTCACGGCCATGGCGCTCAGCGTCAGGGAGCTGAGCGACTCGCTGTCGGTGTACCAGATCCTGTTCCTGCGCAGCGCCGTCGGTCTGCCGTTGATTGTCGGCGCTGCGGTCGCGTTCGGCGGCACGGCCGGGCTGCGCCGGCTTCGCACGGGGAACATCCGGCTCCAGTTCTTCCGGAACTTCATCCACATCTTCGGTCAGCTCGCCTGGATCTATGGATTGAGCGTCCTGCCGCTGGCGACCGTGTTCGCGGTCGAATTCTCGTCGCCGCTCTGGGCGGTCCTTCTGGCCGTCCTCTTCCTCCGTGAATATCCGACACGGTCGCAGAAGATCGGGCTCCTCCTGGGGTTCGTCGGCATCCTTGCGATCGTTCGACCGGGGCCCGAAGGCATATCCTGGGACCTGGTGGTGGTTCTCTTCGCGGCCTTGGCCTATGCCGGCGCCCATCTCAGCACTCGCGTCCTTGCCCGCACCGACCTGCCGATTTCGATCGCCTTCTGGATGTGCCTCATCCAGACGCCGCTTGGGCTGGCGGTGAGCCTGATCGACTGGCGGCCGGTCAGTGCGGCCGACGTGCCGGCCATTTTCGTACTCGCGGCAAGCGGCCTGACGGCGCATCAGTGTCTGTCATCCGCGCTTCGCTTGGCACCGCTCGCGCGCGTGCTTCCCTTCGACTATCTGCGGCTACCGCTCATCGCCATCATCGGCGCCGCGTTCTATGGCGAGGCCGTCGACTTCTTTGTCCTGGTCGGAGGTGCGATCGTGCTCTCCGGTGTCATCGTCACACAGGTCGCACGGCAAGAAGGCGGGGCGGCCGCATCCGGACAGGCTTCCGGCAAGATTCAGGCGTCCGGCAAGATCGCATCGGATTGAGCGGTTCCCTCTACCGGCCGATTGACCGGATGCGTTTCCGGCGGCGCTTCCTTTCGCGTGCCTGATGCGTCGAAGGATCGTCGCCGACGTGACGGCGTTCGTGCGGCGAGCGTCGTTCGGCGTCGTGCGTGTCAATCAGCCATCCGGACAGGGCATCGGGCTCAATTGGTGGGCCTGATTGCGGTGCCGTCTGCCCGCATTCTGTGGCAGCATGGCAATCTCACACTTTTTGGTGGGCGTCCGCCCGAGTCATGCCAAGTCCTGGACATGCAGCAAGTCGAGGTAACACCCATCTTTTCGGGGGGCGGCGAAATGGGTGCGCTGATGCGCACCTTCGATTGGGCTGCGACGCCGCTCGACACTCCCGATCATTGGCCGCAAAGTCTGCGTTCGGCTTTGAGCATCTGTCTCGGCTCCCGGTACCCGATCGGCATCTACTGGGGGCCGGAGCTCGTCCTTCTCTACAAGGACGCCTGGCGTCCGATTCTTGGAAACAAGCATCGCTGGGCGTTGGGACGCCCGGCGCGCGAAGTATGGCCGGAAGTCTGGGACACAATCGGCCCGCTGTTCGAGCACGTCCTGATCACGGGCGAGGCGACATGGTCGGAGGACCAGCTGTTGCCGATAAATCGGCACGGCTATACGGAGGAGTGTTACTTCAACTATACGTTCAGCCCGATTCGTGGCCAGGGCGGCGCCGTCGACGACGGCATCTTCAACGCCGTCATCGAAACGACGTACCGTGTCATCGGCGAGCGCAGAACCCATCTGCTGCATGAGCTTGCCGACTGCACGTCGACCGTGCGTACGGCGGAGGAGGCATGTCTTCTCGCCGCGGAGACGCTCGGGCAGGAGCCGTGCGACGTACCGTTTTGCCTTCTTTACCTGCTGAAGTCGGAGGGCGGCGAACCTCACGCTCAACTCGCCGCCTCGGCCGGACTCGCGGCGCATGTGCCGGCTGCGCTCGCGCTGGTCGCCTGCGATGACGCGCGGGATGCGCATGCGCCATTGCTGTTGGCGCGTGTCGCCTAGTCACGCCGTACCGCACGGATTTCGGATCTCTCGATATTGGGGCCCATTCTGGGCGATGGTGCATGGCTCGAGCCGTGCACCGAGGCAGTGGAGATTCCCTTCGGTATGGCCGCGGGCCATCCGGTCGGAATCCTCGTCTGCGGCATCAGCCCGCGCCGCGCTCTCGATGGCGCGTATATGAGCTTCTTCGAGACGGTTGCGGCCCATGTGGCAAAGGCGCTCGCAAATGCGCGTGCCTACGAGGAGGAGCGCGGACGCGCCGAAGCCCTTGCCGAGATCGACCGGACGAAGACGACGTTTTTCTCCAACGTCAGCCACGAGTTTCGCACACCGCTGACGCTGATGCTGAGCCCGCTCGAGGACATGCTCGGGCGTGCCGCGCCCGGAGATACCATTACGGTTGAGCGCAATGAAATCGAGCTGATCCATCGCAACGGGTTGCGCCTGCTGAAGCTGGTCAATGCGCTGCTGGATTTCACCCGCATCGAGGCGGGCCGCATCCAGGCGGTCTACGAGCCCGTGGATCTGGCGGGCTATACCGCCGAGATCGCCAGTGCATTCCGTTCCGCGATGGAACGGGCGGGACTGCGGTATGTCGTCGAATGTCCGACCCTGCCCGAGCCGGTCTATGTCGACCGCGATATGTGGGAGAAGATCGTCCTCAACCTCGTGTCGAACGCATTCAAGTATACGCTGACGGGCGAAGTCTCCGTCACGATGCGCACCGCACCCGATCGAACCGCAGCCGAGCTCGTCGTGCGCGATACCGGCATCGGCATTCCCGAACGTGAGCTGCCGCGGATTTTTCAGCGGTTTCGCCGTGTCGAGGGGCAGCGCGACCGTTCGCAGGAGGGCACCGGCTTCGGCCTCGCCCTTGTTCAGGAGCTGGTGCGGCTTCATGGCGGCACGATACGCGTCGAGAGCAGGGTCGGGCGGGGTACCGAGTTCACCGTGTCGCTTCCGTTCGGCGCCGCGCATCTTCCGGCCGACCGGATCGGCGCGCCGCGCACGATATCCTCCACAGGCGTGCCGGCGGAGGCCTTCGTCGAAGAGGCGCTGCGTTGGCTGCCCGAGAGGAATCGTCCGCCCACGGCGTCGACGTCGAAAGCCAGACCGATCCCGAACCGGACGCCGCATTGCCGTCCGATCGGCCGCTGATACTCCTGGCGGACGACAATGCGGACATGCGGAACTACGTGCGACGGCTGCTGGCGCCGCGCTACGAGGTTCATTTCGTACCGGACGGCCAGGCGGCGCTCGATGCGGCGCGAAGGCGACGGCCGGCTCTCGTCCTGAGCGACGTGATGATGCCGCGGCTGGACGGTTTCGGTTTGTTGCGGGCATTGCGCGAAGACCCCGAGCTTCGCGATGTGCCGGTCATTCTTCTCTCGGCGCGGGCAGGCGAAGCGCCGAAGGTCGAGGGCCTGGAGGCGGGCGCCGACGACTATCTGGTGAAACCGTTCAGCGCGCGGGAACTTCTCGCACGCGTCGCCGCCGCGCTGGAGCTGGCCCGGATGCGTCGGCTTACGGCGGAAACCTTGCGCGACAATGCGCGGACCTTGGAGATTTTGAACCGCACGGGTACGGCGCTTGCGGCTGAACTCGATCTGGAACGTCTTGTGCAGAAAGTGACGGACGCGGCCGTCGAGCTTACGGAGGCCAAGTTCGGCGCGTTTTTCTACAACGTAACGAACGATGACGGCGAAGCTTACGTGCTCTACACCCTCTCGGGCGCATTACGGGAGGACTTCGCAAAGTTTCCGATGCCGCGCAACACGCCACTTTTTGCGCCGATCTTCCGCGGTGAGCGCGTCATCAGATCCGACGACATTACGCGTGATCCGGCCTACGGTCGGAGTCCGCCCTATCACGGCATGCCCGAGGGCCACCTCCCGGTCCGCAGCTATCTTGCGGTACCGGTCATCTCCCGTTCCGGCGAGGTGCTGGGCGGGTTGTTCTTCGGCCATCCGGAGCCGGGCGTGTTCACCGAGCGCCGAACGCATCGTAACGGGCATTGCCGCACAGGCGGCGATTGCCATCAACAATGCCCGGCTCTTTCGGGCCGTTCAGCGGGAACTCGCTGAACGTCGGAATGCCGAGGCGCGGCTGACGCTCGTCGCCGCCGAGGTCGACCATCGCGCCAAGAACATACTTGCCCTCGTCCAGGCGATGGTTCGACTCACGAAGGCAAAGACACTGCCCGAGTATGTCGAGGCGATCTCAGGGCGCATTGCGACGCTCGCACAGGCGCATACGCTCCTGGCCGAGAGCCGTTGGGATGGCGCAGACCTGCGGCGTCTGATCGAAGACGAGCTCGCGCCCTACCGGGACGGTTCCGGGACCCGGGTGCAGATGACCGGCGATCCGGTTTGGCTGACGCCCACGGCGGCACAGCCGGTCATCGTGGCGATTCACGAACTGACCACCAATGCGGTCAAGTATGGCGCGCTTTCCAGGCCATCCGGACGCGTCTCGGTGACGTGGCAATGCCCGCACGATGGCGAACTTCGCATTGCGTGGATCGAATCAGGTGGGCCGCCGGTCAGGGCGCCGGCCCGTCGCGGTTTCGGCTCGACGGCGATCAACCGCATGATCCGTGATCAGCTTGGCGGCGACGTCAAATATGATTGGCGTCCCGAGGGGCTCAGATGCGAGCTGATCATCCCCATCGGCGGCGCTTCCAGAAGATAGCCGGCGTCGCCGCGGCCGCCGTCCGGTTGGAGCCGACTCCGGCGCCGGATCACGACGAGTCGATCACCGTTCGGATGGGTGATGGCGATGCTTCTTCCTTGCCGCTCATGCGCTTGGAGCGGCGGGGCGGCGGCCTTGTTGCGGCGGGCGATCCGACTTGAGCCGCGGGGACGAATATTTTAAAATTAAAATAATAGCCGATGCCGACGCTGGACGGGCGGACTTCAGTTCTGGTGCCGCCGGTCGGGAGGAACGCATGGAACGTTCGTTCAAGAAGGAAGTGCAAGCGCTGCGTCTCGGCGCGGGCGAGGTCTTCCACGGCGAAGGCGTTCTTGCCGTCACCAAGGCGCTTTTGCAGTCGGGCGTCAGCTACATCGGCGGATATCAGGGCGCGCCGGTTTCGCATCTGATCGACGTGCTCGCCGATGCCCGCGAAATTCTCGACGAGCTGGGCGTTCATTTTCAGCCGGCTGCGAACGAGGCTGGCGCGGCCGCAATGCTCGGCGCCTCCATCAACTATCCTCTACGCGGCGCGGTCATCTGGAAGTCGACGGTTGGAACCAACGTTGCCTCCGACGCACTTTCGAATCTCGCCTCGGCAGGCGTGCGCGGCGGTGCGCTGATCGTCATCGGCGAGGACTATGGCGAAGGCGCCAGCATCATCCAGGAACGCTCGCATGCCTTCGCGATGAAGTCGCAGATCTGGCTGCTCGATCCGCGCCCGAACCTGCCGACCATCGTGGACATGGTCGAGAAGGGCTTCGAGCTCTCGGAAGCCAGCAATACGCCGGTGATGCTGGAACTTCGCATTCGCGCCTGCCATGTCCACGGCAGCTTCGTATGCAAGGACAACAAGGCGCCGGCGATCTCGCGCAAGCAGGTGCTGGAGAAGCCGGACTTCGATTATGGCCGCATCTGCCTGCCGCCGGCGACCTATGCGCAGGAAAAGCACAAGGTCGAGGTGCGCTGGCCCGCCGCGGTGGAATTCATACGCAAGAACCGCCTCAACGAGGTGTTTGCCGGTCGCCACGACGACATCGGCATCATTCTTCAGGGCGGCATGTACAACACGGTGGTGCGCGCCCTTCAGCAGCTCGGGCTTGCCGACGTATTCGGCGAGTCGGCCGTGCCGCTTTACGTTCTCAACGTTACCTATCCGCTGATTCCGGAGGAGATCGTCGCGTTCTGCACCGGCAAGCGCGCGGTGCTGGTCGTCGAGGAAGGCCAGCCGAACTATATCGAGCAGGCAATCAACGCCATGCTGCGCAAGGCCGACGTGCAGACGACGATCGTCGGCAAGGACGTGCTGCCGATGGCAGGTGAATATACCGGCGAGGTCGTCCTCACTGGCGTCGTCAGGTTCATCGAGGGCGCGGTTCCACGGGGCGTCGACCTCGCGGAGATCGGCGCCGCCTACGAGCGGCTGACCCGGCCGAAACGGCGCGCTGCCGAATGCCTGGGGGCGCCGGTGCCGGCCCGTCCGCCCGGCTTCTGCGTCGGCTGTCCGGAGCGCCCCGTGTTTAGCGCCCTGAAGATCGTCGAGCGCGAGGTCGGCGGTTTCCACGTCAGCGCCGATATCGGATGCCACACCTTCTCGACGCTGCCACCCTTCAATATCGGCAATACGGTGCTCGGCTACGGGCTCGGTCTGGCAAGCTCGACAGGCGTCGCGCCCGCTTTTGGCAAGCGCGTCGTCAGCATCATGGGCGACGGCGGCTTCTGGCACAACGGGCTGTCGACCGGCGTGGCCAACGCGGTCTTCACCAAGAACGACAGCGTGCTCATCGTCATGAAGAACGGCTACACGTCGGCGACCGGCACGCAGAACATCCCGTCCTCGGGCCGCAACGTCCATAACGAGAAGGTCGACATGAGCATCGAGAACGCCCTCCGGGGCGTGGGCGTGCGCTGGCTCAGGACCGTCCGGACCTACGGTGTCGGCAAGATGGTGAAGACGCTGCGCGAGGCCTTCACGACGAAGGAGCCGGGGCTCAAGGTCATCATTGCCGATGGCGAATGCCAGCTCGAGCGTCAGCGCCGCATCCGCCCGCAGATCGCGAAGCGGCTCGCGGCGGGCGGACGCGTCGTGCGCACGCGCTTCGGCGTCGACGACGACGTCTGTACCGGTGACCATTCCTGCATCCGATTGTCGGGTTGCCCGTCGCTGACGATCAAGCCCAATCCGGACCCGCTGCGCACCGATCCCGTCGCGCACGTGAACCAGGGATGCGTCGGCTGCGGCTTGTGCGGCGAGGTCGCGCACGCGGCGGTGCTGTGCCCGTCCTTCTTCCGGGCCGAGATCGTTCAGAATCCGACCCGATTCGATCGGTGGCTCGATCGCCTGCGGCGTCGTGTCATCGCCGCGCTGAGCCGTCGGGCGGGGCCGCGGACGGCTGCTGTATGACCGCGCTTCCGGGCCGCCCGATCACCATCCTCGTCGCCGCGTTGGGTGGCGAAGGCGGCGGCGTTCTGGCGGATTGGCTCGTCGACGCGGCCACGGCCGAAGGATATCCGGTGCAGAGCACGTCGATCCCCGGCGTGGCGCAGCGCACCGGGGCGACGACGTATTACCTCGAGATCTATCCGGTTCGCGCCGCGCAGCTCGGCGGCCGCCGGCCCGTGTTCGCGCTGACACCGAACCCGGGCAACATCGACCTGATGGTCGCCTCTGAACTGATCGAGGCCGGGCGCGCGATGCAGAACGGCTTCGTCAGCCCCGACCGCACGACCCTGATTGCCTCTACTCACCGCATCTACGCCATTGCCGAGAAGATCGCGATGGCCGACGGCCGATATGACGCGGCCAAGGTCGTCAAGGCGGCCCAGGAGCTGGCGCAGCGTGCCATTCTGTTCGATTTCGCGCGCCTCGCGCAGCAGGCGGGCACAGTCATCAACGCGGTCCTGTTTGGCGCGATATCGGGTTCCGGCGTTCTGCCGATTCCGCGTGCGGCCTGCGAAGCGGCGATCCGTCGTTCGGGCAAAGCGGTCGAATCGAGCCTGCGCGGCTTCGCCGCCGGATATGCGTGTGCCGTCGGCGAACTCGTACCGCTCGACGAACCTGTGGCGTCGCGATCGCGGGCGGAACGGTCGGTAGATGCCGTGCGGCGTACATTTCCGCCGCAGACGCATGCGATCCTGGAAGAGGCCGTGGCGCGTCTGGTCGACTATCAGGACGAAGCCTATGCGCGCACTTTCCTTGCACGGCTGGAGCCGATCCTGGCGCTCGACTGCCAGTACGGCCGCGGCGACTTCACGCTGACCGGCGAGACGGGTCGTCACCTTGCGCTGTGGATGAGCTACGAGGATGTCATCCGCGTCGCCGACCTCAAGACGAGGGCAGACCGCTTCGATCGCATACGCAGCGAGGTGGGCGCGAAGCCCGACGAACCGGTGAGGGTCGTGGAGTTCCTGAAGCCCGGCCTCGACGAGGCCTGCGCCGTGCTGCCGCCATGGCTCGCGCGGCGTCTTCTTTCCTGGGCGCGGGCGCGCGGCCTCGAGGGCCGCCTCAACGTCGGCATGCACGTGAAGACGTCGACGGTGACCGGCTTTCTGCTGCTGCGGATGCTGGCGGCGCTCCGCCCGTGGCGGCGCCGGACCTGGCGCTTCATGGAGGAGCAGGCGCGGATCGAACGCTGGCTCGCGGCGATCCGGCGGCATGCCGTGCGGGACATCGACGCCGCTATCGAGGTGGCGCATTGCGCGCGCCTGATCAAGGGATATGGCGACACGCATCGCCGCGGCGTCCGGAATTTCGCGCGCATCTTCGAAACCTTGGTGGAACCGTCGGCCGTCGCGCTGACGGAGCCGCTCGCGGCCGCGATCCGCCGGGCGCGCGAAGGCGCGCTCGCCGATCCGGAGGGCGAGACCCTCGACCATGTGCTGGCGCAGCTTGTGCAAGGATCGGCCGCTACGGGTGCGCCGGCGCGGGGCGGCGCGGTGCAGGCGGCCGGCGAATAATCAAGAGATCGTGAACAGGGAAGAAGTCGAGAATAGGGGAGCAAAAGCAATGTTCAGGAAAATCGGCTCTGTGCTTGGCGTGACGCTGGCGCTCGGGCTCGCGGGTGCTGCGATGGGCCAGGAGGTCACGCTCCGTGCCGTAAGTTCCTTCGCCGAGGGCACGGCCTATTCGCGGCCGTTCGAGCGCTTCGTCGAGAAGGTGAATGCCGAAGGCAAGGGTCTCATCCAGATCAACTATATCGGCGGCCCGAAGGCCATTCCGGCGTTCGAGACCGGCAATGCCGTGCGCGCGGGCGTGGTCGACATGGCCAACAGCACGGGCGCGTTCTACACCAACATCATGCCCGAGGCCGACGCCCTCAAGCTGTCGACCGTGCCGATGTCGGTACAGCGCAAGAACGGCGCGTTCGAGTACATCAACAAGATCTGGAACGAGAAGATGGGCGTCTACTATCTCGCGCGCACCGTCGGCGACAATCCGTTCCACCTCTATCTCAACAAGAAGATCGACAAGCCCGACCTGACCGGGCTCAAGATCCGCATCACGCCGGTCTATCGCGACTTCTTCCAGGCGCTCGGCGCGACGGTGGTGCAGACGCCGCCGGGCGAGGTCTACACCGCGCTCGAGCGCGGCGTGGTCGACGGCTACGGCTGGCCGATCACCGGCATCTTCGATCTCGGCTGGCACGAACGGACGAAGTACCGCGTCGACCCGGGCTTCTACAGCGCCGAGGTCAGCGTGATCGTGAATCTCAACGTCTGGCGCCGTCTCACCGACGAGCAGCGGGCCTTCCTCGAAAAACAGGCGCTCTGGCTCGAGAGTCTGCACGCCGAGCAGGCGAAGCTCAACGAGGAGGATGCGAAAAAGCAGGCCGCCGTCGGCATCGAGACCATCACGTTCCCCGACGACGTCGCCCGGGAGTATGTGCGGAAGGCCTATGAGATCGGCTGGCAGGGTATCATCGCCAAGAGCCCGGAACACGGTCCGAAGCTGAGGGAACTCCTCAGCAAGTGAGCGGACGCCGCGCGGGCTTCCTCTCTCGCCGACGGGGGAGGAAGCCGCGGGTGGCAAATCGTGCAAGATCATTGCGACACGCCGCAACGTCATTCCCCGCGCATAGACCGATGCCCATGACGGCACTGGCACAAGCCTATCGCTTGCTGATGCAGGGCTGCGGCATCGCGGCGGCGCTGCTGTTCGCTGCGGTCGCGGTTCTGGTCGCGGCCGACGTCGTGATGCGGAATCTCGGTCTGGGCAATCTGCCCTGGATCGTCGAGATTTCCGAATACAGTCTGCCGGTCGGCACGTTCCTCGCAGCACCCTGGCTCCTCTACCGGAACGAGCATGTCCGCGTCGAGATCCTGGTCAACGCGCTGCCGCGCCCGGCGGCCGCTGCGCTCGACCGCATCGCCGACCTGATCGGGCTTGTCGCCTGTCTCGGTCTTGCCTGGTACGGGATCGCCGTCATTCGCGATTCCGCGAACATCGGTTCGCTCATCATCAAGACGCTGGTGTTTCCGGAGTGGTGGCTGTTCGTGCCGCTTCCCTTCGGGGCGGTGCTGCTGGCCATCGAGTTCCTGCGGCGCCTCCTGCGCCCGCTGTTCGGCGGTGCGGCATGAGCTGGGACTCCGCGCTTCTTCTTCTCTTCGGGCTGATGATCGTGCTGATGGCGCTCGGCCTGCCCGTGGCGCTCGCCTTCGTCGCCGTCAACATCGTCGGCGCGATCTTGTTCCTGGGCGGGGAGCCCGGGCTCATGCAACTCGCCCGCAATGCGGTGGCCTCGGTCACCAGCTTTTCACTGACGCCGATACCGTTCTTCGTGCTGATGGGCGAGGTGCTGTTTCACACCGGCGTGGCGATGAAGGCGATCGAGGCGATAGAGCTGATCATCCGGCGCGTGCCCGGTCGCCTCGCGGTCGTCGCCGTCGTCTCCGGCACGGTCTTCTCGGCCATATCGGGCTCGACGATCGCGACCACGGCGATGCTGGGCAGCCTGATGCTGCCCGAGATGCTGCGGCGCGGCTACCACCCCAGCATGGCGATGGGACCGATCATGGCGATCGGCGGCGTCGACATGCTGATCCCGCCGTCGGCTCTCACCGTTCTTCTGGGCAGCCTTGCCGGTATTTCGATTTCGCAGCTGCTGATCGCCGGCATCATGCCGGGTCTGCTGCTCTCGGCCGTGTTCATCGGCTATGTCGTGCTGTGCGCCGCCCTGCGGCCTGCGCTCGCGCCCAGCGACGACTTCGAGGGGGTGCGCGGTTGGGCGCGGTGGCGGCCGCTCGTCGTGTACGTGCTGCCACTCTTCATCATCTTCGGCGTGGTGATCGGCGCAATGGTCGCCGGCTGGGCCACGCCGACCGAGGCCGGCGCGCTCGGCGCAGTCGCGACCGTGATCGTCGCCGCGGTCTATCGTTCGCTGACGCTGCGCGGCCTCATGCAGGCGCTGATCGGCACGGCGGCGATCTCGGGAGCGATCCTGTTCATCATCGTCGGCGCCACGACCTTCGCGCAGATCCTGAGCTTCTCGGGCGCCGCCAACGGCCTCATCAGCCTCGTGACGGCACAGGGCCTGTCGACGATGGCGATCATCGTCGGGATGCTGCTGATCCTGATCCTGCTGGGCTGCTTCGTCGATCAGGTCAGCATGATGCTGATCACGCTGCCGTTCTTCATGCCGCTGGTGCAGACGCTTGGCATCGAACCGTTGTGGTTCGGCGTGATGTTCCTGATCTGCATGCAGCTCGGTCTGCTGACGCCGCCCTTCGGGCTGCTGCTGTTCACGATGAAGGGCGTGGCTCCGCCGTCGATCACGATGGGTCAGGTTTTCCGCGCGGTGATACCCTATGTCCTTTTCAGCGTCGCGGTCCTCGTCCTCATTCTGATCTTCCCGCCGATTGCGACCTGGCTGCCCAGGTTGCTGTTCCGTTAGCCTGCGGGTCCGGCGGCGCGGGCAGCCACACGCCGAACCGCGTGCGGCGCAGTGCCGGCGCCATGATTCGGGCGCCGATCCAGCCGGCGGCGGCGCCGCACGTGCTGACGACGGCCCCCGCGACCTCGCCGACACGCCCGGGTACGAAAAGCTGCCCGATCTCGGCGATGCCCGCCAGCGCCGCCATGCCGGTGACGAACAGCCAGTCGCGCCGCACGCCCGGAAAGGCCACGAACTGAAGCGCCGTCGATGCGGCATAGGCGACGAAATGTTCCAGGTACGACGTCGCCATGACGTGGGGGCGGATCTCCCCGGGAACCCACGACAGAATCAGAATGAAAATCACGCTGGCGACGGCCGAAACTCTCAGCGCGGCGTGCAGCCGGCACGCGGATGCCGGTGAAGTCATGAAATTGGCTCGATGGTGCCGGCCCAAGGGGGCGCCGTACGTCACGGTGCCGGCCGGTCCGCATGCGCCCCGGTCACGAAGAACCGGCGCTGCGGGCCTTCGAGGCACAGGCACGTAAGGCGTCCGGTCGCGAACGCGCCGGTATCGATGCCGATGCGGTTGGGGCGCTCCTCCGGCGCCGCGCTGATGGTGTGGCCGTGCACGACCACCTTGCCGTGGTCGCGCGTGGAGCGAAGGAATTCATCGCGGATCCACAGCAGGTCGTGCGCGCGCTGCGCCGTAAGCGGGACGCTCGGGCGGATGCCGGCATGGACGAACAGGTAGTCGCCCTCGACATGCGTCAGCGTCAGCGCCGACAGGAAATCGCGATGGCGCGCCGGCAGCCGGGCGCGCAGCGCCGCCTGCGCCGCGAACGGCGACACGGCCGCCGGGTGCGTGACGCTGACGGGCACGCCATAGCTTCGCAGCGTCTCGAGACCGCCGTTCATGAACCACATCGGCCCGGCCGTCGCATCGTCGAGGAAGTCGAGCATGGCGCGCTCATGATTGCCCATCAGGTAGACGGTCTCGAAACCGGCCGGTTTCTCGTCGAGCAGGACGTCGATCACCTCCCGCGACCATTTTCCCCGGTCGACGTAGTCGCCGAGATAGATCAGCACCCGCCGGCCGGCGTGGCCGGCTGCATCCGCTTCGATCTGTGCATGGAGCGACCGCAATAGGTCGGCTCGCCCATGGATGTCGCCGATCGCGTAGACGCGCGTCGCCGGGGGCACGGTCGCCGGCTGCGGTGCCGTCTGGTGCCGCAACGATGTCCGCATGGGCGGATTATGGCATCGACGGCGGCGCGGCCAAACCGGCCGTGATCGACCTTCAGGGCAAGGCCCCTGAGACGAAAGAAGGAAAGAAGAAGAAGAAGAAAAAGGAATGGCCGCGGTGCGCGGCCGCCGCGATCCACACGTTAACCTTGTTGTCCGGATCGCGACTCGCGCTATGCGCGAGTCACTTTACAACCGCTTAAAAAAACGCTAGGTTGCACGAAAAATCATAATAAAGTTTTAACTATATTGCAGATTTTGCACTTGGGGTGAGGTTCGGCAATGCGCGCGAAGCAGGTGGTGCGGCGGACCGGGTCCGCCGAGGGTCGCAAGCGTTCGTCCAACCGGCGGCAGCAGGGGCGCGCAGCTGCCGAGCGGTCCAGGGTACAACCACAGGCTGTCGCGGGCGTGCCGCTGCGCGTCATCGCGAACCGCCCCACCGTCCGGCCTGCTGCTGCCGGCCGCCTCTACGCGACGACCGCGCTGTGCGGCATCCTCGGCGCGGGCCTCCTCGCCACGGTATGGAGCGCTCCCGTCCGGGCGCAGACGCTGCCGACCGGCGGCACCGTCGTCCAGGGCAATGCCACCATCAGTCAGTCGGGCAATCAGCTCGACATTAACCAGTCCACTCAAAAGGGCATCATCAACTGGCAGAGCTTCAGCATCGGTGCCGATGCGCATGTGCGCTTTCAGCAGCCGAACGCCAGTTCAATCACGCTCAACCGCGTGACCGGCGGCGACGCCTCGCAGATCCTCGGCCGGCTCACCGCCAACGGCCAGGTGATGCTCATCAACCCGAACGGCATCCTGTTCGGCGCCGGGGCGAAGATCGACGTTGCCGGCCTCGTCGCGACGACGTCGAACATCTCCGATTCGGACTTCATGAGCGGCAACTACAAGTTCGCCGCCGTGCCGAATGCCTCGGGCGCCGTCGTCAACGAGGGCGAGATCACCATCCGCGACGGCGGCCTTGCCGCGCTCGTCGCGCCCACCGTGCGCAATTCCGGCACGATCGTCGCCAATGTCGGCCGCGTCGCGCTCGCGGCGGGCGAGACCTTCACGCTCGATTTCTACGGGGACAAGCTCGTGCAGTTCGCCGTGCCGACGTCATCCGGCACGGTCAGCGTCGAGAACGGCGGCACGATCCGCGCCGACGGCGGCAAGGTACTGCTCTCGGCGGCCACGGCCAAGGGCGTGGTCGACGGCGTCATCAACATGGACGGCATCGTCGAGGCGCGCAGCGTCGGCGTGAAGAACGGCGTCATCGTGCTCGACGGCGGCGAGGCGGGCACGGTCAACGTCGCCGGAACGCTCGATGCCTCCGGCCGCAATGCGGGCGAAACCGGCGGCGAGGTGAAGGTCCTCGGCGACCAGGTCGCGCTCGCCGGTACGGCCGCCCTCGACGCCTCGGGCGATGCCGGCGGCGGCACCGTCCTCGTCGGCGGCAATTATCAGGGCAAGGGGCCGGAGCGCAACGCGACCCGCACCACCATCGCCGCCGGCGCGACCCTCAAGGCCGACGCCATTACCAACGGCGACGGCGGTACGGTGGTCGCTTGGGCGGACGATTCGACCAGTTTCCGCGGCGCGATCAGCGCCCGCGGCGGCAGCCAGGGCGGAAACGGCGGTTCGGTCGAGGTCTCCGGTAAGCAAAAGCTGGGTTTCGACGGTACCGTCGATACGCGGGCACCGAACGGCCAAACAGGAACACTCCTGCTTGATCCTGTCCACGCAATCGTAAGCGACGGTTCCGAAGACAAATCCGGTAATACGTGGACGATAAATGCCGGCTCGTTGGCGGCAAATCTGCAGACCACGAACCAAGTCGTTCAGGCCGATCAGACGATTACCGTTAATGCCGCGATCACCTATGCCGGCACTAATAATACGAACACGCTCACGTTCCGGGACGATACGCCGGCTGACGGCTTAACGGTTAACCTTAATGCGGCGATTACTCTCGCGGCCGGGCAACGGCTCCTCGGCGATGCCACGGTCGTCAACGTGCGGGCAGGCGGCTCGATCCAGGACGCCGTCTACGTGATCAAGAGCGGGGCCAGCGCCGACGCCAAGAACACGATCAACGTCTATGCCGGCGACTACGTCGAAGGGAACGTGAACGTCGATTACTTCGGCGCGAAGGGTGGCCAGAAATTCGGTCTGCACGTCTTCAAGGACAACATCATCCTGCAGGGCGTGGACGAAAACGGCGTTGCCATCGAAAACCGCGATGCGACCCAGGCAACGATCACCGCGCAGTATCAGGCCGGATTCGGCGCGCAGCACTTCGTTTCCGGCAGCGGCGTCGAGATTCAGGGGCTGACCTTCAAGCCCGCGGCGTCAGGCAACAACAAGACGCTCGAAATCATCGGCGACGACTTCACGCTCCGGCACTCGGTCATCGACAACAGAGGGAATCAAACGGCCGCGGCGCTTTACATCAGCGACTTCGGTCTCGAAGGGCGACCGGAGGTCGAGAAGTTCCGCATCGAAGACAACCGCTTCATCGCAGGAACGACCTCGAGCGCGCTGGTAGTCGTCGGAAGCGGTGCGGGCAACAGCACCGACGCTTCCAACCGCATATTCGCCGATAATGAGCTGATCGGGAATGCGGACCTCACGGGTGCGCGGGGCTTCCAGATTCAGGGGGTAATTCCGGGCCTCGGTTGGCAGCTCTACAAAGCCGGCGCCGTCACGGTTGCCGGCAATACGTTCTCCAACTTCGACGCCCCGGTCCGTACGGTCGGCTACCTGACCGAAGATCTCGACTGGAACGCCGTCTTCAACAACAACACGTTCGTGGGTGGTGCGGCCCTTGCCTTCGAAGGTAATACGACGACGGCCCGCGAAGGGTTGGTGGTCTCCGGCAGCGGCGCGGTACCTGACATCCGCATCACGCGCAGCATTCAGGCCAGCATCGACCGCGCGCAAAGTGGCGACACGGTGCGCGTCAAAGAAGGGACGTACAGCGAAGACCTGTCGATCTCGAAGGCCCTTACCTTGGAAGGCGCGCAGGCCGGCATTGCCGGCGCCGACGAGACTCGCACGTCCGAGGCGGAGGAAAGCACGATCACCGGCAAGACGACGATCAGCGCTTCGGGCAAAGTGGTGATCGACGGATTCCGGTTCTTCGACGACTCCGTGAACGAGTCCCGGAGCGCCGTGCTGGTCACCAACCTGGAGGGCACGCCGGTCATCCGCAATTCGATCTTCGAGCGTGCCGGCAAGACGGCCGGTGACACGGCCTCCAGCAATCAGCGCGGCATCGAGATCGCCGGCAGCTCGACGGGCGGGATCCTCATCGAGAACAACCTGTTCACCAGCGACGTCGAGAACGTCTGGGCGAACCAGGGTTGGAAGTCTGCGATCTGGTCGAACGGCGGCACCAACGAGACGATCATTCAGAACAACGTCTTCGAGAACAGCCGGACCGCCATCAATTTCGACAACTTCTCGGACACGTTCACGGTCACCGGGAACACCTTCCGCAACAACGGAACGGCGAACTCGTTCGGCGGCGCGACGCCGACGGATGGCAGCTTTACGATTGCCGGGAACGAGTACGTGAACAACGGTACCGACTTCAATCTCAGCAACGTGGCGACCACGTTCCGGCTGGATGCGACCGGAAACACGTTCAACGGCAAGAACGCGTCGGAGATGACGCTTGCCGAGCTGTTTGCGCTCGAAGATCGCATCGCACACGGTATCGACGGCGGATCGAAGCGCGGCCTCGTGACGGTCGTTGCGGACAACGTCTACGTGACGAAGAACAGCGGCAGCGTCCAGCGCGGCATCGACTATGTTGCCGAGGGCGGCACGGTCAATGTGGCCGAAGGCACCTATGCCGAGAGCCTCTCGATCAACAAGGCGCTGACGCTCAATGGCGAAGGGGCGGGGAAGACCATCATCGACCCGACCTCGGGCAACGCCATCACCGTGACAGGAACCATCGGCGCGGATGCGACCGTCTCCATAACCGATCTCACGGTTCAGGGCGGCGCGCACGGCATTCAGGTGGCCGATGGCACCGTCCTGGGGACGATCAACCTCGACCACGTCGTGGTCCGCGATAACAACAACAGCGGCTTCATCACGAATAGCGGTGGTTCAACGCCGTCCACGGTTTCCAACGTGGTCATCTCGAATGCGGTGTTCGAAGGGAACGGATTCGGCAATGGTTCGGCCGATATCAACCTGTTCCTCTTCAACGGTAACGCGACGCTCCGGAACGTCGACATCCTCGGCACGCGCAGCACCGATGTGGCGTCGGCGACCGACTATGGCCTTCAGATCCGGGGCAACGGACGGCTGCTGGGCGCTACCGATACCGTTCAGCCGTCCGGCAGCATCACGCTCGAGGACGTCCGGATCGCCGGCACCTACAAGAAGGCGCATCTGGCCATTCAGGACTACAGTGATCTTAGCGGCGTCTCGATGACCGACGTTCAGCTCGGCGGCGCCGTTATAGGTACCGTTGCCGGCGACGTCACGGAGTCGGCCGCTGGATGGGGGGCGTTCTTCAGCAGCGAGACGAAGGGGACGCTGAATCTCGGGAACACGAATTTCGCGGGGCACAGCGGATCGTTCGACATCAATCTCGGCAACGACACGTCGGGCCTCGAGATCGACGCGACGGGTATTCGGGTCGAAGGTGTCGCCGTCGCCGATATGAGCACTTCCGAGCTGTTCGACGTCGAGGACCGGATTGCCCACAAACTCGACGAATCGCCGCACGCCCTCGGCTTCGTCCGGGTCAAGGAGAATCAGGTCTACGTCACCCGGAACAGCGGCAGCATCCAGCGCGGAATCAATGCCGCGGATTCGGGCGATGTTGTGAATGTTCAGTCCGGCATCTATAACGAAAATCTGACGATCAGCAAGGCGCTGACGCTCAATGGCGAAGGAGCGGGCACTGCGACGCTGGCATCCACCACGACTGGTACCGGCAAGGGTATCGTCATCAGTGCTTCGGACGTGACCGTCCAGAATCTGGGAATCAGCGGTTACAACTACGGCGTCGAGCTCACCGGCACGACGACGGATGTCACCCTCACCAATCTTGCCCTGTCGGACAACACGGTCGGTGTTCGGATGGGCACGACGGCGAAGACCGATCGTTTCACGATGCGTGACAGCACGATCACCGGCGGCAAGTATGGCGTAGCCAAGGAGACCAACTACGCCTCGGCCACAGAGCCTACCGGCTGGTTCTCGAACGCCCTGTTCGAGGGTGTAACGATCGACGGCAGCACGTACAAGGGGATCTATCTCGAGTCGGCCGAGAACCTCGTCCTTACCGACGTCACGATCCGAAATGCCGGCAACGTCGGCAACGATAATAACCAGTACGGCCACGGCATTGACATCAACCTGAAATACGACGACTTCGGCACGATCACGTTCAACAACGTGGTGGTCGAGAACTCGGGCTACAGCAACGGTGATCCCACGGGAGCCGGGGTCGTGATCAAGACCCGCGGCGTGCCGGACGATGCGCCGTACGATGAAGCCGAAAGACCGAAAGCGTCGCTTCAGGCCGTGAACATCAATGGCGGCCGGATCGCCGGGTCGCAGGGCCAGGGGCTCCGCATCGAGGACCTGAGCAATGGCGAAGGCGGTCAGCCGACCGTGCGGATCAACGGCATGCAGTTCGAAGACAACGGCTTGGACATCGTCGTCGGGAAGACGAACGTCGACGCCACCGGTTCGACCTTCGTCGGCGCCGCCACGGACACGGAGATCGAGACGCGCATCCTCCACGTCGTGGACGATCCGACCCGTGGCCGCGTGATGTGGACGCTGCTGACGCCACCGCCGTCGACGCCGCCGCTGCCGCCGAACGTCGATGACGTGGCCAGCAAGGCGCCGCCGATTCCACCGAGCGTCAACACGGAGACGCCGCCGCCACCACCGGCACCGCCGTCGACTCCGGCCAACGTCTTCAAGAGCGACGCGCCGTCGAACCCGTTCAACCAGACCTTCAGTCTGGGGGGCGGCAATCCGCCGGCTCCGCCGGCCCCGCCGCAGGGCAGCCAGCCCCAGGGCGACACCGCTCAAGCGCCGTCTCAGCCGCCGCAGACGCCCAACAACATCGAAGCGCCGAGCGGCGGCGTCGATCCCACGGGACCGTCTGATGTCGGCGGCGACCTGAACGAGACGAACCCCGGCGCCGAGGAAGCGACCCAGTTCGCCAACAACCTGCTGAACAACTTCTCGGTTGGAGGCGGGAACAGTGGCTCGAACGACAACGCGGACAACGGCTCGAACGACAACAGCAACAATAGCAGCAACAACACCGGTAACGCCGGCGAGAGCGGCGAATCCGGACAGAAATGAGCGTCTCAGCGATGCGTAAACCCACCTTTCTCGACCGCGCGCGCAAAACGCGTGCGGCTGGCGCCGCCTTTTGCCTGATCGGCGCCGCCCTTGGCGCCGGCTTCGCCCATGCCCAGGTCGTCCCGCCGAGCGCCGACCCCGGCCGCATCGAGCAGCGGTTCGAGCAGCCCCGCGTGCCGCAGTCGCGCCCCGAAACCACGGTGCCCGTGCCGGGCGTCGCACCGGCGCCGGCGGAGGCCGCGCGCATCCGGTTCGAGCTCCGGCGGATCGAGATCCAGGGGCATACGGTTTACACCGACGCGGAGCTGGCCGAGACGTACCAGGACTTCCTCAACAAGGACGTCTCCCTTGCCGACATCTACACGGTCGCGGAGCGGATCACGGCGAAGTACCGCGCCGACGGCTATGTCCTGTCGCGCGCCGTCGTGCCGGCGCAGACGATCAGCGACGGCACCGTCCGCATCACCGTCGTCGAGGGATTCGTCAGCAACGTCATCTTCCAGGGCGAGCCGAACTGGCTGCACCAGACTTATGCGGAAAAGATCAAGGCGTCGCGGCCGCTGCGCTTTTCCGATCTCGAGCGCTATCTGCTGCTCATGAACGACGTTCCGGGAACGGTCGCGCGCGGCGTGTTCGCGCCGTCGCGGGACGTACCCGGCGGGTCTGACCTCACGGTCGTGCTCGACCGCAAGCCGGTCGACGGCTTCGTCGGCATGGACAACCGCGGCACGCGGTTCTCCGGCCCGTTCCAGATCCTGACCGGTCTCGGCTTCAACGACGTGACGGGCATGGGGGAGCGGGTCACGCTCCGCTACATCACGGCGACGCAGACGGATGAGCTGCGTTATGGCGAGTTCGGCGCCGACGTGCCGATCTCGACCGAGGGGACGCGGTTCCAGCTGATCGCGAGCCGCAGCAACACGCACTCCGGCTACACGCTGAAGCCGCTCGACGTGAAGGGTTACGGCACGACGGTAACCGGCCGTGTCACGCATCCGCTCATCCGCAGCCGCGAGCGGAACCTGAGCTTGTTCGGCAGCTTCACGGCCCGCGACTCGGAACAGGAGATCCTCGGTACCGAGAACTTCGACGATCGCCTGCGCATCGTCCGCGTTGGCGCCAGCTACGATTTCATCGATTCGTGGCGCGGCATCACGCTGATCGCCGTCGAGGTAAGCCAGGGCCTCGACGCGTTCGGTGCCCGCGAGACCGGCTCGTCGAACCTCTCCCGCGCGCAGGGGCGGAGTGACTTCACGAAGGTGACGCTCGATGTCTCGCGGCTGCAGAACATCGTCGGCAATCTCAACTTGTTCCTGGCATTCTCGGCGCAGAAGACGCCCAACCAGCCGTTGCTCGCGTCGGAGGAGTTCGGCCTGGGCGGCGCGCAGTTCGGCCGCGCCTACGATCCGTCCGAGCTGACCGGCGACGACGGCTGGGCGGCGCGGGCCGAGCTTCAGTACAACGACCCGATCCCGTTCGAGCTGATCCGCGGCTATCAGCTCTACGCCTTCTACGACGGCGGCGTCGTCTACAACCACGATGCCGGCAGCGAGCGTTCGGAAAGCCTTGCCTCGGCCGGAGTCGGGACGCGCTTCAACCTGACCGACCAGATTTCCGGCTATGTCGAGCTGGCGGTGCCGCTGACCCGCGGCGTCCAGGGCGTCAGCACCGAGCCCGACGAGCAGGACGATCCCCGCATCTTCTTCTCGCTCGTCGCCCGATTCTGACCGGGTAACGGGTGTCCTTGGGCGGGGATGCGAAATTCCAGGTTGACCCCGGCTGCCGCCGGCGGTTGAATCGGCGCCGGATGAGTGCGCCCGCCGGGTCTTGAGTACCCGCGCGGGCGCTTCCGTTTGGGCCGCGGTCGGCCCCGTCCCGCGCCTCGTGCCGCCTGTCCCAACATGTCCCACGGGTCCCGACCTGTCCCACTGTCCCGTCGTCCCGTCTCGCGAAAGGTGAGACGGGTGCGACGCGTGAGAACGACGAAACTCGTGAGACACACGAAACTCGTGAGACGGACGAGACTCGTGAGACTTGCGAGACGGGCGAGATTCGCGAGACGGGTGAAACTCGCGAGACGGGGGAGATACGTGAAACGGGTAAGTCTCGTGAGACGGTGCGACGGTCGTGGCAACGGGGCGGCGGTACGACCGCGTCCGTCCCATCACGGGACAATGGGGCGGGACCGGTCCATCGCCCCGTCCCGCACCTTGTAACCCGTTACTGGATAACGATTTTCGGTGCCGGGCGGGCACCCGCCTGTTGGGACAGCTTGTCCCACACCCGGTCGGCGATGCGGCGATAGGCCCGGCCGTGCTCGCTGTCCGGGTCGCTCACGACGATGGGGCGTCCGCTGTCGGATGTCTCGCGGATGACGATGTCGAGCGGCAGTTCGCCGAGGAACTCGGTCCCCAGCCGCTCCGCCTCGCGCCTGGCGCCGCCGTGGCTGAAGATGTCCTCGCGGTGGCCGCAGTTGCGGCAGACGTGATAGCTCATGTTCTCGATGATGCCGAGCACGGGCACGTCCACCTTGCGGAACATGTTGAGCCCCTTGCGCGCATCGATAAGGGCGATGTCCTGTGGGGTCGAGACGATGATCGCACCCGACAGCGGTACGCGCTGCGCCATGGTGAGCTGGGCGTCGCCCGTGCCGGGGGGCATGTCGACGACCAGCACGTCGAGCTCGCCCCACGCCACGTCGCGCAGCATCTGTTCGAGGGCGCCCATGACCATCGGCCCGCGCCAGATCGTCGGCGTGTCTTCGGGCACGAGGAACCCCATCGACATCACCTTGACGCCGTAGTTCGCCATGGGCTGGATGGTGCGGCCGTCCGGTGAATGCGGCCGTCCGGTGATACCCATCATGCGCGGCTGCGACGGGCCGTAGATGTCGGCATCGAGCACGCCGATCTTGAGCCCCTTGGCGGCGAGCGCGAGCGCGAGATTGGTGGCGGTGGTCGACTTGCCGACCCCACCCTTGCCGGAGGCCACGGCGATGATGTGCCTGACGCCTGGAACGAGCTGCCTGCCTTCGCTGCCGGGGGGCCGCTGGGGTTGTCCGGCGCCGGCGCTGCGCTGCGCCGTCAGCACCGCCGTCACCGACAGGACGCCGGGGATGGCCTCGACGGCCTTTTCCGCTGCCTTGCGCAGCGGCTCCAGATGCGGGCCACGCTTCGCATCCACCTCGATCGCGAAGGTGACGTGCCCGTCACGGACCACGAGACCCTGGACCATGCCGAGCGTGACCACGTCCTGTCGGCGGTCGGGATCGATCACGCGGCGAAGGGCGTCCAGAACTTGCGCTTCCGTAAGGGGGGTCGACACGGTCCAGTCCTTGATTTGCCTTGTTTTGCCCCAATATCTGGTCTTAATGCCCAAGATATGGTGCGGGCAGGCGGGGATCGTTTCGCGAGAGTTGATACTAATGATATAAGGCCGGGCCCGTCGATTTGAAAGCGTCGAAGGGCGGGCGCGCCCGTACCCGGGGTGAGCCGAGACGGAACAGGAGGTTGGGAACAGACGATGCCGTGGTCGAACCAAGGTGGCGGTCCGTGGGGTGGCGGTGGTCGTGGCCCCAATCCGTGGGGGCGCGGCCCGAGCGGTCCGCAGCCGCCCAATATCGAGGAGCTGCTCAAGCGCAGCCAGGAGCGAATGCGCCAGGTCATGCCCGGCGGCTTCGGTTCGGGCAAGGGCATCGCCCTCATTGCGGTTCTGCTTGTCGCCGCCTGGATCCTGTTCGGCGGTCTTTATCGCGTGCAGCCGGACGAGCAGGGCGTCGAGCTACTGTTCGGCAAGTGGGTGAACACCACCGGGCCGGGCCTGCATCTCTGGGCGCCGCCGCCGATCGGCTCGGTGCTGACGCCGAAGGTCACGCGCATCAACAGCATGGACATCGGCTTCCGCAGTGCGCCGGACGGTCGCGGTCGCTCGCGTTCGGTGCCGGAGGAAGCGCTGATGCTCACCGGCGACGAGAACATCCTGGATATCCAGTACACCGTGTTCTGGCAGATCAAGGACGCCGGGCAATACCTCTTCAACATCTATTCGCCCGAGGCGACGGTGAAGGCCGCGGCCGAGAGCGCGATGCGCGAGGTGATCGGCACCGTCCAGGCGCAGTTTGCGCTGGCCGAGGGCCGACCGCAGATCGAGCAGAACACGCAGGATCTGCTGCAGCGGATTCTGGACGACTACGGCGCCGGCATCCTGATCACGGAGGTTCAGCTGCGCGGCGTCGAGCCGCCGCAGCAGGTCATCGACGCCTTCCGCGACGTGCAGCGCGCGCAGGCGGACCGCGAACGCGCCCGCAACGAGGCCGAAGCCTACCGTAACGACATCGTGCCGCGTGCCCGCGGCGAGGCGCAGCGCATGATCGAGGAGGCCGAGGCTTATCGCCAGCAGGTGATCGCCGCCGCACGAGGCGACGCGGCGCGCTTCATCTCCGTCTACGAGGCCTACAAGCAGGCCCAGGACGTGACCAAGCAGCGCCTCTATATCGAGACGATGGAGGAAATCCTGCGCAACGCGACCAAGATCATCGTCGACCAGTCGGCGATGCAGCAGGGGGTCGTGCCCTATCTGCCGCTCACTGAACTGCAGCGCCGCATTCCCAGGCCGACCACAACTTCGGAACCGTCCGAGTCGCAGCAGACCATCACGCCGCGGCCGGCGCCCGCACCGCAGCAGGGAGGCCGCTGATGAAGCGTCCCGTTCTCGTTGCCGTCGGCGTCATCGCCGCGATCGTGCTTATCGTTCTGTGGGCGTCGGTGTTCACCGTTCACCAGACGCAACAGGCGCTGGTCCTGCAGTTCGGCGAGCCGCGACGGGTCGTGCAGGAGCCCGGCCTCCACTTCAAGCGGCCGTTCCTCGAGAACGTCGTCTACTTCGACAAGCGGCTTCTCGACTTCGATGCCGAGGCGCAGGAAGTGATCATGCTCGACCAGCGGCGCATGGTCGTCGACGCCTTCGCACGCTACCAGATCGTCGACCCGCTGCTGTTCTATCAGACGGTCGGGACCGAGGCGAACATGCGTGCGCGTCTGGCGGCGATCGTCAACGCCAGCCTGCGCAACGTGCTCGGCTCGGTGCCGTTTTCGGCGGTACTGTCGCCCCGTCGCGGCGCGCTGATGCGGCAGATCAGCGAGCTCGTCATCGCCGAGGCCAAGCCCTTCGGCGTGGAGGTGAAGGACGTGCGCTTCATGCGCGCCGACTTCCACCCGGACACCAGCCCGGCGATCTATGCGCGCATGCAGACCGAACGCGAGCGCGAGGCGCGCCAGGAGCGCGCGCTGGGCGCCGAGACGGCGCAGCGCATCCGCGCCGAGGCGGAGCGCGAGCGCACTGTCATCCTCGCCGAGGGGCAGCGTCAGGCCCAGACGCTGCGCGGCGAAGGCGATGCCGAGGCGACGCGGATCTACGCCGAGGCGTTCAGCCGCGACCCGCAGTTCTATGCCTTCTACCGCTCGCTCCAGGCGTACCGCCAGGCGATCAACGAGGGCACCACGCTCGTGCTGACGCCCGAGACGGACTTCTTCAAGTTCTTCCGCGACGTCGGCATGCCGCCGGCGCCGGGCACGGCCGAAGAGGAACAGGGACAACAGCCCGGCGCGCGTCAGGGGGCTGCGCCGCGTTGAGCGCAAGCCGGGTCGGGAACGGCGAACCGACGTCCCCGGCCCGGCGTTTTCTGTGCCGAATCATGCCATACGGCTGCCCCAATCGGTGCGTACACGGCATTACCGCAGGGCCCGCGTGTGGACGGCCGATCGCCGCAGGGTTAGCATCGGGAACGCCCGCCGCCGATCCGTCGGTGTGCCCAAGGGGTTGAAGAGACAAGGAGATTACAAGTGATCGCACGTTTCGCCGCTGTCGGGGGCTGGACGTCGGATCTGGTCCGTCGCGGGCTCGTGGCGTGCGCTGCGCTGGTCTTCGCGACCGGTGCGGCCCTCGCCCAGGCGCCCCAGGCTGCGCAGGGTCGCCCGGCGCTCGGCACGAATGCGCCGACGCCGCCGATGCCGAGCTTCGCCGATCTCGCCGAGCGTCTGCTGCCGGCTGTCGTGAACATCTCGACGACGCAGACCATCCGTCCCGACCGCAACCAGCGGCGCGGACCCGACATCCCGCAGTTTCCGCCGGGTTCGCCGTTCGAGGAGTTCTTCAGGGAGTTCTTCGACCGGCAGCGACCCGATGCGCCGCCGCGGCGCGCGCAGTCGCTCGGCTCCGGCTTCATCATCGACGAAGCGGGTTACATCGTCACCAATAACCACGTCATTGCCGATGCGGACGAGATCAAGGTGACGATGCAGGATAACACGCAGCTCAGCGCGAAGGTGGTCGGACGCGACGCCAAGACCGACTTGGCGCTGCTCAAGGTCGACTCGCCGAAGCCGCTGCCGTTCGTCAAGTTCGGCAACTCGGACGAGGCGCGGGTCGGCGACTGGGTGATCGCGATCGGCAATCCGTTCGGGCTCGGCGGCAGCGTGACGGCGGGCATCATCTCGGCGCGCCAGCGCGACATCAATGCGGGCCCCTATGACGACTTCATCCAGACTGATGCCTCGATCAATCGCGGCAATTCGGGCGGCCCGTTGTTCAACCTCGCGGGCGAGGTGATCGGCATCAACACCGCGATCTATTCGCCCTCGGGCGGCAGCGTCGGCATCGGCTTCGCCATTCCCTCGGCACTGGCCAAGCCGGTGCTCGAACAGCTGCGTGAGTTCGGCAGGGCGCGGCGCGGCTGGCTCGGCGTCAACATCCAGACCGTGACGGAGGAGATCGCCGACAGCCTCGGCCTCGACAAGCCGAGGGGTGCGCTGGTCGCGCGCGTGACCGAGAAAGGTCCGGCCGAGCAGGCAAAGATCGAGCCCGGTGACGTCATCCTCAAGTTCGACGGACGCGAGGTGACCGAAATGCGCCGCCTGCCGCGCATGGTCGCCGAGACCCCGGTGGGCAAGACGGTGCCGGTGGTCATCTGGCGCAAGGGCAAGGAGATGACGGTCCAGGTCAAGATCGGCGAGCTCGAGGACACCGAACAGATGGCCGCGGCGGCGCCGGGCGGTGATCGCACACCCAGTGGCCCGCCCGCGAGCACGGTCGAGACGCTCGGCATGTCGCTCGCCACGCTCACGCCGGAGCTGCGCGAGCGCTACGAGATCGACGAGAAGACCAAGGGCGTCGTGATCACCAAGGTCGACGAAGGATCGCCGGCGGCCGAGCGGGGGCTGCAGCCGGGCGAGGTGATCGTCGAGGTCAACCAGGAGCCCGTCTCGTCGCCGCAGCAGGTAGTGGACAAGGTCAAGGAGGCGAAGTCGCAGGGGCGGCGCGGCGTGCTCGTCATGGTCGATCGCCAGGGCGAACAGCGCTTCGTCGGCCTCTCCGTCGACAAGGACTGACCGGCGGTCCCGCCGCCGGACCGGCGGCGCGCACCATCCTGCTCGAGGGCGGGCTTCGGAAGAGGCCCGCCCTTCCTGTTTTGCATCGCCCAGAAACGCGCCGGTTCGTCGGGACGGAAAGAGAGCTCCGCGGTCGAGCCGCCCGACCGATCAACCGATTGTCATCACCGGACGGGTCGTGATTAGATGGCGCCGAAACCAAGCAAGAACATGAGTTTCGGGAGGGAACGGCGATGTCGGACACGATCAAGTACAGCCTTGAAGAAAACGAGATGCCGCGGGCGTGGTACAACCTCGCGGCGGACCTGCCGACGCCGTTGCCGCCCGTTCTCCATCCCGGCACGAAGAAGCCGATCGGGCCTGATGATCTCGCGCCGCTCTTCCCGATGGAGATCATCAAGCAGGAGGTTTCGACCGAGCGCTATATCGAGATCCCCGACGAGGTCCGTGACATCTATCGGCAGTGGCGGCCGTCGCCGCTTTACCGCGCACGCCGACTCGAGAAGGCGCTCGATACGCCGGCGCGCATCTACTACAAGTACGAAGGGGTCAGCCCGTCCGGCAGCCACAAGCCGAATACCGCTGTTCCGCAGGCCTACTACAACAAGAAAGAGGGCGTGAAGCGGATCACCACCGAGACCGGCGCGGGCCAGTGGGGATCGTCGCTCGCCTTCGCCGGCGCCCTATTTGGCATTGCCGTCGACGTCTACATGGTGAAGGTCTCGTTCCAGCAGAAGCCTTATCGGCGGGCGCTGATGGAAGCCTATGGCGCGCGTTGCGTCGCCAGCCCCTCGGAAGAGACGGAATCGGGACGCGCCATCCTCGCGAAGAACCCGGACTCGACGGGCAGCCTGGGCATTGCCATCTCCGAGGCCGTCGAGATGGCGGCCAAGCGCGACGACACGAAATACGCGCTCGGCTCGGTGCTCAACCATGTTCTGATGCACCAGACCGTGATCGGCGAAGAAGCCATCCTTCAGCTCGAAAAGGCCGGCGACTATCCGGACGTCATCGTCGGCTGCACCGGCGGCGGCAGCAATTTCGCGGGGATCGCCTTTCCGTTCCTCGGCCGGCAGCTCCGCGGTGGCAAGAAGGTGCGGATTGTCGCGGTGGAGCCGGCGGCATGTCCCAGCCTGACCCGCGGAAAATACGCCTACGACTTCGGCGACACGGCGCATCTCACGCCGCTCGTGAAGATGCACACGCTGGGCTCGACCTTCGTGCCGCCGGGCTTCCATGCCGGCGGCCTGCGCTACCACGGGATGGCGCCGATGATCAGCCACGTCAAGGAACTCGGGCTGATCGAGGCCGTCGCCTACGAGCAGACCAAGGTCTTCGAGGCCGGCGTCATGTTCGCGCGCACCGAAGGCATCCTGCCGGCGCCGGAGGCGAACCACGCGGTGAAGGCGGCGATCGACGAGGCCCTGCGCTGCAAGCGCGAGGGTCGAAGCGAAGTGATCCTGTTCAACCTGTGCGGCCACGGCCACTTCGACATGCAGGCGTACATGGACTACTTCGCCGGCAAGCTCAAGGACCTCCAGTACGACGAGAAGGAGCTGGCCATGGCGCTCGCCGGCCTTCCGTCCGTGCCGGAGGCGGCCGAGTAGCACTACGGGAATCCGTCGCGATCGCGCCCGTCCGGTGCCGCGGGCGCGATCTTTGTTTGCGGGTGGCGGCCAGTCTGGCCTTGCATCGCCCGCATCGGCGGATGGCATAATCGATCCGCCGATGACATGTCTTTCGAATCCCTCACTGCATGATCAGCGAAACTGACGTTCTGTTGGTTGTCGATGTCCAGAACGACTTTTGTCCGGGCGGCGCACTGGCGGTGCCCGACGGCGATCAGGTCGTCCCGGTGATCAATCGTCTCGTGCCGCGTTTCGCGCACGTGATCCTGACGCAGGACTGGCATCCGCGGGGGCACTCGTCGTTCGCGTCTACCTATCCCGGCCGCAAACCGTTCGAGACGATCGATCTGCCGTACGGAAAACAGGTGCTGTGGCCGGATCATTGCGTGCAGGAAACGCCGGGTGCCGCCTTCCATCCCGACCTCGACTTGCGGCGGGCCGAACTGATCGTGCGCAAGGGATTCCGGCGGGAGATCGATTCGTACTCCGCCTTCTTCGAGAACGACCGCAAGACGCCGACGGGGCTCGGCGGATGCCTGCACGAGCGCGGCTTCACCCGCGTCTTTCTGGCGGGGCTCGCGACGGACTTCTGCGTGCGCTATTCGGCCGAGGACGCGCGTACGCTCGGTTTCGAGGTCGTCGTGATCGAGGACGCCTGCCGCGGCATCGACACGAACGGCTCCATGCAGGCCGCGTACGCGAGCTTTGCCGAACGCGGCGTACAGTGGCTCTGGTCGAACATGCTCGAGTAGCGTGGCGATCGGTCACATCGCCTGACCGCCGCCGGCGAGATCCTTGGGCTTCGAGCCGCCGGGTCTGCGGGCGGCAGCGGCCGGCGGCGGGGCATCGGTCGTCGCGGCCGGCTTCCTGATCTCCGGGATCACGATGTCGCGACCCGCGAGCGAGACCTTCCGGTACAGCGCGCGCTCGTATTCGTAGCGCGGCGGATAGGGCTTGCAGCAGTCGAACCCGACCTTGGCGCCGAGATAGTTCGGGAAGCTCGGATTGAGGCCGTGACCGAACGCGTTATCGATCACGACGATGCCGGTACGCGGATCGAGACGCGTCGCCATTGCCCATTCCACGTCAGAGGCGTTGCGGATGTCGACGTCGTCGTCGACGACGGTCACCATCTTCAACGGCGGGAACGCCGCGAAGGTCGCGAGCAGCGCTTGCTTCGACCATCCCGCGCGCTTCTGCTCGATCTGCACGACGGCATGGTAGAAGCCGCTGCCGCCGTGTGTGAAGTAGACGTCCTTCACCCCGGGGACCTGCCGGCTGACGAGGGCCAGCACGTTGGCTTCGCCGAGCAGCCCGACGGAGTTGTAGACCTCCTTGCCCGACAGGATGGTCTGGAACACCGGGTTGCGCCGGCGGTGGATTTTCCGGACATGGACGACGGGCCGGGGTTCGCGCTTTGCGTAATAGCCGGTGACCTCGGCGAACGGTCCTTCCTCGCCGAGCTCCCCCGGGATGATCTCGCATTCGAGCGCATACATGGCGTGCGCGACCAGCTCGACGCCGGACGTATCGCCGGGCACGAGCTGCAGCGGCGCGCCATGGAACTCCGAGGCGATGCCGAGTTCGTCGGTATCGGCGGGGGCTGCTTCGGCCGGCGTCGCCGCGGCGAAGTGGAGACCCGGCCCGACGCCGACATTGATGGAAAAGTGCAGGGACTTGCCCCTGGCCGCGGCCTTGTTGAGGTAGAGTTCCAGGTGCCGCCCGGCGTCGATGTTGACGTGCAGCGTGTTCTCGTTGACGACCATGAAGCGCTGGATCGAGGCGTTGCGTACGCCGTTCTCCGGATCGCGGGCGATCACGACGCCGGCATCGAAATAGGGGCCACCGTCCTTTTCGGCGTGCACCGGCACCGGCAGTTTGTGCAGGTCGACCGTCTGCTCGGTGACCTCGCGGACCGGGCCGTCCGTGACCACCACGGGATCGATGGGGCGCTGCTGCCAATTCTTGATGCACTGGGACACGTATTGCGGCAGCGTGCGTTCCGGTTTGCCGAGCAGGTCAGCCAGGAGATCGCGTGACCAGTACAGTCCGGTGAAAACCGGCGCGGTATGGCCTTTCACCTTCTCGAACAGGATGGCGCGCGGGCCGCCTTCGAACTCGGCCGCGATGCCGGCAAGCTCGTAGGCCGGATCGACCTCGGACCTGACGCGCACGAGGCGCCCCATCGCATCGAGGTCCTCGATGATCAGCGCAAGATCGTGGATCCGGTTGGCGGCCATCGTTCCTCCCTCGTTCGACGTGGTTGCGGCCGGGACAGGTCGTCCGGCGCCTGTCCGGCGTGTTTTGTTGCTGTCGATGTTGCGCGGCTTCGTCGGCCGTTTCAAGCGCCGACGCCCGAGGCGATCCACGGTGCGTCTAGTTGATGAAAGAGGTGCGGCCCCCCGTGCCGGCGTGCGGCATCAGCCGACCGGTCAGTCTTCGGGCGCGGCGGACTCGCGCTGCCTGTAGCCGCGGACCGGTTTCGCGCCGGGCTCGGCCTCACCCCAGCGCCTGACGAGATCGGTGTCGATGTCGAACAGGTCGAGGGCGCGGCCGACCGTGTGATCGATGATGTCGTCTACCGTCGTCGGAAGGGCGTAGAACGCGGGCACCGGCGGCAGGATGACCGCGCCGATCTCGGCGGCCTGCGTCATGGCGCGCAGATGCCCGACATGGAGGGGCGTCTCGCGGACCATGAGAACGAGACGTCGCCGCTCCTTGAGCGTCACGTCGGCCGCCCGCGTCAGCAGGTTCGACGTCGTGCCATAGGCGATTTCGGCGAGCGAGCGGATCGAGCAGGGGGCGACGATCATCCCGAGCGTCCGGAACGATCCCGACGCGATCGAGGCGCCGACGTCATGGATGGGATGGACCACGTCGGCGAGCTTGTGGACGTCGGCCACCTTCAGCTTGGTTTCATAGGCCAGCGTCATCTCGGCCGAGCGCGTCATCACCAGATGCGTCTCGACGCCGCGGCCGCGCAGGGCCTCGAGAAGGCGCACGCCGTAGATGGTGCCCGACGCCCCGCTGATTCCGACGACAAGACGCTTGGGTGCCATGCTTCGGTTCCTCTCGCATGGTGATTAGACCATTGCCGAGGTTGGCCGGGCAACCTTGCGTTCGGGGCGAGTCGAAAGCCGGGCCGGGCCCGCGATCGTGAGACGTCCGCGTCTACAACCGGTGGCTGCTGTGTCGTTAACGATTTCGACAGTTTTCTGCGCCACATTCGCTTCTGGAAAGGAGGCGATGTCTGTGCTTGCTCGAGCCTACGAGACCCGGTCGCAGCCTCATCGCGCCGCCGCATCGGTGCACAGCGGCCGCTTGTCATATGGGGCGAACGAGCATGTCTGCACCGTATTCAACATCTCGCCCTAGGGGGCCTGGGTGCGGCTTTCCCATCCGGTCGAGGTCTGGCGCACGGTGACGCTGTACATTGACTCGGTCGGAGCCCTGCACTGCCGCGTGCTGTGGCAGCGCGGCGATACGATCGCGCTGCAGTTCGTCCAGGACGCGAACTGGGTGAACGGCAAGATCCTGGCGTTTCCCCGTTGACCTGCGGTTCACCACGTCGGCGAACCGGGGTGCCCGCGATCCAGCTGCGTGCCGGCGTGCGTCTGTACGCGATTTTCTTCACGATTCCGCAAGGATTTCCGGCCGAGACTATCCCTAAACAGGAGGAGGCCGCCCGTGGCCCTTGGCGATGCACAGGCCCACGATGCGAAGGAACGGCGCGTGCACCCGCGCGATACGGTCGTCTATGGTGGCCGCCTCGCGTTCGGCGCACACGAGTTTCCTTGCACTGTCCTGAACATCTCCGCCGGCGGCGCACAGCTGCGGGTCGACCACGAGATCGGCGCCTGGACGATCGTGACCCTGCATGTCGACCGTTTCGGGTCGTTTCACGCGCGGGTCGTTTGGCAGCGCGGCGACAAGGTCGGGGTGCAGTTCCTCGAGGATGCCGTTCTGGTGACGCGTCGCATCGTCGCCGGCGGCGGATGAGTTCGGCGTTTGGACCGGCCGCAATCCGTACCGGGCCAGGAACGCAAGCACGGCTCCGGTGGTTCATCCACGCAGTCGAAGAACCAGGAGCTGAGCATGGGCTATTGACAAGGACCGCGTCAAAGGCGCAGCCAAGCAGGTCAAGGGAAGCGTCAAGGAAGGCGTCGGCAAGATGACCGGCGATGCCAAACTTCGCAGCGAAGGCAAGGCCGACAAGGTCGAAGGCAAGGTGCAGAACGTCGTCGGCGGCGCCAAGGAAAAGGTCAAGGAAAGCTTGAGCTAAGCTGTTGGCTGCGAAGCCGGAGCGACGGCGCCACCCGTTTCGGCGGGCGGCGCCGTCCTCATTTCGGTGCGACCGACTGCTGTCGTTCAGTCGACGAACTGATCGCGGCGGTAGCCCTGGAGATAGAGGAGCGCGGTCAGATCGCCGTGATCGATCCGAAGCGGTGCTGCGGCCGCGACCGACGGTTTGGCCCGAAAGGCGACGCCTAGTCCCGCGGCGAGCAGCATGGGCAGATCGTTGGCTCCGTCGCCGACCGCGATCGTATCGGCGAGGTCGACCTTGCGGTCGGCCGCGATGCGCTTCAGCGCGTTGAGCTTGCCATCGCGGTTGAGGATCGGCTCGCGTACTTCGCCCGTGAGCGTACCTGAAGCGATCTCGAGGTCGTTGCCCTCGTCGTGGTCGCAGCCGAGCGCTTCTCTGACGATACGGGTGAAGAAAAGAAAGCCACCCGAGACGATCGCGGTGTAGGCGCCGTGTCGACGCATCGTCGCGATCAGGGTCGCGGCACCGGGCGTGATGCGGATGCCGCGCGCCGCCTCGTCCATGCGTTCGACAGGCAGGCCAGCCAGAAGCGCCACGCGCTCGCGCAGCGCGTCGCGAAAATCCAGCTCGCCGTTCATGGCCCGGCGCGTGATGTCCGCGACCGCATCGCCGAGGCCGATCATGGCGGCGAGGTCGTCGAGCATCTCGTTCTCGATCAGCGTGGATTCCATGTCCGCGAGCAGGAGCTTCTTGCGCCGGCGCGCCGCCGGCACGACATTGACGTCGACCGGCGCATGCCCGACCGCTGCGCGCGCACGCTTCAGCACCTCGGACGGCTCGGCGTGATCGAAGGAGATCTCGCAGGCGATGTCGGGCCCGAGCCACACGGGCCCCGATGCAGTGGCGCCGGCATCCGCCAGGGCGGAACGGGCAGCCGTGACGATGCTATGGTCGAGCAGCCGGCCGGCCGGATCGGCGGTCAGGACGAGGACGTACGACATTCGATGAAGGAAGACTGCGCAGAGGGCGAATTGCGTGCCGGGACTATGGGAAGTGACGCGCCGTATGGCAAGCGCGGTCGCGTCCCGCCGGTCGTCGTCGTCGCCGGACCGACTGCCAGCGGCAAGTCGGCCGCGGCCCTCGAGATCGCCCGCGCGTTCGGCGGTGTGGTCATCAACGCCGACTCCATGCAGGTCTATCGCGAACTGCCGGTCTTGACGGCGCAGCCGTCGCCCGAGGATCAGGCGCGCGTGCCCCATCGTCTCTATGGCGTGCTGGCAGCGGCCGAAGGCTGCACGGTCGGCCGGTGGCGGCAGATGGCGCTTGCCGCGATCGACGAGGTGCTCGCCAACGGGCGTCTGCCCGTCGTGGTCGGCGGCACGGGAATGTATCTCAAGGCCCTCATCGAGGGGCTGGCGCCGGTGCCGCCCATCGCCCCTGGGCTCCGTGCCGAGATCGCCGCCCGTGAGCGGGCGATCGGCACCGCGGCACTCCATGCCGAGCTGGCGCGGCTCGACCCGGTGATGGCGGCGCGGCTGTCGCCCAACGACTCGCAGCGCGTGCGCCGGGCCTATGAGGTGGTCGTCGCGACCGGTCGCTCGCTCGCCGATTTTCAACGGGCGCAGGCGCCGACGGCACTGACCTTCGTTACCTTGGTGCTGATGCCGCCGCGCGATCTTCTTTACCGCGCCTGCGATGCCCGGTGCGGCGCGATGGTCGCAGCGGGCGCGGTCGAGGAGACGCGGAAGTTCCTCGACCTGAACCTCGACCCGTCCCTGCCGGCCATGAAGGCGGTAGGGGTGCGCGAACTTGGCCGTTACCTGGCGGGGGAACTCGACCTCGACCGGGCAGTCGATCTGTTCAGGCAGGCCACGCGTCGCTACGCGAAGCGGCAATACACTTGGTTCCGCAATCAGATGCCGGGCGCGCGCGTTTTTGTTGCGCAATTTTCGGAAAGCCTGAGGTCTGAAATGTTTTCTTTTATTAGAAATTCGGTTGACCGACTCGGGATCAGCATTTAAGGTGCCGCTCCCCCGTCGGGCCGGCCTGCGCCGGTCCGAATACCGTTTGGGGAACCGACGCTGCCTTGAGGATTACGAAAATGTCGAACGCGATACCCCCTGCCGAACAGTCCGGAGCCGAAGTCCTTTTGCGTGCGCTCAAGGACCAGGGTGTCGACGTTATTTTCGGCTATCCCGGCGGCGCGGTCCTGCCGATCTACGACGCGCTCTACCAGCAGAATTCGATTCGCCACATTCTGGTGCGCCAGGAGGGCGGGGCCGTGCACGCGGCGGAGGGCTACGCGCGTTCGACCGGCAAGGTCGGCGTCGTGCTGGTGACCTCGGGACCGGGGGCTACGAATACCGTCACCGGGCTCACCGACGCACTGATGGATTCGGTGCCGATCATCTGCCTGACCGGGCAGGTCCCGACGCATCTGATCGGCAATGACGCCTTCCAGGAGGCGGACACGACCGGCATCACGCGGCCGTGCACGAAACACAACTATCTGGTCAAGGACAGCTCGCAGCTCGCGCGCATCATCCACGAGGCCTTCCACGTCGCCCGCAGCGGCCGTCCGGGACCCGTCGTCATCGACCTGCCGAAGGACATCCTCATCAACAAGGCGCCCTATGTCGCGCCAGAGGAGGTGCGGCACAAGAGCTACAATCCCCGCGTCAAGGCCGATCCGGACCGGATCGCCGAGGCCGTCGATCTGATCGCGAAGGCGAAGCGGCCGCTGTTCTACTGCGGCGGCGGCGTCATCAATTCGGGACCGCGGGCATCGGAACTGCTCACGCAGTTCGTCCGCATGACCGGCTTTCCGTGCACGCTGACGCTCATGGGGCTGGGCGCGTTTCCCGCATCCGATCCGCTGTTCCTCGGCATGGTCGGCATGCACGGGACCTACGAAGCGAACCTGGCGATGCACGGCTGCGACGTCATGATCGCGGTCGGCGCCCGGTTCGACGACCGCGTCACCGGCAAGCTCTCCGCGTTCTCGCCGAACTCGAAGAAGATTCACATCGACATCGATCCGAGCTCGATCAACAAGAATGTTCACGTCAACGTTCCGATCGTGGGCGACGTCGCCCACGTGCTCGAGGACATCATCGCGCTCTGGAAGCGGCGCAACTGCAAGCCGGACGGGAAGGCGCTCAGCGAGTGGTGGGCGCAGATCGACCAATGGCGCGCGCGCGAGTGCCTGAAGTACCGGCAGGACGACAAGATCATCAAGCCGCAATACGCCATCCAGCGGCTCTATGAACTGACGAAGGATCGCGACACCTACATCACGACCGAGGTCGGCCAGCATCAGATGTGGGCGGCGCAGTTCTACAAGTTCGAGAAGCCCAACCGCTGGATGACCTCGGGCGGGCTCGGCACGATGGGCTACGGCCTGCCAGCGGCCATGGGGGTGCAGATCGCGCATCCGGATGCCCTCGTCATCGACATCGCCGGCGAGGCCTCGATCCTGATGAACATCCAGGAGCTGTCGACGATCGCCCAGTACCGGCTGCCGGTGAAGGCATTCATCCTGAACAACCAGTACATGGGCATGGTACGGCAGTGGCAGGAGCTGCTGCACGGCGGCCGCTATTCGGAGTCCTACACCGCAGCGCTGCCCGACTTCGTCAAGCTCGCAGAGGCGTTCCACTGCGTCGGCCTGCGGGCGAGGACGGTCGCCGAACTCGACGACGTCATCAAGGAGATGATCGAGACCGACCGGCCGGTCGTCGCCGACATCGTCGTCGACGAGAAGGAGAACTGCTTCCCGATGATTCCGTCGGGGGCCGCGCACAACGAAATGCTGCTGGGGCCGGAGGACAAGGCCGCGAAGCCGACCTCGGAAGAGGGAATGGTCCTGGTCTAGGTCTAGCGGTTTGTCCCGACGCATCTCCCGCGCGTCGGCGTCTTTCCGACGTCGTCGCTGCCGGCGGGAGTGCGACAAGAAAGAAGAACGAACGTGAACGACAAGAACATCGAACGCCACACCATCGCCCTGCTGGTCGACAACGAACCGGGGGTGCTTGCCAGGGTCATCGGCCTTTTCTCCGGCCGGGGCTACAACATCGAAAGCCTGACCGTTGCCGAAACGGACCCGTACGAGAAGCTCTCGCGCATTACCGTGGTCACGACCGGCACGCCGATGGTCATCGAGCAGATCAAGGCGCAGCTTGATCGCCTCGTGCCCGTGCACAAGGTATCCGACCTGACGATGGTCGGGCCGCACGTCGAGCGTGAGCTCGCCCTCGTCAAGGTCGCGGGGACCGGCGAGAAACGCGTTGAGTCGCTGCGCATCGCCGACATCTTCAGGGCCAAGGTGATCGACTCCACGATCGGGTCGTTCGTTTTCGAGATCACCGGTTCCACCGAGAAGATCGACGCCTTCATCAAGCTGATGGAACCTTTGGGCCTGATCGAGGTCTCGCGCACCGGCGTCGTCGCCATTGCGCGCGGCGACAAGGGACTGTAAGAGCGCGTCGAAAGAACGAGGCCCTTATGGAGTTCGCTCTCGCGCTGGCCGGCATTTCGGCCGCGCACCTGCTCGCCGTGATGAGCCCCGGCCCGAGCTTTCTGGTCGTGGCGCGTATGGCGGCTGCGCACTCGCGCGGCGCCGGCTTGTTCGCGGCACTCGGCATGGCGGTCGGGGCGCTGACATGGGCGACGCTCGCGGCCCTCGGCCTCGGCGTGCTGTTCGCGCATTTCGACTGGCTCTATCTGGCCATGCGGGTCATGGGCGGCGCCTATCTCGTCTACATCGCGATCGCGATCTGGCGCGGTGCCGCACAGCCGCTGCCGGACGTTGTGGCGGCGGCTGGGGCGGTGCGCCATGTGCACGCGTTCCGGCACGCGCTCCTCACACAGCTTTCGAATCCGAAGGTGCTCGTCTTTTTCGGCAGCATCTTCGTGGCACTGCTGCCGGCGGATGCGCCGGTCTGGATGATCGCGGCGGCGCTCGCCATCGTCTTCGTCCAGGACTTTGCCTGGTACGGTCTGGTGGCCGTGTCATTCTCGCTCGCTGGGGCGCGCCGCCTCTATGGGCGTGCGAAGCTGTGGCTCGACCGCGTGACCGCCGGTTTCCTCGGCCTGCTCGGCGTGAAACTCGTCCTCGACGGCCGGTGATCCGCCCATCCCTTTCGTTCCCATACACCGCGGAGGAGTAAATGCGCGTTTACTACGATCGTGATGCAGACGTGAACCTGATCAAGGGCAAGAAGGTCGCCGTGATCGGGTTCGGCAGCCAGGGCCACGCCCACGCCCTCAACCTGCGCGACAGCGGCGTCAAGGAGATACTGATCGGCCTGCGTCCCGGTTCGGCCTCGGCGAAGAAGGCCGAGGCCTATGGATTCAAGGTGGCGACACCGGCCGAGGCCGCCAAATGGGCCGACGTCATGATGATCGTGACGCCCGACGAGCATCAGGCCGCGCTGTGGCGGGACGAGCTCAAAGACAACGTCAAGAAGGGCGCGGCGGTCGCGTTCGCGCACGGCTTCAACATCCACTTCAACCTCATCGAACCGCGTCCGGATATGGACGTGTTCATGATCGCCCCGAAGGGACCCGGCCACACGGTCCGCTCGGAATATCAGCGCGGCGGCGGCGTGCCGTGTCTCGTCGCCGTGCATCAGAACGCATCGGGTAACGCGCTCGAGATCGCGCTTTCCTACGCCTCGGCGATCGGCGGCGGTCGCGCCGGCGTGATCGAGACGACGTTCAAGGAGGAGTGCGAGACCGACCTGTTCGGCGAACAGGCTGTCCTGTGCGGCGGGCTCTGCGCGCTGATCATGGCCGGCTACGAGACGCTGGTCGAGGCTGGCTACGCGCCGGAGATGGCCTATTTCGAGTGCCTGCACGAGGTGAAGCTGATCGTCGACCTGATCTACGAGGGCGGCCTTGCCAACATGCGCTACTCGATCTCCAACACGGCGGAGTTCGGCGACTACACGCGGGGACCGCGCGTGATCACGCCCGCCGTGAAGGAGGAGATGAAGAAGATCCTCGACGATATCCAGTCGGGCCGCTTCGCGCGGGAATGGGTCCTCGAGAACGCGGCCGGCCAGCCGAGCTTCAAGGCAATGCGCCGCAAGGCCGCCGAGCACGAGATCGAGAAGGTCGGCGAGAAGCTGCGCGCCATGATGCCCTGGATCGCCAAGAACAAGCTGGTCGACAAGGCCAAGAACTGAGGCAGATCCGAGGAACGGACGGGGCGGACATCGCGTCCGCCCCGTTTCGCATCGCCGGCAGCGCCCGGATCCGTCGCATTCATCGAAGTCCTCGAGACCCCGTTTGCTCAGGAGCGCGACGGCGTCCGCAGAACCCCCGAGCCCCCGATCGCGTCGGCAGGACGCGGGGGAAAGATCGTCGGCCGGAGCGCCGGCGCACCCGCTGCCCTTGTCCGGTCCACCTCAACCTGAAGTCGGGCACGCGCGGACGCGGCGCGGCATTGCCGGCGGTTGCACCGGTCCCGTCCGCCGGGGGCGGTCCGCCGAGGTCCCGTCGTCTCCCTTCCGGATTACGGCGCCGGTTACGGGTTCGGACCCGGCGCCTGCCGGTTCGGGGCAACCGGGCATCAGCCGGCTGGGCGGGGTGGCGAAAACCGGTCCCGAAACGCGTAAATCCGGCCCTTCGCGACCTGCCGCCGGCCGACAAAATCATTGAAGACCCGGGGCCAACCAGCGTAGAAATCAGCAGTTAACCATTACCGCCTTATATTCGGGCGGCAATGGCGACACGGACTCGCAACCGGGCTCGCCTTGTTTCGGAGGGATTTTTGACCACGAACGGCGACTTCGGCGGAACCACGCACGGGACGACCTTGGTAGAGGCCGTGCCGGTGCGGTCAATTCTGTCAAAGGTTGTGGGCGCGCGGGATGGCTCGCACACCGGGAGGGGGGCTCTGCGACTTAGCGGCCCCTGGACCTGAGCCAGCGTTTGATCCCGGTGACCGGGGTGCGCGGCCGTTCAGGGAAATTTGTTGAGCTCAGAGCAACAATTCGTCCGCCCAGGAGCAGATCCATGACGACCCAGACCCGGCCCGAAGCCATCACCGACAAGAACCGCGTCATCATCTTCGACACGACGCTGCGCGACGGCGAGCAGGCGCCCGGCTGCTCGATGAACCTCGACGAGAAGCTGCGCGTGGCGAAGGCGCTCGAGGAAATGGGCGTCGACGTGATCGAGGCCGGGTTCCCGATCGCCTCCAACGGCGACTTCGAGGCAGTGCGCGCGATCGCGCAGACCGTCCGCAACGCCACCGTGGCCGGGCTCGCGCGCGCGGGTCGCAAGGACATCGACCGTGCCTGGGAAGCCCTCAAGGGGGCGGCGCGGCCGCGCATCCATACGTTCATTTCGACCAGCCCGCTGCACATGAAATACAAGCTCCAGATGGAGCCGTCGGCGGTGCATCAGGCGGTCATCGACTCGGTCAGCTACGCGCGCAACCTGTGCAACGACGTGGAGTGGAGCCCCGAGGACGGCAGCCGCACCGAGCACGATTTCCTGTGCCGTTGCGTCGAAAGCGCGATCAAGGCGGGGGCCCGCACCATCAACATTCCCGACACGGTCGGTTACGCCGTGCCGGACGAGTTCGCGGCCCTGATCCAGATGCTGCTGAACCGGGTGCCCAACATCGACAAGGCGATCATCTCGGTCCATTGCCACAACGACCTCGGGCTCGCCGTCGCCAACTCGCTGGCCGCGGTCAAGGCCGGCGCGCGCCAGGTCGAATGCACGATCAACGGGATCGGCGAGCGGGCCGGCAATGCCGCGCTCGAGGAGATCGTGATGGCGCTGCGGACGCGTCACGACTCGATGCCCTATACAACCGGCATCAAGACCGAGCACATCACCAAGGTTTCGCGCCTGGTCTCTGCGATCACCGGGTTCCCGGTGCAGCCGAACAAGGCGATCGTCGGGGCCAATGCGTTCGCGCACGAGTCGGGCATTCACCAGGACGGCATGCTCAAGAATGCCCAGACCTACGAGATCATGACGCCGGAATCGGTCGGGCTGACCCGCTCGAAGCTGGTCATGGGCAAGCATTCGGGCCGCCACGCGTTCCGCGAGAAGCTGCGCGAGCTCGGGTTCGAGCTGGGCGACAATGCGATCGAAGACGCGTTCCGGCGCTTCAAGGATCTCGCCGACCGCAAGAAGGAAATCTACGACGAGGACATCATCGCCCTCGTCGACGACGAGGTCGTGCGCGCGAACGACCGCATCAAGTTCGTCTCGCTCCAGGTCGTCGCCGGCTCCAAGGGGCCGCAGCTCGCCGATCTGGAACTCGAAATCGACGGTCAGGTGCGCGACGTCCAGGCCCGCGGCAATGGGCCGGTCGATGCGACCTTTAATGCGATCAAGAAGCTCTTCCCGCACACGGCACGCCTGCAGCTCTATCAGGTGCACGCGGTGACTGCCGGTACCGACGCGCAGGCCGAAGTGACCGTACGTCTCGAGGAGAACGGGAAGACGGTGAACGGGCAGGGCGCCGATGCGGACACGCTGGTCGCATCCGCGCGGGCCTACGTGAACGCGCTGAACAAGCTTTTGGTGAAGCGCGCAAAGACGGCACCGGCGGGCGCGGCGGCGGACATGGTGGCGCCGGGGGCGGCGTCGGGATAAGCCGGCGCGCCGCTGCGACGGGGCTGGGTGGTTCGAGGCGCCGGCCGGCGCCGATGGACCGGAGCGGACAGGCGGCGCCACGGGTGAAGGCCTCGTGGCGCCGCGAACTTGGAGGGGTTTCGGAACTTATATGCTTTCAAGACTTCTAGGCATGCTCTCGGCCGACATGGCGATCGACCTGGGGACCGCCAATACCCTGGTCTACGTCAAAGGCCGCGGCATCGTGCTCAACGAACCCTCGGTGGTCGCCATTGCCGAGGTGAAGGGCAAGAAACAGGTGCTGGCCGTCGGCGACGAAGCGAAGATGATGCTGGGCCGCACGCCGGGCAACATCACCGCGATCCGACCCTTGCGCGACGGCGTCATCGCCGACTTCGAAGTCGCGGAGGAGATGATCAAGCACTTCATCCGCAAGGTGCACAACCGCCGCAGCTTCGCGAGCCCGCAGATCATCGTCTGCGTGCCGTCGGGCTCGACCGCGGTCGAGCGCCGCGCCATTCAGGAATCCGCCGAGAGCGCCGGCGCGCGCCGCGTGTTCCTGATCGAGGAGCCGATGGCTGCCGCCATCGGTGCGGGATTGCCGGTGACCGAGCCGACGGGATCGATGGTCGTCGACATCGGCGGCGGCACGACCGAGGTCGCCGTGCTGTCGCTCGGCGGCATCGTCTATTCGAAATCGGTCCGCGTCGGCGGCGACAAGATGGACGAGGCCATTATCGCCTATATCCGTCGCAACCATAACCTGCTCGTCGGCGAGTCCTCGGCCGAGCGGATCAAGAAGGAGATCGGCTCCGCCTGTCCGCCTGAGGACGGCGAAGGCCGCCTCATGGAGATCAAGGGCCGCGACCTGATGAACGGCGTGCCGAAGGAACTCGTGATCAGCGAGCGGCAGATCGCCGAAAGCCTCGCGGAACCGGTCAGCGCGATCGTCGAGGCGGTCAAGGTCGCCCTCGAACACACCGCGCCCGAGCTTGCGGCCGACATCGTCGACAAGGGCATCGTGCTGACGGGCGGCGGTGCGCTTCTCGGCAATCTCGACTTCGTGCTCCGGCATTCCACGGGACTGCCGGTCTCGGTCGCCGACGATCCGTTGTCGTGCGTCGCGCTCGGGACAGGCCGCTGCCTGGAAGAGATGAAGACGCTGCGCAACGTGCTGATCTCGATGTACTGAGCGCCCGGGTCCGTGATCGGCGCCGGATTGCCTTGAGAGGGGGACGGGGCAGGGAATGCAACCATGAAGCGGCCGGGAACGGTGCTGCGCCTTGCGGCGCCACTCAAGGTCTTCGCGCAGCGCTTCGCTTTTCTCGGCCTCGTTGCGATCGCGGTCGGGCTCATGGTGCTCGGCAAGGCGGAGGCGCCGCTCGTCGAGCGCGTGCGCATGATCGTCGTGGACGCGGTCGTGCCGATTCTCGACGCCGTCGCCCGTCCGGTCGCTACGGTCGCGCATGTCAGCGAACGGATTCGCGAGATCCTCGACCTGCATGCCGAGAACGTGCGGCTGCGCGAGGAGAACAGGCATCTGCTGCAGTGGCAGGCGGTGGCGCGCAAACTCGAGGCGGAGAACCGGTCCTTAAGGGAACTCCTGCGCTTCACGCCCGATCCGACCGCCACGTTCGTCTCGGCCCGGGTCGTGGGCAACGCCGGCGGCTCGTTTCTCCGCGCCGTGCTGGTCACGGCTGGCAGCCGTGACGGTGTGACCAAGGGGCAGGTTGCGGTCACCGGCGACGGCGTTGCCGGCCGCGTGACCGAGGTCGGGGAGCGCTCGGCGCGGATCCTGCTCATCACCGACATCAACAGCCACGTACCGGTCCTCCTGGAAAGTTCGCGCGATCGCGCCATTCTCGTCGGCGACAATTCCGACCGCCCCAAGCTCGTGTTCCTGCCCGCGAATGCGCGTCCGCAGATCGGCGAGCGCGTCGTCACCTCGGGGCATGGCGGCGTGTTCCCGCCGGGTCTGCCGGTTGGCATTGTCGTCGCAACCGGCGAGGCGGGCGTGCGCGTCCGGCCGTTCGTCGACTTCGACCGTCTCGAGCACGTGCGCCTGATCGATTACGGGCTCGACGGCACGCTGCCGATGGCAGCCCCCGGGCCGACATCGCGCCGGGGCGCGAAATGACGCCGACGTTCCTGCAGCGGCTCGACCTTTCAATTCGCCAGTCGGCGCCGGTTGCCATCACGCTGCTGGTCGCCATTCTGATGGTCGTGCCGTTGCCGCTGCCGGGCTACATGGAGCTGGCGCCCGATCTCGTCCTGATCGCCGTGTTCTATTGGACCGTCCATCGCCCGGACCTCATGCGCGCATGGGCCGTATTCCTGATCGGTCTTCTCCAGGACATTCTCGGCGGCGGGCCGCTCGGCCTCATCGCGCTCGTCCTCATCCTGGTTCACGCGGCAATCATCAACCAGCACAAGGCGTTTCGCGGCAAGAGCTTCGGACTGATCTGGGCCGGTTTCATGCTGATTGCGCCGGGTGCGCATATCGTGGCCGCGGTCCTTGCGTTCATCGTCGCTGATGCCCACATCGAGCTGTCGACGTTCGGGGTCAGGCTAGTGCTGACGGTCGCCGCATATCCGGCGATGGCATGGCTGCTCGGTCGCGCGCAACGCGCCTTTCTGGCGAGTACGGCGGACGAATGAAGCGGGAGAATCCCCGGACGAAGATCTTCAATCGCCGCGCGGCCCTTCTCGTCGGCGGGCAGGTCGGCCTGTTCGGCCTGCTCGTCGGTCGGATGTATTTCCTGCAGGTGGTCGAAGCCGAGAAGTACAAGGTCCTTGCCGACGAGAATCGCATCAACCTGCGTCTGCTAGCACCGCCGCGCGGCCGGTTGCTGGACCGTTTCGGCGAGCCGCTGGCGATGAACCAGCTCAACTACCGGGTCATCGTCGTGCCCGAGCAGACCGGCAGCGTCGCCCAGACGCTGGACGTGATCTCGCACATTCTGCCGCTCAGCGACAGCGACCGGCGCCGGATCATGCGCGAGGTGGCGCGCAAGCGGCGCTTCCTGCCGATCACGATCAAGGACAATCTGACCTGGGAAGAGGTCTCGGCCATTGCCGTCAACGCGCACGACCTGCCGGGCGTGTCGATCGAGTCCGGGTCGAGCCGGTTCTATCCGAACGGACCCGAACTGGCCCACGTGGTCGGCTATGTCGCGCCACCCTCGGAGGCGGATCTGACCGGTGATCCGCTGCTGGAGCTGCCGGATTTCCGCATCGGCCGCAACGGCATCGAGAAGGTGTACGATCTGGCGCTGCGGGGGAAAGCCGGATCCAGCCAGATCGAGGTCAATGCCGCCGGCCGGCCGATCCGCGAACTGGCCCGCGTCGAAGGCGAGAGCGGCCAGGACGTGGTCCTGACGATCGACCTCCATCTGCAGAAGATGTTAGCCCAGCGTCTCGCCCAGGAGCGCAGCGCCGCCGCCGTGCTGCTCGACGTTCACACCGGCGAGGTTCTCGCGCTGGCGTCGTCGCCGTCCTACGACCCCAACGAGTTCAGCAAGGGTATTTCGCCGAGCCTGTGGCGCGCGCTGCTGCGCGACGAGCGCCATCCGCTGATCAACAAGGCGGTGTCGGGCCAGTATGCGCCCGGCTCGACTTTCAAGATGATGACCGCACTCGCCGCGCTCGAGGCCGGCGTGATCGCGCCGGAAACGCACGTGTTCTGCCGCGGCTGGGTCGAGCTCGGCGACAACCGTTTCCACTGCTGGAAGAGGGGTGGGCACGGCGCCGTCGACATGGTCGACAGCCTCAAGCATTCCTGCGACGTGTACTTCTACGAGCTTGCGCGCCGGCTCGGCATCGACCGTATCGCACAGATGGCGCGTCGCTTTGGGCTGGGGCAGACCGTCGGGATCGACCTGCCGGGCGAGCGTGCCGGCCTGATCCCGACCCGGGATTGGAAGCGCGCCACCCTTGGGCAGCCTTGGGTGCAGGGCGAGTCGCTCGTCGCAGCCATCGGCCAGGGGTACGTGCTGGCGACGCCGCTGCAGCTCGCCGTGATGACGGCGCGTCTCGTCAACGGCGGCTACGCCGTAAGGCCGCGCCTGACGCGGGACAAGATCATCGACCGGCAGATCGTCGAGCGGGAACCGGAAACATGGCCGTCGATTGGCGTGCCGCCGCAGCATCTGGCGATCATACTGAGAGGCATGCACGGCGTGGTGAATGATCCGCGCGGTACCGCCTTTCGCGCTCGTATCACCGATCCGGAATTCGCCATGGGCGGCAAGACGGGGACGTCGCAGGTCAGGCGGATTACGGCGGAGGAGCGGCGCAACGGGCTCCGCAAGCCCGACGAAATACCGTGGCGCGAGCGCGACCATGCACTGTTCGTCGGGTACGCACCGGTGAACAATCCGCGCTATGCCGTCGCCGTCATCGTCGAGCATGGCGGGGGCGGCTCGACCGCAGCCGCGCCGATCGCACGCGACATCCTGTGGGAGGCGCAGCGGCGCGCGCGCGAACGGCCCGAGCCGCTGACCCGTGTCGCGGAAAAGGGCACCGAACGGGCGCTGTAGACCGGAAGAACGATGTCGCTGCTGAGTTCGCAGGTCACCACGCGCCGTTCCCAGATGACGCTGCTCCAGAAGATCGGGCAGGTGAACTGGGGCCTCATCTTCCTGCTGACCGTATTGGCATCCGTCGGCTTTGCCGCGCTCTATTCGGCAGCCGGGGGTAGTTTCGAGCCCTGGGCCGGCCGTCAGATGATCCGGTTCGCCGTCGGGGTCGTGCTGATGGTCGGGATCGCGGTGATCGACCTGAGGTTCTGGTACCGTTTCGCGTACCTTTTCTACGGGGTCGCCCTCGTCCTGCTCATCGCGGTCGAGGTCGCGGGATCCATCGGCATGGGAGCGCAGCGCTGGCTCGATCTCGGCGTGATCCAACTGCAGCCGTCGGAGCTGATGAAGATCTCGCTGGTCCTCGTGCTCGCCCGCTACTTCCACGGGTTGACGATCGAACAGATCGCGCGTCCGCATTATCTCATCTGGCCCGCGCTTCTGGTACTGGCGCCGGCGGCGCTGGTCGCCAAACAGCCCGACCTGGGCACGGCGATCCTCATCATGGCGACGGGGGGAACCCTGTTCTTCCTGGCCGGGGTGCGCCTTTGGAAGTTCGGCATCATCATTGCCGCAACGGTAGCGGCGATCCCGATCGGATGGCAGTTCCTACGCGACTACCAGAAGCAGCGCGTCTACACGTTTCTCGATCCGGAGAGCGATCCGCTCGGCGCCGGGTACCACATCATCCAGTCCAAGATCGCGCTCGGCTCGGGCGGATTGTGGGGCAAAGGCTTCATGCAAGGCACGCAGAGCCAGCTCCAGTTCCTGCCCGAGAAGCAGACCGACTTCATCTTCACCATGTTCTCGGAGGAGATGGGATTCTTCGGCGGCTTGTTTCTGCTGGGGCTCTATGTGCTGATCATGCTGTACGGCACCCTTATCGCCATGCGGTCGCGCAGCCAGTTCGGCCGCCTGATGGCGATGGGGATCATGACGAGTTTCTTCATCTATGCCTTCATCAACATGGCGATGGTGATGGGGCTATTGCCTGTCGTGGGCGTGCCGCTTCCCCTCGTGTCCTACGGCGGCACGGCGATGATGTCGCTTCTCATCGCCTTCGGACTCGTCATCAACGTCTACGTCCACCGCGACCTCAACATCGGGCGGCGCGGCCAGCTCGAAGAAGCCTGACCCGACGCAGGCGACGAATGACGGGCCTGATGGGCCGGGATCGTCACTCTTCCGGCTCGGTCGTGAAGAGGAGCGGATAGCCCTTGCGACGGCCTGCTTCCGTTGCCCTCGTCGCCTTGGTCTCGGCGACGTCCTTGGGATAGACGGCAACGACGCATGCGCCCCGTGTATGCGCCGTCATCATCACCCGATAGGCCTGATCTTCGCTCATACCGAACTCGCCCTTCAGGACCGTGACGACGAACTGTCGCGGCGTGTAGTCGTCATTGAGCAGAATGACTTTGTAGAGGCGCGGCCGTTCCGTTTTCGGCCGAACCTCGACGCGTGGTCTGGTAACGATATCGTTCATCCGTGGAAGACACTCCCGGTGATGGCGCAACTGCGGCGATTCCGTCCCGTCCGTTCAGCGCGGTAGAGAAAATGCTCTTTGACAAAATGTATGCGATCCCATCGACCGGGCGGGATCGACGTTCCACCGAGCCGAACCGAAACGGTGCGGCTTCCGCGTTGCTTGTCTAGGGCACACTATTTGGGGCCATTGGCGCCGTCGACTCAAGGCCCCGTCGCGATAGGATGAGTTGGCCAGGAATTTCGCTGTCTGAGCGGGAAGGACGCCGGTGCTCCGGAAGCCTTGTCGGCGTCGCAATAACAATAACCATTCGATGAAAGAAAGCTTCCGGATGGGCGTATGCCGCTTCGAACGACGTCTGATGAACCGGGTTGAAAACTTATTGTCGGTAATCGGGCGAATATCTCCGTCGGCCCTGCCGGCAAATGCGAAACGCCCCCGGCGCCGGTATCGCCGGGGGCGTCGCTTTCGGGGTGCAGGACGGCCGCCGCGCTAGGCGCGGATTTCCTGACGCTGAAACGAGACGTAGGTGATCGCGAAGAGCAGGATGACCGCTGCGATCAGGCCGGTGATCTGCGGCCACACCAGCAGCAGACTTTCGCCGAACGGCAGCGGCGCCCCGAGCAGCGCCCCCTGGAGCTGGGATGGAAACACCAGTCCCAGCGCGCGTGTCGACGGATGGAGAAGCGCTAGGACGATCTCGCCGAACAGCGTATTGGGCGAGAAGCGCGACAGGGTCTGCTGCAGTTCGATCTGTTCCAGGCTCGTGACGCCCAGAATGATCGCCGCCGGATCCGGGGGGATGATGGCCTGCACGATGAAAGGCACGAGAATTGGCCACAGGATCGTAAGCAGCAGCCACAAGCCGATGGCGCAGAGCGCGGAGGTTGCCGTCGACCGGAACAGGACCGAGAACAGGATCGCGACGGCGAGCCAGACGCCGCCATAGAAAAGCGTGACGACGAGGAAGGTCAGGCTGCGGAGAACCTCCTCGCCGCTCGGCGGTACGCCGAGCAGGACCAGCCCAAGCCCCACGATGAGCAGCCACAGCGCGACGAGGCTTATCGCGAGCGTGCCGAGCCCGGCGAGGAACTTGCCGACGAGCAGCGCGTCCCGATAGATGGGCTGCGCCAGCACGCGACTCATCGTCCGCCGGCTGAACTCGCTGTTCACGGCATCGAAGCCGAGTCCGATCGCGACGAGCGGGATCAGGAACCCGAGCAGCGACACGAAAGACGGCAGCGGGTCGCGCGCATGGGTGAAGAGGCGGAGCAGCAGGAACGGATCCTCCGCCGTCACCGAGCCGATTTCGCGGATCGCCGTGTAGACTGCGGCGATCCCGGTCAGCAGGACGAGCCATTCGAGTACGCGCATGCGCGCGCTGCTCAGATGATCGGCGAGTTCCTTGAGGAATACGGGCGCAAGCCCGGTCCACGGAGATCCCTTACGCCGCATCACGTGCTCCTTCGAAATAACGGGCGTAGATCGCATCGAGGCTGGGCTCCAGCATGTTGAGCCGCAGCAGTGTACCGCCGCCCGAAACGATCCGGCCGGCCACTTCACTGCGAAGGTCGGAATCCGCGAGGAGGCGGTAGCGTCCGTCGCCTTCGTCCGTCACCTGACGCACGCCCGGAATGGCCGCCAGCGTCGCGGTATCCGTTCCGCGCGCCTCGACGAGAATCGTGAAGCCGCCGCCGAGTACCTCGCGCGCGAGCTCCGCCACCGTTCCCTGCAGCGCGATGCGGCCGCGATGGAACAGCGCGACGCGGTCGCACACGCTCTGCACGCGATCGAGGAGGTGGGAGGACAGAAGGACGGCCACGCCGTCCGCCTTGAGTCCACGGATCATTTCGAGCAGCTCGTACGTCGACTGCGGATCGAGGCCCGACGTCGGCTCGTCGAGAATGGCGACTTCGGCGCGCTTGAGCAGCACCTCGGCGAGCCCGAGCCGCTGCCGCATGCCGCGCGAGAACGTCGCCACCCGGCGGTCGGCTACCTGATCGAGACGGACGCGCTTCAGCGCCGACGCGATGCGGTCCTCGATCTCGCTTCGGTCGATGCGGGCGAGCCGCGCCGTGTAGCGCAGGTTCTCGTACGCCGTGAGGTTGTCGTAGAAACCGACCGAGTCGGGCAGGTAGCCGATGCGGCGCTTGACCTCGAGCGGGTCGCGCGCCGGGTCGAAACCGAGCACGTCGATGCGCCCGGAGGTCACCTCCGTGAGCCCGAGCAACATCAGGATCGTCGTGGTTTTTCCGGCGCCATTAGGACCGAGCAGACCGAAGATCTCGCCCCGCTGGACGGCAAGGTTGATGCCGTCGACGGCGGTGACGCGGCCGTACCGCTTGGTCAGGTTCCGGGCCGAGACAACGACCGTGCTCATCGCCGTCCGTACCGTGCGACCGCACCGACCACGACAAGGAGCGCCACCGCGATCAGCCCGAGGCCGACGACGCCCCACAGGGTCGAGGTTCTGACCGTGATGCGGAAATCCGCCGAGCTGGATGCGCCCTCGCCGCTGGCCCTGAACGTCGTCATGTAGTCGCCGGCGATCGCCTTGGCCGAGGGCGTCAGGGCCGCCTGGACCTCGGCTTTTTCGCCGGGGCCGAGAAGATCGATCTTCTTCGGCTCGAACGAAACCTCCCACTGACCGGGCGGCGTGCCGGAGATCTCGACGTCCCTGATCGGCGCCGTGCCCTCGTTGCTGACAACGAGCGTGAACGTCGATTTCTCGCCCGCCTCGGCCTCGCCGCTCAGCCGGCCGTCCTTGCCGGCAATCCGCAGCTCGGGCCGGCCCGTGATCTGCATCGTGAGCGGCACCTCGGCCCGCGCGTCCTCGGCGGCGACGCTGGCGACGACCCGATATTCATCCGCGGCAATGTTATCGGGCGGATCGACCTTCAGCTTCATGGTCTTGGTCTGCCCGGCCGCGATCGGTACGGAGGTGACCTCCTGCGAGCCGTAGTTCTCGGTGAACGACGTCTGAAAGTTCGGCGGTGCGACGGCGGCGAGCTGCACGAGCAGGTCCTTGCCGCTCTCGTTCCGGATCTCGAGTTCATAATCGAAGTTCGATCGCGACGTTCCGCGCAACGCGGGCAGCTTGGGCTTCAACGACAGCTTCGCGGGCAGATCGTTGCCGAGCGAGATGTCGAGCGGCAGCTCGGCGGACGCGCTCTGGCCCTTCGCCCGAAGTACGAGCTTATGCGGCCCGGACGCGGTTTCGGCCGGAACGTCGATGCGAAGCTGGAAGGATACCGTCTCGTTCGTCGCCGGCATGACGGCGCCGATCGGCTGGCCGCCACCGAGGAGCGCCACCTTCCAGTCCTCGGGCACGCCGTCCACCGACAGCGTGACCCGCTCCGGCGGCAGGTTGTAGTTCTGCAGGCGGATTCCGACCGTCGACGTCTCTCCCGCCCGCACGGTGAGCGCTGGATAGTCCGTAACCAGCCAAAGCCCCTTGATCTCGCTCGGCGCTTCGGCGGCAGTGGCCGGGCTGGTCCCGAGGACAACCTGCATGAGAATGGCCAGAATCAGGAATATCGAACGCATGCTGCGGCTCCCTAATACGCCTTGATTTTCTGTTGGTTAGGGGCTGCGTGCCCGCAGCGCGGAGACACACGCGCCAGCTTAGCTGGCGGAAGCTCTGTAACCAGACTGTGACGAAAAAATGGCGTGCTTTAGGGAATTGTCTGGCGACATTTTATCGTCGGGCCGAAGCCCGTGCCGACACTGGCCCGTTCACGCGAATTGGTATCGAAAGCGCGTACGCCGACGCCACTTTCGCCGGATCGGACATGCGAGCCGAATGCGTGTCGGCAACTTATCCGTATGCAGGAGGTGCCGGCGCCTCAAGGCTTGGCACCGACGGTCGACAGTTATCGCCGTCGTGCCTGTCGCGAATCTGCACTGCTCGAAATCCGGCGCGCTTCGACACCAAAGGATCCGGAAGGATGGTGGGCGCACTAGGGCTCGAACCTAGGACCCGCTGATTAAGAGTCAGCTGCTCTACCAACTGAGCTATGCGCCCCACCGAAGCGGGCCCGCCATATAACAAAGCCGGGCCGCTTTGTCGATAGCCGCCTCGTGCCATAGATAGGCTGTTTCCCCGCGCCCGACAAGTCGGCCGACGCCGTCTGCCGGGCGGTCCAGGAACCGAAGGCCAGGAACTGAGGACGCCGTGACCCCATATCGCCGCTAACGGCCGAGCAGCGTCTCCGGCAGCCACAGCGCCAGCGACGGGAAGGCCATCGTGAGGGCGAGCGCGACCAGCTGGATGACTACGAAGGGCACGATGCCGCGGTAAATGACGTTGATGCCCAGCTCCGGCGGCGCGATGCCCCGGATATAGAACAGGGCGTAGCCGAACGGCGGCGTGAGGAACGAGGTCTGGAGGTTGACGGCGAACAGGATCGCGAACCAGAGCAGGACCTGCTCCGATGGAAGGCCGAAATCGAGGCCGGCGATGATCGGAGCGACGATGGGCACGACGATGAAGGTGATCTCGACCCAGTCGAGGAACATGCCCAGGATGAACACGAACAGCATGATGACGCCAAGGACCGCGTAGGGGTTTCCCTCCTCGGCCCCGAGCGCGTCGGCGATCATGCCGTCGCCGCCAAGCTTCCGGAAAATGACGCTGAAAACCGTCGCGCCGATCATGATGAACATGATCATCGCCGTCGTCTTGGTCGTCTCGTTCAGCACTGCCACGAACTGCGCCCAGCTCAGCTGGCGCGAGGCCAGCGCCAGCAGGAACGTGCCGAGCGCGCCGAGTGCCGCCGATTCGGTCGGTGTCGCGATGCCGGCGATGATCGATCCCAGGACGGTCAGGATCAGTGCCAGCGGCCCCAGAAGGTCCCGGCAAAGCTGAAGCAGGGTCTTGCCGAAGCCGGCCCGATCGCTGCACGGAAGCGGCGGCATCGTCTCCGGCCGGAATATGGCCAGGATGATCAGGTACACGATGTAGAGGCCGCCCAGCAGCAAGCCCGGAATTAGGGCGGCAGCAAAGAGGTCACCGACCGACAGCCGCAAGGTGTCGCCGAGAACCACCAGCATCACGCTGGGTGGAATCAGGATACCGAGTGTTCCCGTCGCCGCGATGACGCCGGTAGCGATTTCCGGCTTGTAGCGGTTCTGCAGCATGACCGGGAGCGCCAGCACGCCCATCAGCACGACGCTGGCGCCGATGATGCCCGTCGACGCCGCCATGACGATGCCGATGATCGCGACGGCGAAGGCGTAGCCGCCGGGAACCGGGCCCAGTATGCCGGCCAGCGAGCGCAGCAGGCGCTGGGCGATCCCCGACCGCTCGAGCATCAGCCCCATGAAGACGAAGAGCGGTACGGCGATCAGCAGCCAGTTACTCAGGATACCCGAGAAGATGCGTGCGACTCCGGTCGAGACGAAGATCAGGGGCACATCGGCGAGGAATGCGAAGAGAATGCCGATGCCGGCGAGAACGAACGCGACCGGATAGCCGGAGAAGAGGCCAACCAGCAGTACGACCGCCATGAGCATCGGCCAAGTGTATTCCATGACTATCGCTCCGGACCGGACACGGGCGCGTCGCCGCCCCCGCGGGCGATTTCGATTGCGGTGCGAACGGCCCGTGCCGCACCGAGCAGGGCGAGCAGGGCGAAGCCGAGCGGCAGTACCCCCTTGACGATCCAGCGGTCGAGAAGCCCGCCGTAGCTCGAGCCTTCGTCGACCCGGAAGGCGGAGACGGCGAACGCCCACGAAAACCAGGTCATCAGCACGGCGAACGGCAGCAGGAAGAGGAGATCACCCAGCAGGCTCACGATCCGACGGGTGCGGGGCGTGAAGCGGGCCGCGATGAAGTCGACGCGGACATGGGCATCAGTATGAAGGGCATAGACGCCGCCCAGCATCACCAGGACGGCAAAAAGGTGCCACTGCAGGTCGAGCAGGCTGTTCACCGAAATGTGGGTGCCGAACAGCGGAACGGGCGTGGTCCATTCGGCCAGCACGTTGAGCCGCAGCTGCACCATCAGGACGCCGAGACACACGCTGATCACCAAAAGCGGCGTCAGCCAGCCGGAGATACGGCCGAACCAAGCGCAGGCGGCTTCGACCGATTTGCAGAACGAGGTCATGCTAGCGACCGCATCCTGGAGAAATTCCGCCGCCGGCACCGTGCCGGCGGCGGATCATGACGCTGCGCGTCTTCTTCAATTCTGCGGCAGCTGCTGAAGATCGTACCAGCGGCCGACGCGGGTGACGTAGGCCGTGAGGGACTCGTAGGCCTCCTTGAAGAGCGGGTCCTTTTCGGCTTCCTCCTTCATCACCTGCTGCGCCTTCTTCTTCAGCGCCGCCAGGACCTCATCCGGGAAGCGGACGATCTTTACGCCTGCCTGTTCGATCTTTTCGATCGCGGCGACCTGGGCGTTGACCTGATCGTACATGTTGTACGTGATGTTGGCATGGCAGGCTTCGGTCATGATCCGCTGATGCTTCGGCGTCAGGGACTTCCACACGTCCATATTGATGATGATCGAGTCCCAGCTCGCCGGCTGATGCCAGCCGGGGAAGTAGTAGAACTTGGCGATCTTCTGCAGGCCGAAGCCGATGTCGAGCTGCGGCGCGGAGAATTCGACCGCTTCGATGCGTCCGCGTTCCAGCGACACGAAGATCTCGCCGGCCGGGATCAGCTGCGTATTCGCGCCGAGACGCGCCATCGTCTTGGCGCCGAGGCCCGCGATTCGCATGTTGAGCCCCTTGAGATCGTCAACCGACTTGATCTCCTTGTTGAACCAGCCGCCGGCCTCCGCGACGACGAGATGGCACGGGAGGACCTTCACGTTGTGCGGATCGTAGGCCTTCTGGATGATCTCGAGGCCACCGCCCTGGAACATCCAGCCGAGGAACAGCTCGGGCGGCGGTCCGAACGGCATCGAGCCGACCAGGTTCGCCACCGGAATGCGGTCGGCCCAATAGCCGATCCAGTCGAAGCCCATCGGGATGGCGCCGCTGCTGACCGCACCGAAGACCTCGAAAGGCGGGACCAGCTCGCCGGCGCCATGGACCTTGATCTTGATCTCGTTGTTGGTCATCAGCGCGACGCGCTCGGCCCACCTGACCGGGCTCTGCCCGATCGAGGGCACCTGCAGACCGAACACGCTCTGCAGGTCGTAGTCCTTGGCGGACGCAGACGACATCCCCGCGATGCCGACTGCGGCAGCTATGGCTGCAAGTAGAAACTTTCGCATCGTCTCCTCCCGACTCGTCACTCGCTTCCGTGTCGCCGGGCAGTCGGTCCGACTGCCCGAAGGGCAACGACGGCCTCGCCGCACGCTGCCGAACCCAGCGCCGCAGCCCGCCTGGCGGAAGACCTCCTGATCACGTTTCGCCGGTCTGCCGGCAGAGGGAGCATTGCAATTATGGCGAGCCGACTATATGAAATAACGAAATCGTTCGCAATATACGAATTTCGGAGGAGCGCGCGCGATGAGCAAGTTGCTGGGTGCCGACGTGGCGGTCGTGACCGGCGCCGCACAGGGTAACGGCCGTGCGATCGCGATGGGTCTCGCCCAGCACGGCGCCAAGGTCGCACTCGGCGACATCAATGCGGACGGTGCGGAGGCGGGGGCCGCGGACATCCGGCGCACCGGCGGTACGGCGTTCGCGATGTCCGTCGATGTCGGCGACCGCGACCAGTGCCTGCGCTTTGCCAGCGAAGTCGAGGCGCGTCTCGGCGCCATCTCGATCCTGGTCAACAATGCCGGGATCATCCGCCGCGTTCCTTTCGATGACGACGGTTACGACCGCGACTGGGACGATACGTTTCGCGTCAACATCACCGGCATGAAGAACATGACGCGCGCGGCGCTGCCGCAGCTGCGGCGCACGAAAGGCCGCATCGTCAATCTCGCCTCGATCATGTCTTTCGTCGCCGGTCCGCGGTCGAGCAGTTACGCCGCGAGCAAGGGGGCCGTGCGGCAGTTCACGCAAGCATTGGCCGCGGAACTGGCGGTGGATGGAATCCGCGTCAATGCCATCGCCCCCGGCGTGATCGCGACCCCCATGACCGAGGTCACCCGCGCCGACGCGGCGACATTGGCGCGCTTCATGGCGCATACGCCGCTCGGCCGCGTCGGCGAGCCCGAGGAACTGGTCGGACCCGTCGTTTTCCTGGCCTCGTCGATGTCGAGCTACGTCACCGGCGCGGTTCTACCGGTCGATGGCGGCTATCTCGCCGTGTGATGCCCTCGTGTCGATTCTTCCGACGCAAATCGCCGACATCGGCGCTTCAAACCAGAGGTTCAAAGATGAATTCCATCACGTCGCATGACTGCGACCTGCTCGTGATCGGTTCGGGGGCCGGCGGCATGTCGGCCGCGGTGACGGCGCGCCTGCACGGCCTCGACGTGCTGGTCGTGGAGAAGGAACCGGTCTATGGCGGCACCACGGCCCGTTCGGGCGGGTGGCTCTGGATTCCCGGCAACCCGCATGCCGTGCGCGAGGGGATTGCCGACAGCGCCGAGACGGCACGGACCTATCTTCAGCACGAGGCCGGCAACCATTTCGACGCGGAGAGAGTCGACGCCTTCCTCGAGAACGGCCCCCGGATGGTCGAGTTCTTCGAGCGCAACACGGCGGTGAAGTTCGTGCTCGGCCCGCAATTCTCCGACTATCACCCTGATGCGCCCGGCGGCCTGCCGGGTGGACGCTCGATCTGCGCCGAACCCTTCGACGGGCGCGAACTCGGCGACGCGATCGCCAACCTCCGGCCGCCGCTGCGCGAGATCACCTTCGTCGGCATGATGATCGGCTCGGGCAAGGAACTGCTGCACTTCTTCAACGTGACACGCTCGATCGTGTCGGCCGGCTATGTCGCGTGCCTGCTGCTCAGATATTGCCGCGACCTGCTGCTCCACGGCCGCGCGATGCGACTGACCAACGGCAACGCGCTGGCGGCACGTCTTGCGAAGTCAGCCTTCGATCTCGGCATACCGATCTGGCTGTCCTCGCCGGCGCGCGAGCTGCTGCGCGAGGGCGATGCCGTCGTCGGCGCGCTGGTGGAGACGAAGAATGGACCGGTTCGCGTCCGCGCAAGGCGCGGCGTCGTGCTGGCGGCGGGCGGCTTCCCGCACGACATCGTGCGGCGCAAGGCGCTATTCCCGCACGCGCCGACCGGTGCCGAGCATTGGTCGCCGGCCCCCGAGGGCAATACAGGTGACGGCCTGCGTCTGGGTGAGAGCGCAGGCGGCGTCATCGCCGCGGAGCTACCGAACGCCGCCGCCTGGGTGCCCGTTTCGCGCGTGCCCCACGCCGACGGCACCACGGGCGTGTTCCCGCACTTCATCGACCGCGCCAAACCCGGGGTGATCGCGACGACCCGGGCCGGCGTACGTTTCGTCAACGAGGCGAACTCGTACCATGATTTCTGCCAGGCGCTGGTGAAAGCCAGCAGGGGACTGTCCGGCGAGATCTGCGCCTTCCTGATCTGCGATCATCCGACCATCCGCCGCTACGGACTGGGCTTCGTGAAGCCTTTCCCGGTGCCGCTCACGCATCACCTGCGTTCGGGCTATCTCGTGCGCGGCCGGACCATCGCGGGACTGGCGCGGAAGGCGGGGATCGACCCGGACGCTCTCGAACGCACGGTCGCCGAGTACAACCGGCACGCCAAGGAAGGCCAGGACCCGCAGTTCGGCAAGGGCAGCACCGCGTACAACCGCTATCTCGGCGATCCCGCCGTCACGCCGAATCCCTGTGTCGCACCGATCGTGCGGGGTCCGTTCTACGCGCTGAAGGTGGTGATCGGCGACCTCGGTACCTTCGCCGGCCTCAAGACCGACCGGCATGCCCGCGTGCTCGACGCGAACGGGCGGCCGATTCCCGGGCTCTATGCGGCCGGCAATGACATGGCGAGCATCATGGGCGGCAATTATCCGGGCGGCGGCATCACCCTCGGTCCCGCCATGACCTTCGGCTACATCGCCGGCCGACACGCGGCCGGCGCGTCGACACCATCTGCCGATTCGTCGGAGCGTCAGTCCGGCTGATATCCGAGCTCGGTCGACAATCGGCGCGTGAACGCCCGCAGCGCCGCCGCATGTGGGCCCGACAGGTCGCAATCCACCTTGCCGGTCGGGCCGATGACGGTTATGGCGAGCTGCAGTTGGCCGGTGTGATTGAAGACCGGCGCGCTCAGCGCGCTGATGCCGGGCACGGGCCGGTCGATGGTCGTCGCAAGGCCTTGCCGGCGTACGGTCTCGATCGTGGCCAGCAACTCGTCCATCGCCATTTCTGCCGTTCCGCGCCAGCCCTTCTGGGCGGTGCGCAGCTCGGCCTGCACCACCGGCTCCACCAGCTTCCAGGGCATGTAGGCGGCGAAGACTTTGCCCGTCGCCGTACCGGTCACGGTGAACACGCCACCGGGCCGCACGTTCGCGTGGATCTGATTGGATGATTCCTGGACGTGAATGATCGTCGGGCCATGCGTACCCCACACCGTGATCGCGACCATCAACTCCAGTTCTTCGGTGAACTGCACGACCGCCTCGGCGGCCAGCCGATAGGGATCGGTGTTGCGCAGTCGCGCGAGCCCGAGATGCAGGGCAAACGGGCCGAGACGATATCGCCCCGAGACGGGATCCTGCTCGACGAGCTGTATCTTCCGGAAGCTGACGAGATAGGCGTGCGCCTGTCCCGGCGTCAGCCCGGCGGCCTGGGCAAGATCGCGGAGCATCATCGGTTGCGCGGCCTTGGCCAGCGTCGCGAGCAGCCGTCCGCCGATCTCGACGGATTGTACCCCGCGCCCCGAAATCCTTGATGGGGACGCCCCGGTATCCTCCGCCGACAGCGGCGTAAGCAGACTCACATTACGCGAATCGGACATCGGCTCATCCCATTAAAGCCCAGGGCAGATGATCGCTTCGCGGCCTCGATGGCCGCAGTATATCCGAGAGGCTGCGACGCACGACAGAAGCTGTGCCGCCCCGGGGTAGCGGTGCCATGGCGATGACAGTGGCCGCAAGCCGGCGAAACTGCAACCATCCCGACAGTTATTGCAAATAAGAACCGTTCTCAATATAACTTGAACCCGCGCGACCGCTCGATCGAGCCTCGGCCGCCTCGTGAGCGGCCGTGGGGAATGGGCTTCGCGTCCTTCGGCTCGTTTGCGATCTCGGTGAAAGGGCAGACCGTGTCGGGCAGAAACTTCATGCATTTCATCGGCTCCGCGCGCTTGCGGCCATCGTGGTTCCAGGCGTTTGGAGTGTTGCGCCTGCTTGCGGTCTGCGCTGCGATGCTGATGGGTGCGCCGATACTGGTCATGGCCGAACCGTCGCCGCTTCGGGTTGAGCTCAACAAGCTGGAGCCGCGCGGGGATGGGTGCCGGATCTACATGGTCTTTGCCAATCCGTCCGAACTTGCGTTCCAGGATTTTCGTCTCGACCTGGTCTTCTTCGGGCGGGACGGCGTGATCGCCAAGCGCATTGCCGTCGATGCTGCACCGCTACGCGCCGCGAAGACGATCGTGAAGCTGTTCGACGTCGCGGGCCTGCCTTGCGCGGATATCGGCAGCGTGCTGATCAACGATGTCTTGTCCTGCCGCAATGGCGAGGCGGAGATGCCCAATTGCATCGGCCGCATCGCGACGACGTCGCGTGTCGAGGCGGAGCTCCTGAAATAGCCGGCCGATAGCCCGCCGGCGGCAATCATTTGCGCTGTGAGGGGGCGTATCGCCGACGCCCGGTACCAGACTTCGAGGTGAACATGGATCCCGCTCAACCCGTTTCTCCGGCCCCCAATGTCGCGCACGACTTCAGTGCCCTGGGGCTGTTCCTCCAGGCGGACATCGTCGTGCAGGGCGTGATGATCCTGCTGCTCGCGGCCTCGGTCTGGTGCTGGACGATCATCGTCGCCAAGGTGCTCCGGCTGCGCGCGCTGGCGCGCGATATCGATGCGACCGAATTGCTTCTGCAGCGCCCCGACGGTCTCAAACACATCGAAGAGCGGGCGTGCGATGCATCGGGCCCGAGCGCCGTCGTGCTCGCGACCGGACTTGTCGAATGGCGGGATGGCGGCATCGGGCCGGGCGATGCGCCGGAGAGCCGCGGCGAGATGCGTGACCGGATCGAACGGGCGATGCGCACTGCGCTCGGTCGCGAGATGCGTCGTCTGGAGACGCATCTGCCGTTCCTGGCGACGACCGGCTCCGCCGCGCCGTTTATCGGCCTGTTCGGCACGGTATGGGGCATCATGAACAGCTTTACGTCGATCGCGCAGTCGAACGACACCAGCCTTGCCGTCGTCGCACCCGGCATCGCCGAGGCGTTGTTCGCGACGGCACTCGGACTGATCGCGGCAATTCCCGCCGTCATCGCGTACAACAAGCTGACGACGGCGCTCGGCCGCTATGCCGCGCGGATGCAGGCCCTGATCAGCGACACCGGCGGCAGACTCGCCCGGCGGCCGGCGCCGGCACGGCTCACGTCCGCCGCGGAGTAGACGCCATGGCGCTCGTGCCAATCGAACAGGGGTCGGGGGACGGCGATACGCCCGGCTGGCGGCCGATGAGCGAGATCAACGTCACGCCCATGGTGGACGTGATGCTGGTGCTCCTCGTCATCTTCATGGTCGCCGCTCCGCTGATGACGGTGGGCGTGCCCGTCGAGTTGCCGAAGACGCAGGCTGCCAAGGTCAGCCAGCCGAAGCGTCCGATCATCGTCACGGTCGATCGGACCGGGCGCACATTCCTTCATGATGAGGAGGTCGATCCGGCGAACCTGCGCGGACGGCTCGACGCGCTACGCGCGAGCGACAACGATCAGGTCATCTATGTGCGGGGCGATCAGGCCGCCGCCTATGGGCGCGTGCTCGAGGTGATGGGTCTCATCAATGCTGCCGGCTTTTCCAAGGTATCGCTGATCTCGCGCGCGCCAGACGGGGCACAGCCTTGAGGGAGATGCGCGGTGCGTTCGCGCTGTCCGTCCTGGGACATGGCGCGGTTCTGGCAGTACTTGTCCTCGACTTTCTCGGTGCCGATCCGCCAGCAACGGCGGAGGCGGTCGGCGTCGGTGGCATCGAAGTGTCGTTCGCTGCCGCCGGCAGCGCGCCAGGGGCGGCGGTAGACACGGTGAAGCCAAGCGAGCAGATCGAAACGGTCGAGGCGGTGGAGACGCCCGTCGAGACTGTCACGCCGGTCAACGAGGTTGCGGCGGCCGTGCCGCCGGAAGAGGTGAAACCAGTGGAGGAGCCGATCCCGGCAGCCGAGGCGGCGACGGAAGTCGTTCGCGCCGAGCCTATGCCGCCACCACCCCCCAAGCCGCGCCCGAAGCCGCCGGTCGAGCGCCGAACGGTGGAACCAGAGCAGCCCCCGGCGCAAGTGGCACAAGCGCCCGCCGAGCGGCACACACCTGATGGCGAACCGACGTCGGCACCGACGATAGCAGGTGCTGCCGGTCGTTCCGGAACCAGGGATCTGACAGGGCCGGGTGCTGCGGTCTCGACCGCCGCGGGTGGTGGCATACCCGGTCCGACGCCGAGCTATCTTGCCGAGCTTCGCGCCTGGCTCGAGCGTCATAAGCAGTATCCGCGGCGCGCGCAGCTGCGGCACCAGCAAGGGACGGCACTCTTGCGCTTTACCATGGACCGCAGTGGGCGGGTGCTCTCCTATCGCGTCGAACGGAGTTCGGGCCATTCGGTACTGGATGCCGAGGTCGAAGCAATGATCCAGCGGGCCTCGCCGTTGCCGCCGCTGCCCGACGACATTCCCGGCCCGCAGCTTGAGATCGTGGTCCCCGTCAGCTTCCGCCTGCGCTGATCCGCGCCCGGATGTTCCGAAAATCCGTATTGGCGAATTGACAGGCGTCGCGCTGCGGTCGGACTAGCGCCCTTTGCCGGAAGATCCAGGGCGCCAGGTGCTGCACGAGAAGCGGCAGGGCTGGAGCCGGTGCGATTCGAGGCTAGCCGCGTCGCGGCACTGATCGCGTCGTTCGTGAATCCGAATGAAAGCGGCGTCCGGGGATAGAGGCCGACGGAATCGGGACCCTGGAAAAAGCGAAACCTCGCCAGTGCATCCGTGGCGAGGCCTCAACCCGCGCGAGCGGCCGTAGGCCGTCCCGGCGCGAGGATAACTGTCGGACGAATTGGTTAAGTTTTCGTGAATGCGCGCGCAGGATCGGCAGGCGCCGATGCGTGCGGCGGGATATGGTCCGGCTCGCCCAGGTCCCAGAACAGGCCTGCCATCAGCCGAAGTCCCTCGCGCGCAATCGAGCCGAGCATGTGTTCGTCCGGCGCATGCTGGGAACAGCTGGCATACGAGTGCGGAATCCAGATCGTGGGAAGACCGAGCACGTCGGCGAACGCGTCGTTCGGCAGCGACCCGCCGAGGTTCGGCAGCACGGCCGGTTTCATGCCGCACGTCGCCTGGAGCGATGCGACAGTCCATTTGACCCAGGCATCGTCCGGATCGAGCCGCGTGGCGGCAAAAAAACCGTCGCGTGCCGCCTTGACCTGGACCATCGTGAAGCCGTGACGGTCGAGATGGCGCCGCAAGGCGGGAACGATGTTGTTCGGGTCCACGCCGACAACGTAGCGCAATTGGCAATACGCCTCGGCGCGCGGCGGAATCGCGTTGACCGGATTGTCCGGATTGCCCGTGCGGAACGCGAGCACCTCGAAACTCGACCAGCCGTAGACCTTTTCCGCCGGCGTAAGGCCCGGCTCGCCCCAGGTGGGGTCGATCGCGGGGCCGCCAACCTCGCTTTCGACCGTACAGTCCGCGAGCGCCGCGCGCACGGCGTGCGGCAGCGATTCCGGCTTCCATTCGCGGACGCGGATGCTGCCGTTTGCCGTCGTGATCGTCGCCAGCGCGTGGGCGAGGATGATGCCGGGATTGGCGAGAAGGCCGCCCCAGTTGCCGGAATGGTGCGCCCCTTCGCGCAGATCGACGACCATGTCGAAATTCAGCGCGCCGCGCGATCCCAGGAAGATCGTGGGCCGGCGGGCCGCCAGCCGCGGTCCGTCCGATGCGATCAGCACGTCGGCCCGCAGCAGCTCGCCATTCTGCCGGCAGAACTCGCGCAGTCCGGGCGAACCGACTTCCTCGCCCGTTTCGAGCAGGAGCTTGAGATTGAAGCCGAGCCGGCCGCGCGTCCGGATGACGGCGGCGAGGGCGCCGATATTGACCGTATGCTGTCCCTTGTTGTCGGCCGTTCCGCGGCCGTAGAGGCGGTCGTCTTCCCGCTTGAGGCGCCAGGGGTCGAGCCCGTCGCGCCACTGGGATCCGAGCCCGCGGATGACGTCGCCATGCCCATAACTGAGCACCGTCACGCGCTCGGGATGCTCGATGCGTTCGGCATAGAGGAACGGGGTATCGGCCACCGGGTTCGCAAACAGGCGACACGTGAACCCGAGCGCTTCCAGGCTCGGCCCGATCTCGGCCGTCAGGTATCGCGCGAGCTCGGCGCGGCGCGCCGGATTCTGGCTCTCGCTCGGGATGGCGACGCGCCGGGCGAGGTCGGCCTCGAAGGCGCCGCTGTCATAATATGCCTCGGCATTCGCGATGGCCTGCGCGCGCGTCACGGATTTGTCTTCCCCCGTCAGTCCCCTTGGTCCGGCCCGCCCGCGACCCGTTCGCAACAACGTGGATGCCGGCCGCCTCGCCCACCTACAGCTAGCCATCCGGACAGGCCGGACGCAAGCAAACATGGCGAGCCGTCGCCCGGCGCCGGTCAGCCGACGCGGTCGAAGATGAGCGAGAGATTGTTGGCCGGCATCTCGACGATGTCGCGCAGCACAAGACCGTGGCGGGCGGCGAGGGTAGCGACATCGTTCAGGTCCCGGACACCCCAGGCCGGGTTCTGGCGTCGCAACGCTTCATCGAACGCTGCATTGCTGGGCGCCGTATGTCGTCCATCGCGTCGGTACGGTCCATACATGTAGAGAAGGCCGCCGGGGTCGAGCACTGCGCCCGCGCCCCGCATCAGGCCTTCCGCCACCGACCACGGGGCGATATGGATCATGTTGATGCATACCACGGCATCGGCATGCGTGAGCGGCCAGGGATGGCGCGTCGCGTCGAGATTCAGCGCCGGGAGTAGATTTTCTAGGCCTTCATGCACGCGCCACGCCTCGATGGAGGCGCGCGCATCGGGTGCGGGATCGCTCGGCTGCCAAGTCAGACCGGGCAATGCACGGGCGAAATGGACGGCGTGCTCGCCGGTTCCGCTGGCGATTTCGAGGACGAAGCCATGTGCCGGCAGAACGCGCCGCAGCACCGAAAGGATCGGGTCGCGGTTGCGGGCAACGGCGGCGGCAGTCTGCCGTAGATCGGTCCGGGGCATATCGCAACCTAGTCGCGCTTGATACGTTGCACAAGCGGCGCCACGATGGCGCCGCGACTCCAACCGCAGGTGAGATCGGTGATCGGTCGTTTGAAAGCCCTCTTTGCGAGCGACAGACCACGTCCGCACGCCCATGACGAACTGCAGCTGGCTGCCGCCGCGTTGCTCGCCGAGGCGGCCCTGCTCGACGGTGCGGTCGATCCGAAGGAGCGCGCGGCGATCGAACGGGTTCTGGCCGCGCGCTTCGGTCTGTCACGCGAAGAGGCCGCAGACCTGGCCGATGCCGGCCATGCCGCCGCGGCGGAGTCGACGCAGCTGTTCCAATTCACGCGAACGATCGCCCGCAACTTTTCGGCCGAGGAACGCGTGGAGCTGTTCGAGATGATCTACGAGGTCATCTATGCGGATGACGAGCTGCACGATTACGAGGCGAGTCTGATGCGGCGGCTCGGCGAACTGATCTATCTGCCGGACAAGGAGCGCGGGGCGGCGCGCCAGCGCGTCCTGCAACGACTCGGCCGAGCCGGGTGATCGGCGTCACGCAGCGAACGGAGTCGATCGGGCGGCACCGCCGTTCCTGGACGAGGTACGTTCCGCGTTGCGGCTTTCCGAGCCGGGTGCCGATTGCATGCATCGCATGAATCCGGCTCGGTAGGGTTCTTCAGCGCTCAGGACGCGGTCGAGGGGAACGTCAGCCCGACCCGCGTGCGGAACCAGCCATCCTCGATCAATGTCCGGAGCTTCGCGACGTCAGGCGCGAGCGACCGGTCCTGGGCGAGGAACGCGGACCGTGCCCGGACGGCGTCCATGACCTCGACGAGGCGCGGGCTCGTCCGCAGCGGCCGACGAAGATCGACGCCCTGTGCGGCGGCGAGCAGCTCGATGGCGACGATCTCGGCCGCGTTCCGCGCCATTTCGCCGAGGCGCCGTGCCGCGTAGGTCGCCATGCTGACATGATCTTCCTGGTTCGCCGATGTCGGCAGGCTGTTGATGCTGGCCGGGTGGGCAAGCGACTTGTTCTCGCTTGCGAGTGCTGCTGCCGTCACCTGTGCGATCATGAAGCCGGAATTGAGCCCCGGGTCGGCGACGAGAAACGCGGGCAGGCCGCCGTTCATCGACGGATCCACCAGAAGCGCGATGCGCCGTTCGGACAGGGCGCCGATCTCCGCGACCGCCATCGCGAGGATGTCGGCCGCGAACGCGACCGGTTCGGCATGGAAGTTTCCACCCGAGACGATCGTGCCGGCCGTCGCGAACACGAGGGGATTGTCGGATACGGCGTTCGCCTCGCGTGCGATGGTATCGGCGGCGAAACGGATCAGATCGAGCGCTGCGCCCATGACCTGCGGCTGGCAGCGTAGCGAGTAGGGATCCTGGATGCGGTCGTCGTTCCTCAGATGCGACGCACGAATCTCGCTGCCGGCAATGAGGCCGGCGAGGCTGGAGGCCACGTCGATCTGACCGGGATGTCCGCGCACGGCCTGGATGTCGGGTGCGAAGGGAACGTCCGAGCCGCGGGCCGCGTCGACGCTCAGCGCGCCGGCGGCAAGTGCGGCGGCAAAGACATCCTCGATCGCGAACAGACCGAGTGCTGCGAGCGCGGTCGATACCTGGGTACCGTTGACAAGCGCCAATCCTTCCTTCGCGGCGAGCCGCAGCGGCGTGAGGCCCGCTGCCGCCAACCCTTCCCAAGCGGGAACCATCCGGCCGCTGACCATCAAGGTTCCCTCGCCGATCAGCGCCGCCGCGAGATGGGCGAGCGGCGCAAGGTCGCCTGAGGCACCCACCGATCCTTTCGCCGGAATTGCCGGCAGGATATCGGCATTGAAGAGCCGAACCAGGGCATCGATGACCTCGCGGCGCACGCCGGAATGGCCGCGGGCAAGCGCGTTGATCTTGAGCGCCAGGATCAGGCGAACCGCGGGGGCGGGCAGGAGATCGCCCGTACCGACCGCATGCGAGCGCACCAACCGGTATTGCAGCTCGGCGATGTCCAAGTCCGGGATTCGCATGCGTGCGAGCAGGCCGAACCCGGTGTTGATGCCGTAGACGGGCGCGCTGCGGGTCACGACCTCTGCGACGATCTTGGCGGCCGCGTCGACCGCTGGCCATGCATCCGGTGAAACCGTGATCGTCATCCCGCCGGCGACGAGGCGGCGCAGATCGGCAAGCGTCAGTGCGCCCGGTTTCAGCTCGAATGACGTCGCCATCGCTCTAGAGAGGCACGGGGGCCGAGCCCGCGTCAAGCAGCGGGGCGTTGCCGGACGGTTATTTTGAAAACCTAGGCTTTCGGATTACGATTCGTCCTGCTAGAAAGCCGTCCGCCGCACTCCTTGGGCGGCATGTACATTGCAAGTAAGTGCAATGGAATGGCGGTACAACCGCCGTCTTCATGAAGGGAGAGGTGTCATGGGTCTGGGTCGATGGTTCATCGGCGTGGCGGCGGGCATGGGCGTGTTCGCGCTCGGTGCGACGGGCGCACTTGCCCAGCAGCAGCTCGCGCAGCAGCAGATGCCGCGCGTGGTGCTGGCGATGAGCGGCTGGACGGGGTTTGCGCCGTTCACGCTGGCCAGGGAAAAAGGCATCTTCAGGAAGAACGGCGTCGAAGTCGACATCAAGAAGATGCCGACCCAGGCGCGGCATGCGGCGATGGCGGCAGGTGAGGTCCAGGCCATCTCGACGACCATCGACACTCACATTGCCTATGTCGCGGCCAACGTGCCGGTCACGCAGGTGATGGTGATCGACAGCTCCACCGGCGGTGACGGCGTTCTCGTCAAGAACACCATCAAGACCTTCGCCGACCTCAAGGGAAAGTCCGTCGCCGTCGACAATCCGGGCTCCGTGTCGAACTTCTGGTTCAACTACCTGCTGAAGAAGAACGGCATGTCGATGAAGAACGTGCGCCCCTCGAACATGGGGCCGCAGCCTGCGGCCAATGCGTTCGCCGCCGGCCAGTTCGACGCCGCCGTCACCTATGAACCCTACATGTCGGGCGCGCTCAAGCAGGTGACGGACGGGCGCATCCTAATCTCGTCGAAGGAGACGCCGGGCATCATCATCGACACGCTCGCCTTTCAGCCGGACTTCATCAAGAAGAACCCGCAGGTCGTGAAGGCGGTGGTCGATTCGTTCTTCGAGGCGCTGGACCTGATCAAGAAGGACCCACAAGAGGCCTACCGCGTGATGGGTGCCGACGTGAAACAGTCGGGCGAGGATTTCGCCAGATCGGCAGCCCTCGTCACCTGGTACGACCGCGAGATGAACCGGAATTATTTCGCGCAGACGATCACGCCATTCATGAAGGAAGCGGCGGACATTCTGATCGAGGCCGGCGTCATCAAGCGCCAGCCCGACTTCTCGCAGATGGTCGACGATTCGTTCGTCAAGTAAGCGGACGTGGGCGACCTGTTCGAACCGCTGAAGCCGGTCTCCCCAGGATGGCGTATCGCCCTGGGGATCGTCGGCTTCGCGCTTTTCTTCGCTCTTTGGGGGGCTGCAACGTGGGGCGGCTGGGTCAAGCCGTTGTTCCTGGCCAGCCCGGCAAAGACGCTTGAGACCGGCATCGAGCTGTTCCTCGAGTACAACTTCATCGTCGATGTCGGCGTGACGATCTGGCGCGTGGTCGGCGGCTTCATCATCGCGGCGCTGGTCGCGGTGCCGCTCGGCATCCTCATGGGCGCGTTCAAGCCGTTCGAGGCGTTGCTGGAGCCGCTGGTTTCATTCGCCCGTTACCTGCCGGCATCCGCTTTCATTCCGCTGCTGATCCTGTGGGCGGGCGTGGGTGAGGCGCAGAAGCTCTCGGTCATCTTCATCGGCTCGGCCTTCCAGCTCATCCTGATGGTGGCGGTCATCGTCGGCTCGGTTCGCCTCGACCTCGTCGAGGCGGCCTACACGCTCGGCGCCCGCCGCAAGGGAATCGTGTTCCGCGTGCTGCTGCCGGCCGCCGCGCCGCAGATCGCCGAATCACTTCGGCTGGTGCTCGGCTGGGCATGGACATACGTGATCGTGGCGGAGCTGATCGGCGCCTCCAGCGGTATCGGCCACATGATCATGGATGCGCAGCGTCTGCTCGAGACGGGCCAGATCATCTTCGGCATCTTCGCCATCGGCATCATCGGCCTCGTCTCGGACTTTGCGTTCAAGACGCTGAACGAGCGCCTGTTCCCCTGGCACATGATGAAGTAACGCGAGGCACCTTTTGAGCAAGCTTCGTATCCAGGGCGTGACCCGGGTGTTCCCCGGCGTACGCGGCGGACCACCGGTCCAGGCGCTCGAGCCGATCGATCTCGAGGTCGCCGACAACGACTTCATCACCATCCTCGGGCCTTCCGGCTGCGGCAAGTCGACGTTGCTGCGCATCGTCGCCGGACTGTCGAAGCCGAGCGCCGGCCGGGTTCTGCTCGACGGCCGGGAGGTGACCGGGCCGGGTCCGGATCGCGGCATGGTATTTCAGTCGTACACGCTGTTTCCGTGGCTCACCGTGCGGGAGAACATCTGCTTCGGGTTGCGCGAGAAGGGCATGCCGCGGGCGCAGCAACGCGAGATCGCGGATTTCTTCATCGATCGCGTGGGCCTTCGCGGATTCGAGGACCACTATCCGAAGATGCTCTCGGGTGGCATGCAGCAGCGCACCGCGCTGGCACGGGCGCTCGCGAACGATCCCAAGATCCTGCTGCTCGACGAGCCGTTCGGGGCGTTGGACAACCAGACCCGTGCGCTGATGCAGGAACTTCTGCTCGGTATATGGGAACAGGACCGGAAGACAGTCCTGTTCGTCACGCACGACATCGACGAGGCGATATTCCTTGCGAGCCGCGTCGTCGTCATGTCGGCGCGTCCCGGCCGACTCAAGTGCAACATCGCCATCGATCTGCCCCATCCGCGCGACTACAAAGTCAAGACCTCGCCCGCGTTCGCGGCCTACAAGGCCCAGCTTACCGAGGAAATCCGCGAGGAGGCGATCAAGTCGCTACGGCTCGAGAGCTAGTTCTCCAGCCTTCGAGCGGGACGCGGGCAGCGGCGAGGGCCGCCGGCGACGGAGCAGGGGCGGGCGTCGCGACGACGGCAACACGCATGCGTCCCTGGCCGGCGGGAAGCCGGATGACGAGCCGTCGTTCGCCCCTGGTCGGCTGCTGCGGCGCCGGTATTTCGACCGGTTCGACGGCGAACGTCGCGCCCGCCGGCTCGAGCACGTGTAGGAAGAGCCGCGCACCCGCTTCGGTCAGACGCGCCTGCGGGCCGTCGATCTCGACGGCAGCACGGGTATGCATCTGCCACAGCCACGGCGCGGCGACGCTGCGTTCGACTTCGTCCGCAATGACGACGTGACGGCCGCCGACGAGCCGCACGCCCCGCTTCGCACGGCCATGATCCGGCCATGCCGCGTCGAGACCGACGATCGCATATGAGTCATTTGGGTCGCTGCCGAAGGCGACGATTTCGGCACGCGCGGTCGGCACCTGATTCACGTCGGCAGGCATACATAGATTGTGTCCGCGCGATCCGAGCCGATAGTACGTGGCGCGCTGCGCCCACGTCCAATAACCCGGCAGCGCATAGTCGTCGCCCCCGAGATCGACTGCAAATCGCGCGCCGCCAGCCTCGAGCACGAAGGTGCCAAGATCGAGATGCGCGTGGCTGGCACCGTTGTATCCGCCCTTGATCGCGACCCATGTGGTCTTCGGGTCCTGCCATGATCCTCGCATGCAGGCGACGGCGATCCGCCGGAAATGGGCGGCCGTCGGTATTCCGGCGTCGTCGGGCGAGCGCGTGCGCGGGTCATACCACAGCAGATCGAGGATATTCGGCTCTTCGCCGACGTGCCGCCGGTAAAAATCCGCATAGACCGGGCGGTCGAAACGTCGCGACAGCCAGAACATGTATGCGCCCGTATAGTTCTCCGGCGAGCAGTCGGCATAGTTGAAGACGCGGGTCGTGGGGCCGGTCGTGTGCAGGCCAAACAATCCGGTTTCAGAGAACCCGGGGGTTTCGGCGAATGCGCTCGGTCCGCGTAGGCTCTCCAGGCCGGCGATGAGGAACGCGGCATAATGCGTCGCATAGCTCCAGTACATCGGGCCTTCGATCCATCCGCCGTCGGGCGCATAGCTGTCGAATCCATGCCGGGCCGACTCGAGGGCGCGTTCGAGCACCAGTCGCGAGCGTTCGGGGTCGGTGCGTTCGATGGCGAGTGCCGCAAGCACGAGCCCGCCATTGCAGACGAGATTCCAGTTGTTGGTCCAGCGGGTCCAGCGCGCTTCTCCGGCGTAGGCGGCGAGACCGGGCTCGATTCCCTTCTCGATCAGGGCGGCGGTCAATTCGGTCCGTTCAGCAGGCGAGAGCGCCGCATCGAACCAGTCGAGCCCGAGCGCGAAGGCGTGCGCCATCTCAGCCGTATCCAGGAAATGGCGCGGGTTCCAGTCCTGAAACCGGGCTGCGGCCGCAAGCTCCGCCTTCGCGCGCGTCGCGTAACGCGCATCTCCCGTCAGCAGCCAGAGTCCGCCCAACGTACGCACGCGATGCAGCACCGTGCGGCTTGCCTGCAGCATTACGGTCCGGCGCGCCTCGTAAGTGCGCGTGACCGGCTCGGTCGCCAGAATCCGTTCGGCCTCGTCGCGCACCGCGCGATACCAGGACGCGCAGAGCGGGTCGCGCGCAATCAGGGCGCGCGTGCGGGCGGTGTCGGCCGCCGTAATCAGCAGCGTCGGCCGCGACGGCGCCGGCATAGGACCGAGCGGCTTATCTGGTCGCGATGCGGGGGTACAGGCCGCGAGCGGCGCGAGGCCCGAGGCCGCAAGAGTGGTGAGAAACTCGCGTCGGCGGAAACGCCGTGCCCGAGTCATCCCGTCATGTTCCTAGGCGCCGAGCGTTGGCAGCCGCAGCCCATGCGATTTCGCGCATTCGATCGCGATGTCGTAACCCGCATCGGCATGGCGCATTACGCCGGAGGCCGGATCATTGGTCAGCACGCGGGCGAGCCGGCGCGCCGCTTCCGGTGTGCCGTCGGCGACGATCACCATTCCGGCATGCTGCGAGTAGCCGATGCCGACGCCGCCGCCGTGATGAATCGAGACCCACGTCGCGCCCGAGGCGCAATTGAGCAACGCATTGAGAAGCGGCCAGTCCGCGACCGCATCGGATCCGTCGATCATGCCCTCGGTCTCGCGGTTCGGGCTCGCGACCGAGCCGGAGTCGAGATGGTCCCGGCCGATCACGATCGGCGCCTTGAGTTCGCCCCGCGCGACCATATCGTTGAAGGCGAGGCCGGCGCGGGCGCGCTCGCCGAGGCCGAGCCAGCAGATCCGGGCCGGCAGGCCCTGGAACCTGATCTTCCGTTGCGCCATGTCCAGCCAGTGATGGAGGTGCCAGTCCTCCGGAAAGAGCTCCTTGATCTTCGCATCGGTCCGGTAGATGTCCTCCGGATCGCCAGAAAGAGCGACCCAGCGGAACGGCCCCTTGCCGCGACAGAACATCGGCCGGATATACGCCGGCACGAAGCCCGGGAACGCGAAGGCGTCCTCGACGCCCATTTCCTTGGCCATCTGCCGGATGTTGTTGCCGTAGTCGAGCGTGGGGATGCCCATGCGATAGAGTTCAATCATGGCGCGGACCTGCACAGCCATGGACTCTTTCGCGGCGCGTTCGGTTCCTTTCGGGTCGCTCGCCTTCATCCGCTCGTGCTGCTCGAGTGTCCAGCCGGCCGGCAGGTATCCGTTCAGCGGATCATGCGCCGACGTCTGATCGGTCACGATATCGGGTCGCGCCCGACGATCGCCGGCCTTGATACGCCGGACGAGCTCGGGGAACACCTCGGCGGCATTGCCGAGCAGGCCGACCGAAACCGGCTGCTTCTTCGCGCAGGACTCGGCGATGATCTTCAGCGCTTCGTCGAGGTCCCTGGTCCAACGGTCGAGATAGCCTGTCTGGATGCGCTTCTCGATCCGGCTCAACTGGCATTCGACGCCGAGCAGCGACGCCCCGGCCATCGTGGCGGCAAGCGGCTGCGCGCCGCCCATGCCGCCGAGTCCGCCCGTCAGAATCCATCGTCCGCCCAGATCGCCGCCGTAATGCTGGCGGCCGGCTTCGACGAACGTCTCGTATGTGCCCTGTACGATGCCCTGGCTGCCGATATAGATCCACGAACCCGCCGTCATCTGGCCGTACATCATCAACCCCGCGCGGTCGAGCGCGTGGAAGTTGTCCCAAGTCGCCCACTTGGCCACGATGTTGGAGTTGGCGATCAGCACGCGCGGCGCGTCGGCATGGGTTTCGAAGATACCGACCGGCTTGCCGGACTGGATGAGCAGCGTGTCGGTCGGCCCCAGCGTACGCAAGGCGGCAACGATCCGGTCGAACGACGCCCAATCGCGCGCGGCGCGGCCGATGCCGCCGTAGACGACCAGTTCCTCGGGCCGCTCGGCGACCTCGGCGTCCAGGTTGTTCATCAGCATGCGCAATGCGGCTTCGGTCTGCCATGACCTGGCGGTGATCTGGGGGCCGCGCGGCGCCCTGATCCGGCGCGTATTGTCGAGACGGGGATTCGCTTCCATTGTGGTCCTCGCTATGAGACGAGCCGGGCGACGGTCTTGCGGAAATTGGCGAGCGACTGTTCCTCATGCACGTGCATGCCGTCGCGCACGACCCAGTGGCCGCCGACCATGACATCGCGGACCGGTGTACCGGTGCCGCAGAAGATCCAGGAATCGAGCAGCGTGTCGCCGTTGCGTCCGGTGAGCGCGGGATGATCCGGATCGAGGACGACGATGTCGGCGCGGCGCTCGGGTTCGAGACCGCCGATCGGCCGGCCGAGCGCCTGGGCGCCGCCTGCCGTAGCGCGACGGAACAGGCCGGCGCCAGTTGCAGCACCTTGCGTGCTCTCGGTAACGTTGCGCGCGCGCTTGATGAGACGCTGCGTGTATTCCAGCCAGCGAAGCTCCTCGACGGGGTTTGTCGAGACGTTGGAATCGGTGCCGATGCCGAAACGCCCACCGGCGCGCACATAAGCCGTCAGCGAAAAGATGCCGTCACCCAGATTGGCCTCTGTCGTCGGGCACAGGCCCGCGACGGCGCCGGATGCGGCCAGCCGTTCCGTTTCGGCCGGCGTCATGTGGGTGCAGTGGACAAGGCACCAGCGGGTGTCGACCGGCGCATGGTCGAGCAGCCATTCGACAGGCCGCTGCCCGCTCCAGGTGAGGCAATCCTCGACCTCCTTCGTCTGCTCGGCAGCATGAATATGGATCGGCATTGCCGCATCGAGGCGCGTTGCCGCCTCGATGCAGGCGGCAAGCATGTTGGGCGTGACCGCGCGAAGCGAATGCGGCGCGATGCCGATGCGGATCTGACGATCGCGCCGGTGGCGCTGGTACAGCCGCTCGACGAGGTCGACAAAATCGTCCGTTGCAAGAATGAACCGACGCTGGCCTGGGGCCGGCGCCACGCCGCCGAACTGCGAGGTCTGATAGAGAACGGGAAGGAGGGTGAGACCGATACCGGCGGCACTTGCCGCGGCGACGATGCGTTCGGCGAGTTCCGCTCTGTTCTCGTACGGGCGCCCGTCAGGATCGTTGTGCAGGTAGTGGAACTCCGCCACCGCGGTGTAGCCATGCTTGAGCAGCTCGACATAGAGCTGCGTAGCGATGGCTTCGACATCCGCAGGCGAAAGCCGCGCAAGGAACCGATACATGACCTCGCGCCAGCTCCAGAAATTGTCGCCCTCGGGACCGACGCGCTCCGCAAGGCCGGCCATTGCCCGCTGAAAGGCATGCGAGTGCAGATTCGGCATTCCCGGGACGGCAATGCCGTGCAGCCGTTCGGCATCGCCGGCGATCGTATCGGCGGTGACGGATGTGATCGTCCCCGACGCGTCGACGTCGAGACGGACATTGGTGGCCCAGCCCGTGGGCAGGAGAGCGTGTTCGGCGAAATAGCTCGGCATCGACGATTCGTTTGAGAGACGTTACAAATCAGAGCGAGAGAACCATTGCTTTAATGCCTGCCGCTGACGGCAGCGGCAAGGGGAAAGGCGTGCACCGCGTCGACTCTATCTGGACGAATGCCCGACTGGCGACGATGGTCGCAGGCGAGGGCTATGGCGTGATCGACGATGGCGCGATAGCCGTCGTGGACGGCCGGATCGCCTGGATCGGGCCGCGGGCCGAGTTGCCCGCACTTGATGCCGGTTCCGTGCATGACGTCGGCGGGCGCTGGGTGACGCCGGGCCTCATCGACTGTCATACGCATCTCGTCTTCGCCGGTGACCGGGCCGCGGAGTTCGAGCTGAGGCTCAAAGGCGCGACATACGAGGAGATCGCACGGGCGGGCGGCAGCATCCGCTCCACGGTCGCGAAGACGCGCGCGGCGTCGGCGGACGAGCTTTATGAAAGCGCGCGGCGCCGGCTGATATCGCTTCTCGCCGAAGGCGTCACCACGGTCGAGATCAAGTCAGGCTACGGGCTGGACGTCGCTAGCGAGACCAAGATGTTGCGCGTCGCGCGCCGGCTCGGGGCCGGTCTGCCGGTCACCGTCGTGACGACGTTCCTCGGAGCGCATGCGGTTCCGCCGGAATACCAGGGCCGGCGGAGCGCCTATGTTGATCTCGTTGCCGGCCCGATGCTCGACGCGGTCGTCGCGGAACGTCTCGCCGATGCCGTCGACGTGTTCGCCGAAGACATCGCCTTCACTCCCGAGGAAACGGCGCGCATCTTCGACGCCGCGAAAGCGCATGGCCTGCCGGTGAAGCTGCATGCCGACCAGCTCTCCGACCAGAACGGCGCGGCATTGGCGGCGCGCTACGGCGCCCTTTCGGCGGAGCATCTGGAGCATGCCAACGCGGACGGCGTCGCCGCCATGGCACGCGCCGGAACCGTCGCGGTCCTGCTGCCGGGCGCGTTCTATTTCCTGCGCGACGTCAAGCTGCCGCCGGTCGATCTGTTCCGGCGCCACGGCGTGCCGATCGCGATCGCCAGCGACTGCAATCCGGGATCATCGCCGGCCGTATCGCTTCTGCTGATGCTCAACATGGCGTGCACGCTCTTCCGCCTCACGCCGGCCGAAGCGCTGGCAGGGGTTACGCGAAACGCAGCGCGGGCCCTGGGGCTCGCCGACCGCGGCGTGCTCGCGACGGGCAAGATGGCCGATTTCGTCGTCTGGGACATTTCGCATCCCGCCGAGCTGAGCTATTGGATCGGCGCCAACCCGGCCCACACCATCGTGCGCGCCGGCGCTGTTACGGAAATCGCTGCATGACCGAACTCTTCCACTTCAGTCCCGGCCGGACGCCCGTGTTGATCAGCGTTCCGCACGCCGGCACGTACATTCCGCCGGAGATCGCCGACCGGATGACGCCGGCGGCAAGACAGCTGCCTGACACGGACTGGCATGTCGACCGGCTCTATGACTTCGCGGCATCGCTCGGCGTCGGCATGATCGTCGCCACCCATTCACGCTATGTCGTCGATCTCAATCGCGATCCGACCGGAAAACCGTTGTATCCGGGCGCCGACAACACCGAGCTGGTGCCGACGACGACGTTCGCACGCGAACCCGTGTACAAGTCGGGCGCGGAGCCGGATGCGGCCGAGATCGACGACCGGGTGATGCGTTACTGGCGACCCTATCACGACCGGCTTGCGGCCGAACTGGCGTCACTGCACCGGCAATACGGCATCGCGGTCCTGTGGGACGCTCACTCGATTCCGTCGGTCGTGCCGCGCTTCTTCAGCGGGCGACTTCCGGACCTCAACCTCGGGTCGGCATGGGGCACAAGTGCCGCGCCGGCGCTGGTCTCGCGCGTCATGAACATCCTCGGCAATGCCGCCGGCTTCACGTCGATCTGCGACGGGCGGTTCACGGGCGGCTACATCACGCGCCGGTTCGGCCAGCCGGATGCAGGAACTCATGCGCTGCAGCTCGAGCTGGCCCAAGCGTGCTACATGGACGAGCAGCCGCCCTACCGGTATGACCCCGATCGTGCCGCGCCGTTGCAGAACGTCCTTCGGCAGGTCGTTTCGACGCTCGTCGAATGGGCGGAGTCCGCGGCAGGGGGCAAGACGTGACGGCACGACCTTGGCAGGACCTGACGACGACCGACTTTGCGGCGCTCGATCGCGCGCGGACGGTTGCGATCCTTCCCGTCGCCGCGGTCGAGCAGCACGGGCCGCATCTGCCGGTCGGCACGGACGCCATGATCGCCGCCGGCATCCTGTCGCAGGCCATGCCGCTCGTGCCCCAGGATCTTCCGGTCCTCGTCCTGCCGACGATGGCGGTCGGCAAGTCGAACGAGCACCAGGACTTTCCCGGGACCCTGACGCTCTCGGCCGAGACGTTGGGGCGAATGCTGACGGAAGTTGGGGAGAGCGTCGCGCGCGCGGGTCTGCGAAAGCTCATGCTGTTCAACAGCCATGGCGGCCAACCGCAGGTGCTCGACATCGTGGCGCAGGATCTTCGCGCCCGCCTGGGCATGGCCGTGGTCGTCGTCAATGTCTGGCGGCTGATGGATCGAGCGGCGGCGTTTCCCGCGCGCGAGCGCGCGGTCGGGATACATGGCGGCGGCCTCGAGACCGCGCTGATGCTCCATCTGCGTCCGGAACTCGTGCGCCGCGATCAGATCCGCGACTTTCCGTCCGCAGCCGACGAGCTGGCCAAGTCGTTCCCGCTGCTGGCGGGCGAGGGGCGCCTCAACTTCGCCTGGCAGGCGCAGGATCTCAATCCAGCCGGGGCCGTCGGCGACGCTCGGCTGGGAACGGCGGAAATCGGCGCCCGCCTCGTCGACCAAGCGGCGCGTGCGGTCGTCGCGCTTGCCGAGGAGCTGTCGCGCCTGCCGCTCGCCGTACTGCGCTCGAGCTGACCCGGACGCGAACCGTACTGGGAGGGATCTAGGGATCTTTAGTAGGAAACAAGCGAATCGAACGGTACGTCGATGCGCTTGCGTCCGTTCAGGAACTCGAGTTCGATGATGCAGGCCGCACCGCGCACATCCGCGCCTGCGCGACGCAGAAGCTCGATCGCGGCGGCCATCGTGCCACCTGTCGCGAGCACGTCGTCGAGAACCACGACGCGCTGCCCCCGATGGACGAAATCGTCCTGGATCTCGATGGTGTCGCTGCCGTACTCGAGATCGTAGGTATAGGGGATCGTCTTGCCGGGCAGCTTGCCCTTCTTGCGGACCATCATGAATCCGCAGCCGAGGACGAGGGCGAGCGGCGCCGTTACTAGGAAGCCGCGCGATTCGATACCGGCAAGAAAGTCGGGTTTGTGCGGCCTGACGATCTCCGCCAGCCGATCGACCGCCGCCTTCCACGCCCCATGGTCGGCCAGGAGAGGCGAGATATCCCGGAACATGATTCCCGGTTTCGGGAAATCCGGCACGTCCCGGATCCATTTCTTGAGGTCCATATTCTTGCCCCCCTTGTCGGCGCTCGCGATTCGGTGGGCGCATCCTATCCAGCGGGTCGGGGCCTCGCAATTGCTGTTGCGGCCTCGTGGCGCGATGACGCAGGGTGTTGTTGCAGGGGCACCGGCCACGCGTTAGGGTTCGCCATATGACATCCGTTTTTCATCGTCAGCTTCGGACACCCTTGCCGCGCGCCGTCGGCGGCACCGGCGTCTATCTGATCGACCATACGGGCAAGCGTTACATCGACGCCTCCGGCGGGGCTGCCGTATCGTGCCTCGGCCACGGCCATCCCGACGTCATCCGTGCCATAAAGGACCAGGCCGACCGGCTGGCTTATGCCCACACATCCTTCTTCACGACCGACGTCGCGGAAGAGCTGGCCGACACGCTGATCGCCGATGCGCCGCCGGGGCTCACGCATGTCTACTACGTATCAGGCGGCTCGGAGGGGATCGAGGCCGCGCTCAAGATGGCGCGGCAGTATTTCGTCGAGATCGGCCAGCCGCAGCGTCGGCACTTCATCGCGCGGCGCCAGAGCTACCACGGGAACACGCTGGGCGCACTTGCAGTCGGTGGCAACGAGTGGCGACGCCAGCAATTCGCGCCCCTGCTGATCGATGTGCCGCATATCGCGCCGTGCTTCGCCTACCGCTTCAAGGATCCCGCCGAAAGCGAGGAGGAATACGGCCGCCGGGTTGCCGACGAGTTGGAGGCCAAGATCCTCGAACTCGGGCCGGATACGGTGATCGCCTTCGTCGCCGAGACGGTCGTCGGGGCGACGGCCGGCGCGGTGCCGCCGGTGCCGGGTTATTTCAAACGCATCCGCGAGATCTGCGACCGTTATGGCGTGCTGCTCATCCTCGACGAGGTCATGTGCGGCATGGGCCGGACCGGCACCCTGCATGCCTGCACCCAGGAAGGCATTGCGCCCGACCTGATGGTGATCGCCAAGGGGCTCGGCGGCGGCTATCAGCCGATCGGTGCCGTGCTCGTCTCGGGCCGGGTCTACGAGGCATTCCGCCAGGGCTCCGGCTTCTTCCAGCACGGTCATACCTACATCGCCCATGCCGTGTCCTGTGCGGCGGCGCTTGCCGTGCAGCAGGTCCTCAAGCGTGACGGTCTGGTCGACCGGGTCCGGCGTCAGGGCGAAAAGCTCATGTCGGCGCTTACCGAGCGCTTCGGCAACCATCACGCGGTCGGCGACATCCGGGGACGCGGCCTGTTTCAGGCGATCGAGCTGGTAAAGGACCGCGCGACGAAGGCGCCGTTCGACCCCGCCTTGAAGCTGCATGCGCGCATCAAGCAGGAGGCCATGGCGCGGGGCCTGATGGTCTATCCCATGGGCGGCACCATCGACGGCAAGCACGGCGATCACGTGCTGCTGGCGCCGCCGTTCATCATCACCGACGACGAGATCGTCGCGGTGGTCGAACGTCTGGGCGAGGCCGTCGACGCCGCGGTCGCCTCGGCACGTTCTGCGGTCTGACCGGACCTTCGAACCAATAGCGGTCGCTACTCAGGCTGGTCGTGCGGCGGCGGCGTGTGGCCGGCCGCGCCGATCGGGCTGGGCAGGTTGGTCCACATCACCGGGCTCCCGCCCGGCGATTCACTCTGTCGGCTCGTGCGACCCTGCCGTTTCGGATGCGATGACGATGTCTTCGTCGACGTACCGCGAAGCGAGGCTTGACGGCCCGCAGCGCTGCGCTTGCCGGTGCTTGTCTGCGCCACTTCCGGCTCCCCTATGCATTGGCGTGGCGATGCCACGCAGGCTCAAATCTCAACGCAGGGCAACGCGTCGGGCGTTCCGGCATGCGCGTGGTGCGGCGGCACGGTGGCGCACCGTGTCAGGCTGTGCGCGCAGGCGATCGCGTGTCATTCAACCGTTCATTTGTGACATTGTTTCGTGACATTGTTGTGCTTTGAACTCGCGACGACTGTTCCACGAACGATGACCGGAACATTGATGCCGATCGACATCAACCTGCCAGACGCTGGATCTCTGCCACGGTGCGGGCCAGCTCGTTCGCCAGGGGACCCGGCATCCGACCCAGAAAGACGGCCGAAAGCTGCTCGTAGTACCAGAGCGTGCCTTCCCGTCCGGCCGTGAAGCGCGAGAACACCGCCGGGCCATAGACGCGCAGGTCGCTCAGGATTGCCCGCGCGTTGTGCAACTTGTCGCAGGCGGATACCAGCAGCACGTCGCCCGCAGTCTCGGCAAGGATGGGCAAGATAGGCAGACTTCCGGGTTTGCCAGTCGCCTTTTTCGCCCAGGGCATCGGGCACGCTGTCCGTGCAGCCAAGTACAAGCGTCGTCACCCGGTCGCCGAACCGATCGCGGATCAGGGGCTCGACGTGAGCGCCGACGTCCTCGATGGCGTCGTGCAATACGGCGGCGATCGTCTGATCTTCATCCGCACCGTACTCCATCGCGAGGCTCGCCACGCCCAACAGATGGGAGAGGTAAGGAATGCGCGTGCCCTTGCGGGTCTGGTTTCCATGAAGCTGGATCGCGAGCGCCACGGCATCACCGAGACGCGAGGAGGGAACGAAGCTGGGCTGCATTTCGTCGTGGGTCATCTCATCGTTCATCAAGCTTCATCCTCGGTCATTTGCAGCCGTGCCGTACGTTCGAGGGCACGGCCGATCATTTTTTTTCGGTGTCCTCCGCGGCTTGGTGACCCAGCAACATGATCGCTGGCAGCCACCATCGTGGCGGTGCTCCGCTCATCCCGGGCGAGAGATTCCGCGCCCGGTTGCAGCCGGATCCGGAAACTCGAGATCGGCGAACCCGAGACGTGGGGAAAACGGCGGCGTCACGAGGGGTGACACCAGCGGATCGTCCGGGACAGCCCGATCCGAAGCTGATGTAACGGTTCAGACCGGGACGACCCAAGCTCAGAATTCGCGACCGTACTCGTCCACGAAGACCGCCAGCGCCAGGATCATATCAACGGTCGAGCCGTCCCGGGCCATGGGCAGATACACGCGCTCCAGCCGGAGCAGCTTCTGGCGCGACCGGAGCTGCGGCCGGCCCCTGCGCCAGGACGGCAGACGGCTGCCGACCACCTCGCGCAGATAGGTCGAGATCGACTCGTGCGAGACTTTGTCATGCACCGCATCGAGATATGCGCCCGTGGGATCGTCGCCGAGGGCGCGCACCACGTTGGTTCCGATCAGCCGATAGCGGAAGCACAGGCCCGGCGACCGCTCGACATCCAACAGCCAGATGTTCGGCAGAAGATGGGGAATGGCCATCGGCTCGAAATGCTGGCGGCCGGGCAGGCGGTCGGCCGCCTTGATCGAACACCAGTATTCGATCAGAGCGCGTGGCATCGGATGCAATGGCTGCTGCAGGAGCTGTTCCACGGAACCGATGAACTCCCGCGCTGTGGTGTCGGGGGTCGAACTCGACATGATGACGGTGTTCGTTGCTCTCGCGTTTGCATACGCAAACGCCGTACCATCTGCCGTCGTTCATGGTGGATCAGCTAAACCGTTGTTTCTTGCGGAAAAATGGTTGGCGGTCGTCGGCAACCACCCGTCACAAGACTCCCCCGGAAGAGCTAGATCAGTGGCTGCGGTTGCAAAACTCGCTGCAAAATGCGACCGGCTTCAGGAAAGGTCGACTCGATCTTGCGCAGGGACGGTCGTCGCCCGCCGGTGCAATCAGCCGATCAGGATTCTTTCCGAGCACATGATTTCGTCGCGCGTATCGCCGGGTGCTCTCTGTCCCATATCGGCGCCAAACAAGGTTCGTACGTGAGCCGATTGTTCCGGTGCGTGACTTGAAAAACCGATACCCTCAGAGGGGCCAGGATCGGGTGCAAGGCTGACAGACGTCTGCGGCTGGTCCGGGGTCATGAGCAGGCGCACTGATGCCGGAACCAGAACTGGTCCTTGTTACACGGCTTGATACGCTCGCCAGCTTCGGATGACCCGAAGCCGTCGGTCAAATCTGCGTTTTCAGGGTGTCGAGAAGAATGGTCGGAGTGAGTGGATTCGAACCACCGGCCCCTTGCTCCCGAAGCAAGTGCTCTACCAGGCTGAGCTACACTCCGATCCTGTCGGGCTGACTGACGGCCTTGTTTCCGCACGCCATTCCCGCTCACCAGCGGGTACGGCGCCGTTCGCCGGACCGTTTATATAGCGCCCGTCCCGGCAGGCTGCAAGCCGAGCCCGTGCGCCGCCATGCCCTCAGTAGGCCCGGCTGATCGCGAAGTGGATCAGATCGATCAGGGCCCGCTTTTCCGGGCTGTCGGGGAACACGCCGAGCGCGTCACGGGCGATGGCGCCGTAGTGGCGGGCGCGCTCGACACTGTCGCGCAGGCTGCCGTGGCGCTGCATGAGCGCAATCGCGTGCTCGAGATCGCCTTCGCGCTGGTCCATCTCCTCGAGCGTCCGGCGCCAGAACTTTCGTTCCTCCTCGTCGCCGCGCAGGAAGGCCAGCACCACGGGCAGCGTGATCTTGCCGTCCCGAAAATCGTCGCCGACCGACTTGCCGAGCGTCGCCGTTTCGGCGGCGTAGTCGAGCACGTCATCGACGAGCTGGAAGGCGATGCCGAGATTCATGCCGTAGGTCTCGAGCGCCTCTTCCTCGACCTTGGGGCGGTCGGCGACGACGGCGCCGACCCGGCAGGCCGCCGCGAACAGCACCGCCGTCTTGGCCTTGATAACCTCAAGATAGGCATTTTCGGTGGTTTCCGTGTCGTTGGCGGTCATGAGCTGCATGACCTCGCCTTCGGCGATCACGGCCGACGCATCGGACAGAATCTTGAGGACCGCCAGCGATCCGTCCGCGACCATGAGCTGGAAGGCCCGGCTGAACAGAAAATCGCCGACCAGCACGCTCGCCTTGTTACCCCATACGGCATTGGCCGTGGCGAGACCCCGGCGGCGGTCGCTTTCGTCGACGACGTCGTCGTGGAGCAGCGTGGCCGTGTGGATGAACTCGACGCACGCCGCAAGGCCGATATGGCGCCGTCCGCGATAGCCGCACATCCGGGCGCTGGCGAGCGTGAGCATCGGCCTCAGGCGCTTGCCGCCGGCGGCGATGATATGGCCGGCGAGCTGCGGGATCAGCGCAACCGGGCTTTGCATGCGCTCGAGAATCAGCGCATTCACCTGCTTAAGATCTTCGCTTACCAGTGCGGCGAGCGAGGCGAGGGAGGGGGTACGTGCCTTTTCGCGCTCCTCTCCCAGGGTAACGATCACGGCCAAATTCGTTTTCCTCGGCTGATCGCCGCGTCCCGCGGCTTGACGATGCATACGCGCGTAGCGAGCATAAAGGCCCGGATCGGGCGGTCAAGCACAACGCGTCCCCCCGAGGGCCCGATCAGAAAAAAGGATTCCACGCCGTGAAGGAGCTCCTGCGGACGAACGACCCGGTCTTCCTGTCGTGGGCACAAGCGGTTCTTGCCGAATCCGGCATCCACGCCATCGTGCTCGACAGCCACATGGCGGCGGTCGAAGGGTCGGTTTCGGCGATTGCGCGCCGGATAATGGTCGTCGACGGCGATTACGAGACGGCCGTCCAGGTGCTCGAGACGGCACGGGCGACCGCCACGCATGGCTGATCCGGCGCCGCAGGAGGTGACGCGCGACACCCTACTGGGCGGTCGCATCGCGTTCCAGCAGCCGGCGAACGGCTATCGTGCGGCCATAGATCCGGTGCTGTTGGCGGCCGCCGTTCCGGACCGCGTACAAGGGCAAGTCGCGGATCTCGGATGCGGTGCCGGCGCGGCGATGCTCTGCCTGGCGGCGCGGCTGCCGCATGTCCGGATCGTCGGCGTCGAGCGGGAGCCCGGGCTTGCGGCGCTGGCCCGACAGAATATCGCTGCCAACGGTTTTCATTCGCGCATTACCGTCGTCGAGGCCGATGTCTCGCAACTGCCGCGCACGCTCGAGCCGGGCATTTTCGATGCGGTCATCAGCAACCCGCCCTATCTCGAGCCGGACCGTGCCAACCGGACGACAAGCCGCGACAAGCTGATCGCGACGGTCGAAGGGACGGCGGATCTTCCGACATGGATCGACGCGGGGCTGCGGCTGCTCCGTCCCCGCGGAGTCATCGTGATGATCCAGCGCGCCGATCGCCTTGCCGATCTGCTTGCCGCCCTGGGCGGTCGGGCCGGCGAAATCGTCGTCTACCCGTTGTGGCCGAAGGCGGGCATGCCGGCCAAGCGGATCATCGTGCGAGCCCGCAAGGGACTGAAGTCGCCGCTGGTGGTCGCGCCCGGCCTCGTGCTCCATCACCCGGACGGGACATACACGGCCGCCGCCGAAGCGGTGCTGCGCGGCGGCGCGGGGCTCGGCTAGAGCACGACGCCGGGGCGCGCGTGCTCGTGCATGCGCCATGTGGCGGGATTGGCAACGGGCACGAGGCCGCTTACCCTTGGGACCATGAACAGCGTCGTCCAGCGAATCCGGCCCTGGCTCGCGAAGCTGCCCGTCGAGCAGTTCCGTAACCCGGCCCCCGTTGTCGCTGTCATACGGCTCGTCGGTCCGATCGGGCATATCGGCGCACTGCGGACAGGATTGTCGCTCGCACGTCTTGCCGGCGTGATCGAGCGCGCTTTCAACCTGCTCGATCTCAAGGCCGTCGCGCTCGTCATCAATTCGCCAGGCGGCTCCGCGGTACAGTCCGCGTTGATCGCGAAGCGGATCCGCGATCTTGCGACGGAAAAGAACGTCCCGGTCTTTGCTTTCGTGGAGGACGTCGCTGCCTCGGGGGGCTATTGGCTTGCCTGTGCGGCCGACGAGATCTACGCGAATGCGAATTCGATCGTCGGGTCCATCGGCGTCATCTCGGCCGGATTCGGCTTTGCCGATCTCATCGGCAAGATCGGCGTCCAGCGGCGGGTCTACACGGCGGGCGAGAAGAAGATGATACTCGATCCGTTCCAGCCCGAGGATCCCGACGACGTCGAACGGCTCCAAAACATCCAGCGCGAAATACACGCAAACTTCCAGGCATGGGTACGCGAGCGCCGCGGGCTGCGGCTGCGCGGCCTCGACAGCGAGCTGTTCACGGGCGAGTTCTGGACCGGGACGCGGGCCCTCGAACTGGGACTCATCGACGGGATCGATGACGTGCGCGCGCATATGCGTCAGCGCTTCGGCGAACGCGTGAAGTTGAGGCCCGTGAGCGCGCCGCGGTCGATTCTGCAGCGTTGGCTTGGTCCACGTACCGGACTTGATGCCGGGATGATCGCCGATTCGCTGGCCCGGGGATGGGCCGAGGACGTGATTGCCGCGGCCGAGGCGCGTGCGCTTTGGTCGCGTTACGGGCTCTGATCGATCGCGGCCGTCTTGACGAAGAACGGGAACGCGGTTGACCGGCGCTTCGGCTGGCACCTAGAAGGAGCGCGGTCGCCCCATGAGCCTTGCGAAAATACTTCTCTTCGTCGCGGTGGTTGCCGCCATCTGGTTCGGCTGGCGCTGGTATCAGCGTTGGGAACTCGCGCATCGTGGCCAGGATGGGACGATGCAGAGGCACAAATCGTCACGAGTCGTCGCCGCCGAGGAAATGGTACCTTGCCGGATCTGTGGTACCTATGTGCCGGCCCGCGGTGCCACGGCGTGCGCGCGGCGCGATTGTCCGTACTGATCCCTGACGCGTCGGCCGAGCATCCATCGAGGTGACGTGCGGCTGTTCGTCGCAGGCCGAAAGACCTTCGTCGAAAGGGCATTTATTCAGTTGGGACGGGCGCTTGATCGTGGCAGGAGCGACGGCTATGTTGCGCCGCACCCAAGCCCTGATCGAGTCATACGACGCCATGGTTGCCCGCCCACCGAGTTTCCAAGAACTCATCCTGAAGCTTCAGGCATTCTGGGCGGAGAAGGGCTGCGTGATCCTGCAGCCTTATGATATGGAAGTCGGCGCCGGTACGTTTCACCCGGCGACGACCCTCAGGGCGCTTGGACCGCAGCCGTGGAAAGCCGCCTACGTACAGCCGTCACGGCGGCCGACGGACGGGCGCTACGGCGAGAATCCGAACCGGCTTCAGCACTATTATCAGTTTCAGGTCATCCTGAAACCGTCGCCGGCCGATAGCCAGGATCTCTATCTCGAAAGTCTCGTGGCGCTCGGGATCGACCCGAAGCACCACGACATCCGTTTCGTCGAGGACGACTGGGAAAGTCCGACGCTCGGTGCGTGGGGGCTCGGCTGGGAGGTCTGGTGCGACGGCATGGAGGTAACGCAGTACACGTACTTTCAGCAGGTCGGCGGGATCGAGTGCGATCCGGTTTCGGTCGAGCTCACCTATGGTCTTGAGCGGCTGGCGATGTACATCCAGGGCGTGGAGAACGTGTACGACCTGGACTTCAACGGCGCGGGCGTGACGTACGGCGACGTGTTCCATCAGGCCGAGGTGGAGTACTCGGCCCATAACTTCGAGTTCGCCGACACCGACATGCTGTTCCGGCACTTCGCCGACGCGGAAAAGGAATGCAAGGCGCTGCTCGAGCGCGGGCTGGCATTGCCAGCTTATGACCAGTGCATCAAGGCGAGCCACAGGTTCAACCTGCTGGATGCGCGCGGCGTGATTTCGGTGACGGAACGCGCCGCCTACATCGCGCGGGTTCGTGCACTGGCCAAGGCGTGCTGCGAGATGTGGCTTGAATCGCAGAAGCAGAAAGGGCGCGCCTGATGCCGGAACTTCTGCTCGAACTCCTCTCGGAAGAGATTCCGGCACGCATGCAGGCGCGCGCTGCCGACGACTTGAGGCGGCTCGTGACCGAACGTCTCACCGAAGCGGGGCTTGCCTTCACACGCGCCGAGGCTTTTGCCACGCCGCGCCGTCTTGCCTTGGTCGTCGAGGGCCTGCCCGAAACGCAGCCCGACGTGACCGAAGAGAAGAAGGGACCGCGCGTCGACGCGCCCGAACAGGCGATTCAGGGATTTCTGAAGTCGGTCGGTCTCGACAGCCTGGACAAGTGCGAGAAACGCACGGTCGGCAAGGCCGAGTTCTGGTACGCCGTGATCCACCGCAAAGGCCGGGCGACAACCGACGTTCTGCCCGACCTCCTCGTGCGCGCAATCCAGGCGCTGCCGTGGCCGAAATCAATGCGCTGGGCGAACAACCGCTTTACCTGGGTTCGGCCGCTGCAAGGTGTCGTCTGCCTCTTCGGCGGCCGTATCGTCCCGGGTGCGATCGATCTTGGGGGCGCCAGGATGCAGTTCGGCGGTACCACCCGCGGTCACCGCTTCCTTGCGCCCGGCACGATCGCGGTCGGCGGCTTCGCGGACTACAGGGACAAGCTGCGGAGCGCATACGTGATCCTCGATCCCGCCGAGCGGCGCGAGATGATCCGCCGCGACGCCGTGCGGCTGGTCGAGCAGGAAGGGCTCAGGTTGCAGGAGGATCCCGGGCTTCTGGACGAGGTCGTCGGCCTCGTCGAGTTTCCGGTCGTCCTGATGGGGCGCATCGACCCCGCGTTCATGGATTTGCCGCCCGAGGTGCTGACGACCTCGATGCGCGCGCACCAGAAGTATTTTTCGGTGCAGACGCAGGCGGGCGAACTGGCGCCGCGGTTCATCGTCGTCGCCAACATGTTGACCGATGACGGCGGCAAGGCGATCGTGGCCGGTAACGAGCGTGTGCTGCGCGCCCGGCTCTCGGATGCCAAGTTCTTCTGGGACCAGGACCGCAAGGTCCGGCTGGAGGAGCGCGTGCCGGCACTGGCCCAGCGCGTGTTTCACGCCAAGCTGGGAACGATGGCGGAAAAGGTCACCCGGCTTCAGACCCTCGCCGCCGATCTCGCGCAATACATTCCGGGGGCGGACGTCGATCGGATCCGCAGCGCGGCCCTGCTGTGCAAGGCCGATCTGTCGTCGGGCATGGTCGGGGAGTTCCCGGAACTCCAGGGGATCATGGGTCGCTACTACGCGATGGCCGAAGGCGAGCGCCCGGACGTGGCCGATGCGATCCGCGACCATTATTCCCCGCTGGGACCGAACGACCGCTGCCCGTCGGCGCCGGTCTCCGTCGCCGTCGCGCTCGCCGACAAGATCGATACGCTCGCCGGTTTCTTTGCCGTCGACAAGAAGCCGACCGGATCGAAGGATCCATTTGCCCTGCGGCGCGCGGCACTGGGCGTGATCCGGCTGATCGTCGAGAACGGTTTGCGCCTGCCGCTTCGCACGATATTCGGCGTGGCGCTGCGCCCGTTCCGCGAAACAAACCTCATCGGCGAGGCCAAGGCGACCGAAACCGTCGAAACCCTCCTCGCGTTCTTCGCCGAGCGTCTGAAGGTCGCCTTGCGCGAGAAGGGAGTGCGCCATGATCTGATCGACGCGGTGTTCTCGCTCGGCGGGGAGGACGACCTCGTACGGCTGCTGGCCCGGGTCGATGCGCTCAAGAACTTCCTCGCGACCGAGGATGGCGTAAATTTGCTGACGGCGTATCGTCGCGCATCGAACATCGTCGCAATCGAAGAGAAGAAGGACGGGACTGTCTATGACGGGCCGGTCGAGAAGGATCTGCTCGCCGAGCCGGAAGAGGTAACGCTCGCGAAGGCGCTGGACGAGGCACATGCCGGCATGCAGACTCTGCTTGGACGCGAGGATTTCGAAGGCGCGATGCGCGTACTCGCCCTCCTGCGCAGGCCTGTCGATGCCTTTTTCGACAAGGTGACCGTCAACGCGCCGGACGCTAAGCTCCGCACCAACCGACTTCGCCTCCTGTCGCGTATCCGGGCAACGCTGGGCGAAGTCGCGGACTTTTCGAAGGTCGAAGGGTCGTGATGGAACAGACGTGATGTCAACGCGGCCCGTGGGGCAGGCACGGTTCGCGTCGGCATGAATACGCAACGGAAAGATCGAATTCGGGAGCGTGGTGATGCCGAAATGGGTCTACAGCTTTGGAGACGGTAAGGCCGAAGGCCGGGCGGACATGAAGAACCTGCTCGGCGGCAAGGGGGCCAACCTCGCCGAGATGAGCAATCTTGGCCTGCCGGTCCCGCCGGGCTTCACCATCACCACCGAGGTCTGCACCTATTTCTATGCCAACGGACGCAAATATCCGCCGGAGCTGAAGGCGCAAGTGATGGCGGCGCTGCGGCGGGTCGAAGAGCTCGTCGGCCGGAAGTTCGGCGATCCGAAAGCGCCGCTCCTCGTTTCGGTCCGGTCGGGCGCGCGCGCGTCGATGCCGGGGATGATGGACACGGTCCTGAATCTCGGTCTCAACGACGAGACGGTGGAGGGCCTCGCACGTACGGCGAACGATCCGCGCTTCGCCTACGACAGTTACCGCCGTTTCATCCAGATGTACGGCGACGTCGTCCTCGGCGTCGATCATCATCATTTCGAGGAGATCCTCGAGGCCCACAAGCACGACAAGTCGGTGACGCTGGACACCGAACTCGACGCCGACGACTGGAAGCAGATCGTCGAGCGGTACAAGGAGAAGGTTCAAGCCGAACGCGGCGAGCCGTTCCCGCAGGATCCGCACGAGCAGCTTTGGGGTGCGATCGGCGCCGTGTTCGGAAGCTGGATGAACCAGCGCGCCATTACCTATCGCAAGCTGCACGGCATTCCCGAGGATTGGGGGACGGCCGTCAATGTCCAGGCGATGGTCTTCGGCAACATGGGCGACGACTGCGCCACCGGCGTCGCCTTTACGCGCGATCCGTCGACCGGTGAGAATGTGTTCTACGGCGAGTACCTCGTGAACGCGCAGGGCGAGGACGTCGTCGCGGGCATCCGGACGCCGCAGCACCTGACGATCAAGGGCAAGGAGGCCAATCGCTCGCAGCTGCCGGCGATGGAAGAGGTCATGCCCGACGTATTCCGGCAACTCGACGAGATCCGGCGCAAGCTCGAGGCCCACTACCGTGACATGCAGGACATCGAGTTCACGGTCGAGCGGGGCAAGCTGTACATGCTGCAGACGCGCACCGGGAAGCGAACGGCTGCGGCGGCCCTCAAGATCGCCTGCGACATGGTTCGGGAAGGGTTGATCGACAAGGCAACGGCCGTCAAACGGATCGATCCGGCCTCGCTCGACCAGCTGCTGCATCCGACGCTCGATGCCAAGGCGCCGCGCACGTTGTTCGCGCGCGGGCTGCCGGCTTCGCCGGGTGCCGCATCGGGCATCGTCGTGTTCTCCGCCGACGAAGCCGAGGCGCTGGCGGCGAAAGGCGAATCCGTCATCCTGGTCCGGATCGAGACGAGCCCCGAGGACATCCACGGCATGCATGCGGCCAAGGGCATCCTCACGACCCGCGGCGGCATGACCAGCCATGCGGCGGTGGTCGCCCGCGGCATGGGCCGGGCGTGCGTCGCCGGCGCCGGCGAGATCCGCATCGACTACAAGGCGGGCGTGATGAGCGTGCGCGACAAGCAGGTGCGCGCAGGCGAAAAGATCACGATCGACGGCGCGACCGGCGAGGTGTTTCTGGGCGAGGTGCCGACCGTCCAGCCCGAGCTGTCAGGCGATTTCGCCGAGCTGATGTCGTGGGCCGACGAGTTCCGCCGTCTCGGCGTACGTGCAAACGCGGACACGCCCAACGACGCACGCGCGGCGCGCCGTTTCGGGGCGGAAGGCATCGGCCTGTGCCGGACCGAGCACATGTTCTTCGATGCCGAGCGAATCCTCGCCGTGCGCGAGATGATCATGGCGGAGGACGGCGAGGGGCGGGCGCGGGCGCTCGCCAAGATCGAGCCGATGCAGCGCCAGGACTTCATCGAGCTGTTCCGGATCATGGATGGATTGCCGGTGACGATCCGGCTCCTTGATCCGCCGCTCCACGAGTTCGTTCCCCATGGCGATGCCGAGATCGCCGAGTTCGCCAAGGCGATCGGCAAGGACGTCGCGACGGTCCGCGCGCGCGTGAAGCGGCTCGAGGAGTTCAACCCGATGCTCGGTCACCGCGGCTGCCGCCTGGCGGTCACGTATCCCGAGATCTACGAAATGCAGGCGCGCGCGATCTTCTCGGCTGCCGCCGCGGTCATCAAGGAAGGCAAGCCGGTCGAACCCGAGATCATGATCCCGCTGGTCGCGACGCGCCGCGAGCTGGAGCTCATGCGCGATCTGGTCGCGCGCATGCATGAGAAGGTGCGCGACGAGACGGGCGTCGATGTCAAATACTCGATCGGTACCATGATCGAGTTGCCGCGCGCGGCTCTTCGTGCGGCGGAGATTGCGGAAATCGCGGAGTTCTTCAGCTTCGGCACGAACGACCTGACGCAGACTACGTTCGGGTTGTCGCGCGACGATGCTGGCGCTTTTCTCGATGCGTACGAGAAGGCAAAGATCATCAGTGTCGATCCGTTCATCAGCATCGACCAGGACGGTGTCGGCGAGCTGGTGCGTATCGGGTCGGAGCGGGGGCGGTCGGTTCGGCCCGATTTGAAGATCGGCATCTGCGGCGAGCACGGCGGCGATCCCGCGTCGGTCCACTTCTGTCATGCCGCCGGGCTCGACTATGTCTCGTGCTCGCCCTATCGGGTGCCGATCGCGCGGCTCGCCGCCGCCCAGGCGGCGCTTGCCGAACAGCAGCCGAAGTCGAAGCCGGTGAAGCCGCGCGCCACCTCGGACGACCGCCATCGCCGCGTCCTGATCGCCAGTGGGCGCCGGCCGGCGCCGCAGCGGGTTTTCGCCAACCGCAAGGTGGCCACCCACGCCGCGGCTGGCCATGCGACGGCACGGCCCGCCGCGATCGGCCAGGCGACCGCGCCCAAGGCCGGGGAGAAGAAGACGTCGGCGAAGGCGGCGAAGAAGGCGGAGGCCAAGCGGACCGCGAAGGCGACAAAGAAGGCGGTCGCGAAGAAGACCGCATCGAAGCGGGCGCGGCCTGCCGCGAAGTCTGCACCGAAGAAGCCCACGCGCGGCAAGCCGAAGCGGCGCTAGGCGTGCGTATTGGGGTGGGGGATGGGCCGACGGACGGTTCCGTTGGCCCTTCTCCCGTTTTCGGATAAGTGCCCGGGCGCGATCCGCGCAGGCCCGCCTGCGTCAACGGGTCCGCGCACATCGGATATGACAAGAAGGCGCGGTCGTGAACCGCGCGGACGGGGAGGGATGAATGGCAGCCGATCCGAACTGCGTGTTCTGCAAGATCGTCGCGGGGACGATCCCGAGCTTCAAGATCTACGAGGATGCGAAGACGCTCGCCTTCCTCGATATCAATCCGGTCAATCCCGGACATACGCTCGTGATACCCAAGGCGCACGCGCCGAACCTGATGGCGTCCGACGACAGCGACCTCGCCGCCGTCATGGCTGTTGCGCGCCGGGTCGCTTCGGCCATCGAGAAATCGCTTTCGCCCTACGGCATCAATCTCCTGCAGGCCAATGGTCCGGGCGCCGCACAGTCCGTCCTGCACTTCCACATGCACGTCATCCCGCGCGTGAAGGACGACAATCTGATGATGAACTGGATGCTGAAGGCGGGCGACAAGACCGAACTTGCCGCGATGGCGGAGCGCATCCGCGCAGCGCTCTAGAAACGGCTTTCGCGCATCGAATTGCCGGCAGACATTGTCACGCCCAGGCCGGCCTGACCGGTGTGATCTCCGCCTCGCCGGCCTTGAGCGGCCGGCCGTCGCGGTCGGCCTGTTCGATGATGTCGAGCCGCAGCAGGGCAAGTCCGAGGGACCCCTGGGCTGAACGCATCTCGCCGGCTTCCTGCCCGTCCAGCGTGATCGGCGTACCCGGTTGCGGCATGGGACCGTCGATTCGTACCGGCGTGAGCCGCTTTCGCACCAGCGCGCGGTATTTCATCCGCGCGGTGAGTTCCTGGCCGACATAGCACCCCTTCTTCCAATCGATACCGTTGAGTTCGTCGAAGCCGTTCTCGAGCAGGAGTGCCTTTTCGACGGGAAGATCGCGGCTGCCGTCGGGCACCCCGAGGGACAGGCGCAGGCGGTCGTATGCCTCGAACGCGCCCGGCTTGAATCCGGCGGATGCGAGCACATCCGCATTGTCCTTCGGAATCAAGGCGCGTGCGCCCAGCCCCACCAGCCGCGGATCGACGTAGACGATGCCGCCGCCGAACGGGCGGGCTAATCCGGGTTCCTCGGGCAGACCGAGCGCGGCGAGCGTCCCCGGGCCGAACAGGACGCCGCAGACCAGGCGGTCGCTTGCCGGGGTCAGCGTTACCTTCGAGCGGAGCTTATAGAGGGTGAAACGCCGGCGCAGATCGTCGAGCCGGTCTGCTTCGCAGTCCAGATAAAACGTGTCGCCGATCTCGGCGATGAAGAAATCGTGCAGATAGCGTCCCTGCGCCGTCAGGAACCCCGAATAGATCACGTGGCTCGAATCGACCTTGTTGATGTCGTTCGAGATCAGCCCCTGAAGAAATGTCCGGCGGTCATCACCGGCAATGGCGAGCACGCCGCGATTCCGCAGGATCACACAGGCCCTGTCGTCCATTGCTAATCCTCGGAGATGCCAAAGAAATCCGGATCTGCCATGGTTCTATGAGGTAGGGGCGGGCCGTGCGCTTGGCAACCCCCGCAATATGCACGGCAAGCCGGAAGTGTTTCGGCGGCCCTGCCGCCGAAACACTTCCGGCCGGGCCTCGACACCCCTATAACTCTCCGCGCCGCGACCGCATGCACATTACATTCGTTGACGATTCTTTCCCCTTCGACGGATACAGCCCGACGAGCCGGCCGCTCGGCGGGGCGGAGAAGGCCTTCGCCAGCCTTCCGTCCGCTCTTGCCATGCGCGGTCACGATGTCGTCGTGATCAACCGGTGCACGTTTCCCGTCCGGGTCGACGGCGCGAGCTGGTGCCCATGGGAAAGCGACAGGCCGGCCCGTACGGACGTACTCGTGGCCTTCCGGCGCCCACAACTCCTGGAATTCCTGCCTGCGACCGTCCGGCGTGTCCTGTGGACGGCGGGACCGCCAGAGGAGCTGGACCATCCGGCAGCGCGGGCGCTGCTCGCTCGATATCGGCCGACGATCATCTTCTTCACGGCGGTACAGCGTGACCGCTGGGCAAACCTGCTCGGGCTTCCGGTGCATGTGGTCGAACCGGGGCTCGCCCCAGCCTATGTCGAAGACCTGCCGATGACGCCGGCGGACCCACCGCGCGCGGTCTCGACGGCGCATCCGCTCGCCGGGCTCGACTGGTTACTCGCACTCTGGCGCACCCGTATACGGCCTGCCGTGCCGAATGCTGAACTGCATCTTTATTCCGCGCTCCTCGACAAGGGCCGGCTCGGCGCCGAGGTGCCGGAGGCGGTGCGACCAATCCTGAAACTGGCCGTCGAGGCTGAGCGCAACGGCGTCGTCATCCAGCGGCCGCAACCCGATCCCCAGATGGCCGAGATCTATCGGGCGGCGCGCGTGCATGTCTATCCGGGGCAGCCGCACGAGATACTCGCATCGACGCTGGCGGAGAGTCAGGCAGCCGGACTTCCCGGTGTTGCCAGGGCGGTAGGGCCGGCGGTCCTTGCGCGGATCGTCGACGGTCAGACCGGCAAGATCACGACGGCCGATGGCAATTTCGCGAGCGCAACGATCGATCTGTTGAGCAACCGGGGGATCTATGAGCGTATGAGCGCGAATGCGCGCCTGCTGCAACGCGGACGCACGTGGCCGATCGCGGCTGCGGAGTTCGAAGGAGCGCTCGCGTGAGGATCCTGTTCATCGGACCGACCTATGTCGGCGATGCCGTCGTGTCGACCGGACTGGCCGACCATCTCCTGCGCGAGTATCCGCAGGCCCGTGTGACGGTCGCGTGCGGCGCCCCCGCGGCACCGCTCTTCGCGGCGATGCCGAACTGCGAACGGGTGCTGGTGGTCCGCAAACGCGGCCAGATCGGTCACTGGATCGACCTGTGGCGCGCCTGCGTCGGCACGCGATGGGACGTCGTCGTCGATCTGCGGGGATCGGCGCTGTCGTGGTTCCTGCGCGCCGGCAAACGCCACGTGTTCCGGCCCAATCCGCGCCTTGCACATCGAACGCATGCGTTGGCCGCGACGCTCGGTCTCGGCGATCTGCCGCCACCCGTCATGTGGACAGGCCCCGAGCACGAGGCGACGGCGGCGCGACTGCTGCCGCCCGGCACGCCCATCCTGGCCGTGGGGCCGACCGGGAACTGGCCGCCGAAGATCTGGCCGGGCGAGCGGTTCGCCGAACTCGCGCGGCGGCTGACGGCGCCGAACGGGCCACTGCCGAACGGCCGGATCGCCGTGTTCGCGGCCGCCCATGAACGGCCGATCGTTGCCCCCATTCTGGCCGCACTGCCGCCCGAACGCACCGTCGACCTCGTCGGGCGGCTCGATCTCACAACGGTCGGCGCGGCGATGAAACGCGCCGCACTGTTTATCGGCAACGACTCCGGCCCGCTCTACATGGCCGTCGCATGCGGCATTCCGACGCTCGGCCTGTTCGGGCCGACGCCTGGCCTGTTTCCAACCCACGGGTTGAACCCCGCCCGCTGGGCCCCGCTGGCATGCACCGTGCGTACGGCAGAGGCCGCGGCGATCGTGACGGACAGACCGGTCGATGGTGCGATCGGACGGGCTCTCATGGAGGGCTTGACGGTCGATGCCGTCGAGCAGGCGGCGCGCGAGCTGCTCGAGCACGTCCAAGCGCGTACGCCATCAGCGAACGTGCGCTAAGCTGCATTCGTCCGTAAGGCCGCTCGACAACCGTGCGCAGGTGGCGCGAGTCATGTATCAGGCGGATGGAGATGGCCCATGTCGACTCGCGCAGGCATCGCTGGCTTCGGGTACCGCGTCGGCCGGGAGCTCGGCCGATGACCCGCGTCGTGCTCGCCGATGACGGGTTCGCCTTCGATGGCGAGGCTGCGGCAATTCGCGACCATGCGGCGGCATGTCTCGTCGCACTCGCGGAGGCGCTGGCTGCACGCGGCCACAAGGTCGAGGCGCGTACGCGCGGCACACGTCGTTTCGATCTGAACGGCGTGAGCTGGGGACCGATCGAATGGAATGTGCCGAAGGAAACCGAACTCTACGTCGTGAACGGCAGCTATCGGCTAATTCGGCTGGCCCGCAAGGCGCGGCGAGCCGTCCTCTGGGTGCACGAGCCGGGCCGCAAGATGCTGCGCTGGGGGCGGCTTAGCGCGCTGGCGCGTCGGCGGCCCTATCTGGTTTTCCAAGGCGTGTACCATGCGGCAACTTATCCCCGGTGGGCACCCGGCGGCGGGCGCGCCATCATTCCGCCGACGACCGGTGCGGTGTTCAGAACCTCGGGTCCGGTGCTGCGGCCGCCGCCGCCGTTCGCGATTTTCACGGCGCGTTCGCCGCGTTCGCTCGACTGGGTGCTCGACGTATGGCAACGGCACATCCGGCCTGCCGTGCCCAAGGCGCAGCTTTATGTTTTCGCCGACGCCATGCCCGAAGTCGTACTCGAAAAGGCGCGCCGCCTCGCCGGTGACGGCGTGGTTCTGCGCGAACCGGTCGCGGGCGAGGCGCTCGTCGAGGAGTTGCGGCAGTCCCGCGTTTTCCTTCACCGCGGCGACGAGAGCGAGGTCTTCGGCATGTCGACTGCCGAGGCCCAGGCGATGGGCGTGCCCGCCGTGGCTTGCGATGTGACCTGCATGCGCGAGCGGATCGTGCATGGAGAGACGGGGCACGTGGTACGCGACGGGGATGCGGCTGCGTTCGCCGGTGCGGCGATGCGGATACTGACAGACGACACGGTCTGGCGCAGTCAGCGCGATGCCGCATTGCGTTACAACCGTGCGCGGAGCTGGGACGATGTCGCCGCTGATTTCGAGGAGCTGCGCAGATGAGTGCTCTTCGCGTATTGCAGGCAATGGCGGGGGCGCAGCACGGCGGGGCCGAGGCGTTCTTCACGCGGCTGACCGTGGCGTTGTCACGCGCCGGTCTGGACCAGAGCATCGTGATGCGCCGGGATCCGGCGCGCGCCGACAAGCTGCGCGCGGCGGGGATCGAGCCCGTCCAGTTGCGGTTCGGGGGCGTGCTCGACGTCGGGACGCGTCTCGCTCTTGTGCGCGAGCTGAACGCATATCGGCCGCACGTGGTCCTGACCTGGATGAGCCGGGCGACACGGCTCATGCCGCCGCGGTTCCTCGCGGGCGGCAAATACGTTCACGTCGCGCGACTGGGCGGATACTACGATCTGAAATACTATCGGCGCTGCGACCATCTCGTCGGCAATACGCGCAAGATTGTCGAATACATCCGCGGTGGCGGTTGGCCTGCCGACCGCGTCCACTATCTGCCGAATTTCGTCGACGTGCCGCGGGCGGCACCTGTCGACCGTGCGACGCTGAAGACGCCGTCCGATGCGACGGTGGCGCTCGGCCTGGGGCGTCTTCATGTGAACAAGGCGTTCGATGTCGCCCTTGCCGCCATTGCCCGCACGAAAGACGTCTGGTTCTGGCTTGCCGGGGAAGGCGAGCTGCGTGCCGCGCTCGAAGCGGACGCCGCGCGGCTCGGGATTCGGGAACGCGTGCGCTTCCTCGGTTGGCGCGACGACACGGCAGCATTGCTCTCGGCCGCCGACATCCTGATCTGTCCATCGCGTCACGAGCCGCTCGGAAACGTCGTGATCGAGGGCTGGGCTGCGCGTCGCCCCGTGATTGCGGCGGCAAGCGACGGACCAGCCGCCCTGATCAAGAATGGTACGAGCGGGCTGCTCGTGCCGGTGGACGATGCAGAGGCGCTCGCGGCGGCCATTCAGCGAGTCGCCCAGGAGCCGCAGCTTGCCGCCCAGCTTGCGGCGGGCGGCTATGCAGCGTATGAGAGCGAATTCACCGAGGCCGTCGTCGTTCGGCGCTACCTCGAGTTCTTCGATCGCATCGCCAGGAAATGAAATGTGCGGCATAGCGGGACTGATGACGAGCAGGCGCGGCGGCCCGGACCCTGCCGTTTTGGGTGCGCTCGCCAATGCCCTCGCGCATCGTGGGCCCGATGGGCAGCGGCACTATATCGTCGGCAATGTCGGGCTCGCGCATAACCGGCTCGCGATCATCGATCTTGAGACGGGCGATCAGCCGTTGATCGAGCCCGGCGGCGTCGCACTGGTCGCCAATGGCGAGATCTACAATTACGTCGAGCTGCGCGCCGAGCTTCATGGAGTCAATTTCCGGACCAACTCGGACTGCGAACCGCCGCTTCATCTCTATCGGCGTCATGGGCTCGATTTCGTCGACAAGCTGCGCGGCATGTATGCGCTGGCGCTGCACGATCCCAAGGCCGGATATCTCGTGCTGGCGCGCGATCCGTTCGGTATCAAGCCGCTCTACTATGCCGAGACGGCCCAGGGGCTTGCCTTCGCCTCCGAGCCGCGTGCGCTGCTCGCGGCCGGGCTCGTCGAGCGGGCCATCGAGCCCGGTCCGCGCACCGAGCTCCTCGAGCTCCAATTCACGACGCGGCGCGATACGATCTTTCCCGGCATCAAGCGGGTACTGCCGGGCGAGATGATCGTGGCCGCCGACGGCAGGATCGTCGAGCGCCGCCGCCGCGCGGCCCTTCCCAGCAAAGGGCCTGCCGACTGGTCGGAGGCGAGCGCCCTCGACTACCTGGAGAATGCGCTTCTCGACAGCGTTGCCGTCCATCAGCGGTCGGACGTTCCGTATGGAATGTTCCTGTCGGGTGGTATCGATTCGTCGGCGTTGCTCGCCTTGATGGCGCGCCTCAACACGCGCCCTGTGGTCGCGCTGACTGCCTATTTCCCGAACACGTCGGTTGCCGATGAGCGTGCGGCGGCACAGGCGGCGGCGCGCGCGGTCGGCGCCGAACACATCGAGGTGCCGGTCACCGCCGACGATTTCTGGGCCGTATTGCCGAAGGTTGCCGCCGCGATGGACGATCCGGCTGCCGATTACGCCTGCGTCCCGACGTTCCGCCTCGCGGAGCGCGCCCGCGAAATCGGCCTCAAGGTCGTGCTGTCGGGTGAGGGCGGCGACGAGCTGCTGGCCGGCTATGGCCGCTACCGGAACATCATGCGGCCATGGTGGCTCGGCGGACGCGCCATGCGCCGCAAGGGCATTTTCGAAGGTCTGGGTGTGCTGCGGACGCGCACGGTCGGCTGGCGCGACGGGATCGCCGCGGCCGAAGCGACCGAGCGCACGGGCGGACGCACACGTCTTCAGGTCGCCCAGGCCGTCGATTGCGCCGACTGGCTGCCGAACGATCTGCTTACCAAGCTCGATCGATGTCTCATGGCGCATGGCGTCGAGGGACGAACGCCGTTCCTTGATCCGGTCGTGGCGGAGGTTGCGTTCCGGCTGCCCGACCGGCTGAAGATCCGCGAACGCCGCGGCAAGTGGCTGCTTCGGCGCTGGCTCGACCGGGCGTTGCCGGCGGCCCAGGCGTTTGGACCGAAGCGCGGGTTCACTGTTCCGGTGGCCGAATGGATCGCAAGCGAGGGGGCGCGGCTCGGGCCGCTCGTCGCTGCCCAGCCGGGCATCGCGGAGATTGCCGATCCGGTCGCTGTCGCCAAGCTGTTTCGCAGTCCAAAGAAGCACGCCGGCCTTGCGGCGTGGACGCTGTTGTTCTACGCGCTATGGCATCAATGCCACGTCGTCGGCCGTCGGCCGGAGGGCGACGTCTTCGAGTGCCTCGCCTCGCACTGACGGGCGGGACCGGGACCCGGGGATTCCCGTTGACGCCGGCGATACGGTGGGCCCACGCTATCAGGAAACACTGCCGGGATTCGCAAAGCCGGAGCGCGGGTCGCAGGCGTGAGTTCGGATTGACGCAGCATTGAGGGTGACGGCGTGAACGAGCAGACGGTTCGCGAGGCAGGAGCGGCGAATGCAACGCGTCTCGTGTTGCGGCAGCCCGACGACTGGCATGCACATCTGCGCGATGGCGACATGCTGAAGCGCGTGGCGCCTTACACGGCGCGTCAGTTCGGTCGTGCCATCATCATGCCGAATCTGGTGCCGCCGATCACCACGGTGAAGGCGGCGATCGCATATCGTGAACGGATCCTGGCAGCCGTCGGTCCGGACATCCCGTTTACGCCGCTGATGACCGTATACCTGACGGATACGATCGACCCGAAAGAGATCGAGACCGGATTCCGCGACGGGGTATTCACGGCGGCGAAACTGTATCCGGCCCATGCGACGACCAATTCGGCCCATGGCGTCACGGATATCTGGAAGATGGGGCGCGTGTTCGAAACGATGCAACGCATCGGTATGCCGCTCCTCGTCCACGGCGAGGTCACCGACCGCGCCGTCGACGTGTTCGACCGCGAGACCGTGTTCATTGATCGGATCCTGAGCCGTCTGGTGCGCGAATTCCCCGACCTGAAGATCGTTTTCGAGCACATCACGACCGAAGAAGCGGTCGAGTTCGTCCGCGCCGGACCGCAAACGCTCGCGGCGACAATCACGCCGCATCATTTGGAGATCAACCGCAACGCCATTTTCGACGGCGGCATCCGACCGCATATGTACTGTCTGCCGATCGCCAAGCGGGAACAACATCGGCTGGCGTTGCGCAAGGCGGCGACCTCGGGCGAGGCGAAGTTCTTCCTCGGCACGGATACGGCGCCGCATCCGTCACACGCGAAGGAGGCGGCATGCGGCTGTGCCGGTATCTTCAATGCGCCGTTCGCGCTGGAAACGTATGCCAAGGTTTTCGAGGAGGAAGGCGCGCTCGACAGGCTTGAGGCGTTCGCGTCACTGAACGGGCCGCGGTTTTATGGTCTTCCGGTAAACGAGCGTCGCGTCGCACTCGTCCGCACCGAGGTCGCCGTGCCCGACGAGCTGACCGACGGCGTCACCCGCCTGATTCCGTTCCACGCCGGTCGTACGCTTGCATGGCACTACGCAGGCCCCGTCGACGGCACATGACAGCGTCGTCGACGTGATCACGACCATTCAGCAGACCGAAAGACGTTCCAAACTTCGATCGGCCGCGGTCCACCCGGGGCGCCACCGTCGTCGAACCTGAGTGCCGGACAGGGGCGGTGCTTGGCGGATACGGCGCGAGGCTTGCGTTTACGCATCGCGGCATTACTTGCTAATCTTGGCCATCTATCGAAGACCGGGAGAATCGTCATGACCGCCTGCATCGTCGGCTGGGCCCACGGCAAGTTCGGCAAACGCGAGGGTATGGACCTCGAATCCCTGATCGCCGAAGTTGCGACCGACGCGATCAAGGATGCCGGGCTCGAGCCGAAAGATGTCGACGAGATCTATGTCGGCCATTTCGGCGGCGGTTTCGTCAAACAGGATTTTCCGGCATCGCTCGTTCTTCAGGCGTCGGATGCGTTCCGGTTCAAGCCGGCGACACGCGTCGAGAACGCCTGCGCCACGGGGTCGGCTGCCGTCTATCAGGGGCTTACGTCGATTGCCGCGAAGAAGTCGCGCGTGGTCCTGGTCGTCGGCGTCGAGAAGATGACCGAGACGCCCGGGGAGCAGATCGGCGGCATCCTGATGAAGGCGTCCTACGTCAAGGAGGAAGACCGGCCGGGCATGAGCTTCGCCGGCATATTCGGGCACATCGCACAGCTCTACTTCCAGCGTTACGGCGACCAGTCGGATGCGATGGCGCGGATCGCGGCGAAGAACCACAGGAATGGGGCCGTGAACCCCTACGCGCAGATGCAAAAGGATCTCGGCTACGAATTCTGCCGGACGGTTTCGGACAAGAATCCCCTGGTCGCCGGTCCGCTCCGTCGTACCGACTGCTCGCTCGTTTCGGACGGCGCGGCCGCGCTCGTGCTCGCCGACATCGATACGGCGCTCACGCTGAAAAAGGCCGTCGCGTTCCGCGCGGCCGAGCAGGTCAACGACTATCTGCCCATGAGCCGGCGCGACATCATCCAGTTCGAGGGCTGCGCGCAGGCATGGCAGCGCGCCTTTGCCCGCTCCCGCACGACGCTCGACGATCTTGGCGTGGTGGAGACGCATGACTGTTTCACCATCGCCGAGCTCATTCAGTATGAAGCCATGGGCCTGACACCGAAGGGACAGGGCGCCAGGGCGATCCTGGAAGGCTGGACGGAAAAGGACGGAAAGCTGCCCGTGAATCCGTCGGGCGGCCTCAAGTCGAAAGGGCATCCGATCGGGGCAACTGGCGTCTCGATGCATATCATGGCGGCCATGCAGGTGACCGGCAGCGCCGGCCCGATGCAGGTCAAGAACCCGCGGCTCGCGGGTGTCTTCAACATGGGCGGCGCGGCGGTCGCGAACTACGTCAGCATCCTCGAACCGCTGCGTGCGTGAGGTGAGCCGGGGGCGTGGGATCATGGGGCGGTTCGAGGCACTCGTTCTTGACGAGAAGGAAGGCAAGGTCATCTCGTCGATCCGGAGCCTGAGCGATGAGGACCTGCCGCCGGGCGACGTCACCATCTGGGTCGAGTATTCGACGCTCAATTACAAGGACGGCCTGATCCTGAACGGGTTGGGCCGTCTCGTCCGGAAATATCCGCACGTGCCCGGCATCGATTTTGCCGGTGTCGTTGAGACCTCTCAGTCCGCTGCCTACAAGCCCGGCGACCGCGTGATTCTCACGGGCTGGCGGGTCGGCGAGCTGCACTGGGGCGGCTATGCCCAGCGCGTCCGGGTCAAGTCCGAGTGGCTCGTGCCGCTTCCGGCTGGGCTTACGACGAAGCGGGCAATGGCGATCGGGACGGCCGGCCTTACCGCAATGCTGGCGATCATGGCGCTTGAGGAACACGGCCTCAGGCCCGGCGTGGGAGAGATCCTGGTGTCGGGCGCCGCCGGCGGACTGGGGAGCATCGCGGTCGCCATTTTGAGCAAGCTCGGCTATGACGTTGCCGCGTCGACGGGCCGGGCGGAGCAGTACGAGTATCTGCGCGCCCTCGGCGCCAAGACAATCATACCGCGCGCCGAGCTCTCGCTCGAAAAGCCGAAACCGCTGCAGAGCGAACGCTGGCACTATGCCATCGATACGGTCGGCGGTCTCGTGCTCGCGAACATGCTGACGGCGATGCGCTACGGCACGGCGGTTGCCGCATGCGGGAACGCGGGCGGCAACGAGCTGTCGACGACCGTGTTGCCGTTCATCCTGCGCGGCATCGACCTCCTGGGCATCGATTCCGTGATGCAACCGTTGGCGACCCGCAAGGTCGCGTGGGAGCGGCTGGTGCGCGATCTGCCGCTTGATCAGCTCGATGCGATGACGACGGTGGTCAGACTTGAGAACCTGCCGGAACTTGGCGCCAGGATTCTCCGGGGACAGGTTCGCGGGCGCGTCGTCGTCGACGTGGGCGGGAGCGGGCCGGCATGACGGGCCGCGCCGTCGCGGCGCTGACCGGCACGGTCGCGATGGCGGCGCTCATCGCGTGTACACCTGACCCTCTGTCACCGTATCAGCCGACGGATTCGCAGCGGCAGCTGCAAAACTGGTTCGGTCTGCGGTTCGAGACCACCATGCCGCCGATCTATTGCTACGCCACCCTTGCCGAACCCGACTGCTACGCCGAACCGGTGCCGGGCTGGGAGCGGCGTCTCATCGCCTATGGTGGTCCGGCACCCGACCGGCCGGCGGCGGGTCCGGTGACGGCGCCATAGGGCAGGTCAGGCGGTACGAGGCAACCATGCAGAAGCACAAGGTGGTCGAAAGCGTGGAAATCGAGGCCGATCAGCTCGAGTGGCTGAGGGATATGGCCGAGAGCTATCAGCTCGCTGATGTCTCCAAGGCCCTTCGCGTCGTGCTCGATTACGCGATGATGGATCTTGACGAGGACGACATCTTCGGCGTCATCCGCTGCCGCCGTTGCGGATGAAGGGGCCGAGCCCACTCCTTGGACGGCATCGGCCGCGGCGCTTTTCCGAATTCGTTCCGAAGCGGGGAACCGCCCAAGCCTCCAGACCGGCAAATCCGGTTCAGCCAAAAAAAAAATTGACCGGTGCCGCGTGTGTCGTGACCGACCAACGCAGGACCGGCCGAGGATCCATATTTTTGTTGCACCGCTTGGCTTTTTCGGCCAGCGCGTGTCTCCTCCCCTCAACTCGGGCCGCCCCCGGGGCCGCCCGTATGGTCTCGGACGTCCCCGCGGGTGGACGGATCGTGCGCTGTTTCGACGTTTTGTGCAACTGGCAATTATTCCCATTAACCTTTTTCTTCCGGCGGAAATACAGCCCTTTTCATCCTTCCGGCCGACGGGATTCGGTTAACGTCCGCATGAGGAAGGCCCTGATCCCCCGGCGGTCGAACCTGTCCCGGAACGAGATCTTCATGTCCTGTGAAGGACCGTCGTGCATTATGGGGACTTCGCCGATCGAGGTCCGGATGGTCGAGACCGCCGACATGTCATATGCCGCGTGGCAGGAGAGGGTAAGGGGAACGAATGTCTCGACCGTCACCCTGCTGGCGACCGACTACCTCAACCATTTCAATGAAGCGATCATGCTTCTCGGCATGGTGCCGGACATGCCGGAGGTCATCGCGGACTGCCGGGCATGGCGACCGAAGAGCTACGAGGCGCATTTCCGCGACAGCAGCTTCTCCGAGCGGGACCTCATTATTGCGGCCTATGCCCACGCGCCGTTACGGTACCGCATTCCCTTCGAGCGGACGATCGACGAGATCAATGCCGCGATCACCAAGTGGATCGCGCGTATGGATGCGGTTCAGGCAACGGGCGACCCGGCGGCGCTCGCACGGGAGGGAGCAGCGGCGACGCTCGAGCTCCAGGCGCTCGTTGCCAAGGCATCGGCCATCATTCACGGTGCCGGCGAGACGGTGGTGGTGGATCAGTCGGCCGTGGATGCCATCATCGCCGGCGGCGGTTCGCCTTGACGCAACCGGTGTCAAGCGTTCATCCTGATCGTCGAACCATGAGATGAGCTGAAGCGGCGAACCGTGGTCATCTGCCGGGGATGACAGAAGACATGTCTCTCGGCGTCTAGTAATGAGCGCGGATTCCGCCGCCCGTCAAAAATGACGGCATCGTCACAGACGGCCGCTTAAGCGGGACGGTATCGGACTCGGTCTGGATGCCGAGTCATCGGAGCAGGACGTCCACCTCATCCACAAAGTTACGGTTGCTTGGGTTCGATCCGTTTGGACTACTTCCGACGGAACCGTTTCAAACCCGTTTCGTTTCGACAACCGTAGTCCTGGAAAAGGCGCGGGGGACTTCATGAACGTTAAGCCCGGCGGATCGACAACCGGGGGAAATGCGTCGTCCGCCTATGGCCGCGAGCGCTCTCGCAGTGTGCTCATCGTCGACGGTGATGCCCTGGTTGCGATGTTGATCGCAGAGATCATCGCGGATTCTCTTGAGGGAGTCGCTGATTTTCTCGAGGGACTCGATTGTGCGGTTCGCGGGATCTCCGCTCCAGGTGCCCAGGCATTGGCGGCGCTGCACAGACCGAGAGTAGCGATCGTCGACATTGGGGTAAAAGGTACGATGGACGGCGTCGAGACGGCGGCACAGTTGCGCGAGCGGCTCGGAACGAAGTGCATGCTTTGCTCGGGCGACATCGGTGCCGCCACCGAAGAACGAGCCGCATACGTCGCGCCGGCCGCGATCCTTTCCAATCCCTTCACCTCGGCGCAGTTCGAAGCCGTGCTGGCGCGTACCTTGGCCGCCACCGGTTAATGGCTGGGATATCCAACAGCAAAGTCCGCTGCATCGCCTGACACAAGCATCGTCTCGCGCCAGGCGAGCTTATCGGAGGAGTGCAACATGCGAGAGCTCGCGACCGCACAACGTCTTGAGCCCCGGCAGCTTCTGAAAGCCCTGCGTGCCTTCAGGCGTGGCGATTTTTCTGTGCGGCTGCCGACGGACCTGGTCGGCATGGACGGCGATATTGCCGACGCCTTCAATGAGGTTATCGAGCTCAATCAGAAAATGGCGCGCGAGTTCCAGCGTCTCAGCCGTGTGGTCGGCAAGGAAGGCCAGATCGGCCAGCGCAGCAGGCTCGCGGGTGCGAGCGGTTCCTGGGAGGAATGCATCGATTCCGTCAACGAGCTGATCGAAGACATGGTGCGGCCGATCACGGAGGTCGCGCGTGTCATCGGCGGTGTCGCCAAGGGCGACCTGTCGCAGGAGATGATGGTCGAAATCGATGGCCGTCCGCTGCGCGGCGAGTTTCTGCGGATCGGCAGGGTCGTAAACAGGATGGTCGACCAGCTCGGTTCCTGCGCCTCGGAAGTGACACGCGTGGCGCGGGAGGTTGGTACAGAGGGCAAGCTCGGCGGCCAAGCCCGCGTGCCGGGCGCGGCCGGCCTGTGGCGCGATCTGACCGACAACGTGAACCAGCTCGCCGCCAACCTGACCACCCAGGTGCGTGCGATCGCCGAGGTGGCGACGGCCGTGACGAAGGGCGACCTGACACGCTCCATTACGGTCGAAGCCCTCGGTGAAGTGGCGGTGCTGAAGGACAACATCAACGAGATGATCCGGAACCTGAAGGAGCAGACGCTCAAGAACACGGAGCAGGACTGGCTCAAGACCAACTTGGCCCGGTTCACGCGCATGCTCCAGGGCGAGCGGGATCTCGTCACGGTCACCAACCTGATCATGTCCGAGCTTGTACCCCTGATGAACGCGCAGTACGGCGTGTTCTATGTCGCCGGCAAGGACAAAAACGAGACCGTTCTGGATCTCGTTGCGAGTTATGGGGCCGAGAATCGCGAGGCGCTGACGCCCCGGTTCACGCTTCGCGAGGGCCTGATTGGGCAGTGTGCCGCCGACAAGCGCAAGATGCTGCTGACCCGAGTTCCCTCCGACTTCCTGAAGATCGGATCTGGTCTCGGCCATGCGGCGCCGGCGAACGTCATCATCCTGCCAGTGCTATTCGAAGGCGAGATCGAGGCCGTCATCGAACTTGCATCGTTCGGAACGTTCAGCGACATACACCAGCTGTTTCTCGATCAGTTGATGGAAAGTGTCGGTATCGTGTTGCACACGATCGCCGCCACCATGCGCACGGAAGGCCTGCTCAAGCAGTCACAGCTGCTGACGGCCGAACTTCAGAGCCAGCAGGAAGAACTCAAGCGCAAGCAGGAGGAGCTGCGGACCGCGAACGAAGAGCTGCTGGAAAAGGCACTGCTGCTCTCGAACGAAAAGAAGCAGGTCGAGGCAAAGAATCTCGAGATCGAGATGGCCCGGCGGGCGCTTGAGGAAAAAGCCGAACAGCTAGCCTTGACCTCGAAATACAAGTCCGAGTTTCTCGCCAACATGTCGCATGAGCTGCGCACGCCCCTGAACAGTCTGCTCATCCTGAGCAAGCTGCTGGCGGACAACCCGCTCGGCAATCTCACCGAGAAGCAGATGGAGTTCGCGCGGACGATCCACGCCGCCGGATCGGATCTGCTGTCGCTCATCAACGACATTCTAGACCTGTCGAAGATCGAGTCGGGCACCGTCACGGTCGAAATGGGCGACATGCCGCTCGCGAACCTGCGGCAGCATATGGAACGCACGTTCAACCAGATCGCCAGTGAAAAGGCACTGCGCTTCACGATCCGCTATAACGACGACGTTCCGGAGACGATCAGGACGGACGAAAAGCGGCTTCAGCAGATTGTCCTCAATCTGCTATCGAACGCATTCAAGTTCACCAAGGAAGGCGGGGTCACGCTTACCATCGCCACGGCGACCGGCGGGTGGAGCAAGAACCATCTGCCGCTAAAGGCGTCCACGCGCGCGCTCGCAATTTCGGTGACGGACACCGGCATCGGTATCCCCGAGGACAAGCAGACACTGATCTTCAACGCCTTCCAGCAGGCCGACGGTACCACCGGCCGGAAGTACGGCGGCACGGGGTTGGGGCTGTCGATCAGTCGTGAAATCGCACGCCTTCTCGGCGGCGAGATTCAGGTCATCAGCAAGCCCGGCGTCGGCAGCACGTTCACGCTCTATTTGCCGCTCGACGTCGCACCGGCCGTCGAGGCCCCCTCTGCCGCCGGTGGAACCCCGACCCGACACGTGGATGGTGGCGCGGATGTCGGTCTCGCCCTCGTCGCACCGCCGGCCGTCAGAGACGATCGTAGGGCGATAAAACCCGGCGACCGCGTCATCCTCATCGTCGGTGACGATGTCAGGTTCTCCGGCCTGTTACTCGATCTGGCGCGGGAACGCGGCTTCCGCGGCGTGGTCACGACATCGGGAGATGCCGCACTGTCGGCGACGATGAAGTACCGACCGGACGCGATCGCGCTCGATCTTGACCTTTCGGACATCGATGGGTGGGCGCTGCTCGATCTGCTGAAGCACGATCTGCAAACCCGTCACATTCCGATCCACGTGATCTCGGACGATGACGAGCGGAATCGGGCGCTTCGCATGGGCGCCTTCGGGTTCATCCGTAAACCGGCCGTTATCGGCGAACTGTCGGACGCGCTGGATCGGCTGAAGGGTTTTGTCGAGCGTCGCGCCGGGCGTCTCTTGCTGCTCGACGGCAACGACGTGCAACGCAGGAAAACGGTCGAGCTGGTGGCCGGCGACGACGTCCATATCGAGGAGGTCGATTCGGTCGAAACGGCGCTTCATGCCCTGGATCGCGGGCCGTTTGATTGTCTTGTCGTCAACATGTCGTCTTCCGCCGATGTCGGGCTCGCGCTCATGGAGCGGTTGCGTGGCATGGAAGACTGTCCGCCGGTCGTGACATACACGCCCGACGGCGACGAGTCGACGGACGAAATGATCGAAAGCATCGGCCGCAACATGACCATTCACATGGCCTATACGCCGGACGAGCTTCTCGACGGCATAACGCTGCTCCTGCACCGGACCGTGGCCGATCTCTCCGAGGACAAGCGTCAGATGCTGATCCAGCTCCACCAGCGGGAACCTTCGCTGCGAGGCCGGCGGGTGCTGATCGTCGACGACGATATTCGTAACGTCATCTCGCTGGCGAGCGTGCTCGAACAGTATAACGTCGAAGTCCTCTATGCGGAGAACGGTCGTGACGGTGTCTCTCTGCTCAGAACCGCACCGGACATCGACGTCGCCTTGATCGACATCATGATGCCGGAGATGGACGGGTTCCAGACGATTCGGGAGGTCAGGGCGCACGCGCATCTGCGGGAAGTGCCGCTTATCGCCGTGACGGCGAAGGCGATGAAGGGTGACCGTCAGAAGTGCATCGAGGCCGGCGCTTCCGACTACGTGGCCAAACCTGTCGCCGTCGATGTGCTTCTTTCCCTTCTTCGGATCTGGGTTGCGCGCAGTTCACGGCGCAGGACGGCGGACGATCCCGATCGACCGATCAGGTAGGTGGTAGAGGCCGGAGAATGATGCGTTCGTTCGGCGCCGACGCCGAAACGGCGTCGAAACGGGAGGTCCAACGGATCATGACACTTCAGAACACGGACCGCCCCGCGGGGGCGGGCGATCAAGCCGGTGGTGAGGCCATGTCGATCCGGCCGGACGAGCGTGCGCGCATACTCGTCGTCGATGACGACGAGCGTAACCTGTTTGCCATGGAGGAAGTCCTGAAGGATATCGGCCAAGTCGTGACGGTCAGGTTGGGCGAGGAAGCACTGAAACGGCTTCTCCAGCACGACTTCGCGGTCGTCCTGCTCGACGTTCTGATGCCGGGAATGGACGGCTACGAGGCGGCAGCTTCGATCCGCTCGCGTGAGAGATCCCGTCACGTTCCGATCATTTTCCTCACGGCCCTCAACAAGGATGACGTTCATCTGCGTCGCGGCTACTCGATGGGTGCCGTCGACTATGTCTTCAAACCAGTCGATCCGCTGATCCTGAGATCGAAAGTTTCGGTCTTCGTCGATCTGTTCAACAAGGCGCAGGAGATCCGACGCAAGGCGATGCAGGAGCAGCGTCTGCGCGAGGAGAACTCTCGCGTTCGTACGGAGAAGATGATGGCCGAGCAAGCGCTTCGATGGAACGAAGAGCGTCAGGCCGCGATCATCAAGGCGCTGCCTCTCGCGCTTTATGCGAACGACGTTCCCGCCCGGGCGCCGATGCAGCTTTCCAGTCCTCGCTTCATCGGCGACAAGATCGAGGCGATCTGCGGGTTCGATTCGTCGGAGTTTCGCGCGAATCAGGGGCTCTGGCGTGATCGGATCCACCCCGATGATCGTGACCATGTACTGTATGAGCTCGAACGTCTGCGGACGTCCGGAAGCATGGCCGTCGAGTATCGATGGCGCGGCGCCGACGGACAGTACCGGTTCATTCTGGATCAGGCCGTTCTGATGCGCGATCCCGACGGCGAGCCGCGCGAGATCGTCGGTTCCTGGATGGACGTAAGCGAGCGGCGGGGCCTGGAACAGCAGCTCGCGCAGGCCCAGAAGATGGATGCGATCGGCAAGCTGACCGGCGGCATCGCGCACGATTTCAACAACATGCTGACCGTGGTGATCGGCAGCCTCGAGCGGATCAGGAACGTGGTCGAGGGCGATCCGGTGGTGCGGCGCCGCGTCGAGCTGGCATTGGAAGGTGCCTCCAGATGCTCCGATCTGACGCGACGCCTGCTGACGTTTGCCCGTCGTCAGCCATTGCAGCCGCGGCTGATCGATCTCAATCAGATGGTCGTCAGGGTCGCCGATATGGTGCGGCGCATCATCGGCGACGCCATCGAACTCAGGATCGGCTGCGACGAAGATTTATGGCCGACCTTGGCCGATCCGTCACAGGTCGAATCGGCGTTGATCAACTTGGTCGTCAATGCGCGTGATGCGATGTCGGATGGGGGCACGCTGACCTTATCGACTCGCAATGTACACGTCGACGCGACCGATCCCCTGTGCGACAGGGGAATTGGGCCCGGGCGCTATGTGGTGCTGAGTGTCGCCGACAGCGGCGTCGGCATTCCCGCCGAAATTCGGGACCGGGTATTCGAACCGTTCTTCACGACCAAGGAGGCGGGACAAGGTACGGGCCTCGGCCTCAGTATCATCTACGGTTTTGTGAAGCAGTCCGGCGGCCATATTACGCTCGAGAGCGAGATCGGCGCCGGCACGACGATCACGATTTACTTGCCGCAGTGCGCAGCACAGCCGCGGGCATCCGCGCCGGCGTCATGCGACGACGGGATTCCGCGAGCCCGCGCAGCCGAAGTCGTGCTCGTCGTCGAAGACGACCCGACGGTCCGAAGCGTCGCCGTGAACATGCTCAGGGACCTCGGATACAGCGTCATCGAGGCATCGGATGGCCGCGCGGCGCTGGAGGAGCTCGACCGCGCGCCGCGCGTCGACCTGCTCTTCACCGATCTGGCGATGCCGGGAGGGCTCAACGGCCGTGATCTTATCCGCGAGGCGATCAGACGGGAGTCGTGCCTTAAGGCTTTGCTGACGTCGGCCTATACGGATCAGCTATGGTGCGAAGCCGGAACGGATATGGCCGTGCACCTGCTGGAGAAACCCTATCGTGAAAGAGACCTGGCGAGGGCGGTGAGAGCGGTTCTCGACGGTACCTGACGGCAGGGCGCGGCGGCATCGGGTGACGCGCGAAGCCGTATGCCCATGCTCTTCTCGATGATCGCCACGAAGATGAGGAAAAGGTTATCGAGCGCCAACCCGACGAAGCAGAGAGCGCTCCATAGCAACAGCTTCCTGCCGGTTCTCATGTAGCTGCGGATGAGCAGGGCAAGGCACAAGACGTTTGCACCCAGGCACGGGAAGTACACGACGGGCTGGAAGAACGCCATGGCCGTCAGTCCTTCTTCAACTTGAAGGCATCAGCAAATGTCAGGATCTTCTCATTGGGCGCCGAAATGATCGCGCGAATCAGCGCGAAAGGCCTTTCGCGGTAAATGCGTTCAACGTCCCGAATCAGTTCCTCCTGTTCGGGATTGCTTACCGCGTAACGGTAATGTTCATCCCTCGCCTGGACGATTCCAGAGCGTTCGAAAGCGGAGAGAAGCTCGGTTACGATCAACGGGCTGCTGCGCAGTGCTGCCGTCAATTCCTCGACCGTCCATTCGCGCGGTGCCGTGCGCCGAATGAGAAGAAGAAGCTCCAGCGCCCAGACGGACTTGATCGTGCTGCGGACAAAACGGACGACGGGGTCAGGAATCATGGCATCCGACCGTCGCTCTCCTTGCGGAATCCGTCATCTGCGGACCTTATCATGAGGCGATGATCGAAAAGAACGCCGTGGGTGCCGATTCGCGATTGACCGTTTTTGCCGGGGCATGGTGCGGCAACCGACTGTCGAGCTTGCGGCATCAGCGATCTCGTTCGCCGCGGCCGCAACCCGGCCGCGCCGCCCATGCCGACCGACCGTTCATTCTCCGGCCGGCTGCCGATTGACGAGATAGATCCCCGTGGCGACGAGCACGAGGGCGAAGATCAGTGCCATCGTGACCGGTTCCGACAACAGCAACACACCGGCCGAAACGCCGAATAGAGGCGTAAGGAAGGAGAACGCCGACAGTCGCGAGGCTGGATAGTGTTTCACGAGCCAGAACCAGGCAAGATAGCTCGCGAATGCGACAACGACGGTCTGGTAGAACAGCGATGCGGCGACAAGCGGTGTCAACGCCGTGATCCCGGATTCGCCGAGCACGACCGCGGCGACCGGGAGGACCACGCCGGAGACCGCGAGCTGATAAAACAGCGTCTTGCTGGGCTCGAGCATCCGGAGCCGCGTCGCCTTGATTATCACCGTCGTGGCCGCCCACACGGCAGCCGCGGCGAAGACCATGACATCGCCGATGAGCTCGTGGCGTGTCGGCAATCTCAGTGCGTCACCGAAGGTCACGACGATTCCGCCGAAGGCGGCGGCGAGCCCGAGCCATTGCAGGGGACGAAGTCGTTCCCCGGGAATGAACAGATGCGCCCCGATGGCGACGAAGAACGGCGCCGTATAGAGAAGAACGACGCTGCGCGATGCCGTCGTGAACGTCAAGCCCCAGTAGATGAGGAGGAACTCGCTCCCGAACATCACGCCGATGAGAAAGGCAAGCCCGATCGGTGTGCTCCGGTCGACGAGGCGAACGCCGCGTATGGCGGCCCAGATCCAAATCAGCATGGCGGCACCAGCAGACCGCAATCCGGCCTGCAGGACCGGCGAGATTCCCGCATTCGCGACTTTGATGGCGACTTGTTGAATTCCCCACAACGCGCACAGCACCACCATCGTCGACATGGCCGTGGCGTCGAGGTGCGGGTGGTCGGTCGTCGCTGTAGTTTCCCCCATCTGTTTCATGGAAGTCCTTTTCGTCACTCCGGCGGGGAACATACAGTCGGTGCCGATGCCTGGGCCACCATTTCGTCCTCAGGTGCGGATCCGCCGGTGCTGATGCGGTGCCCTTCGTTTCGTATGTGAGGACGTCAGCGCGCCTTCCGCCGGCTTTCCAGGAACTTCGCGGCGCCGAGAAAGGCGGGGATCGGCCGGGTGATCACGTAGGTGGGAATGGTGGCGACGTAGTGGCGCAATCGCCCCTTCGCCTCGAAGCGCGTGCGGAAGGCGGATTCCGCGAACATCGGGCCGAGCTTCGGCACGATGCCGCCTGCGATGTAGATGCCGCCCTGCGCGCCGAGCGTCAGGGCAAGATTGCCGGCCACGGTGCCGAGCATCGCGCAGAACATCTCGACGGCTTCACGGCAGTGGGGGATCTCGTTCTGAATCGTCGGATTCGTGATCTGGGCCGGCGTGAGAGAGGCGGCCGGCGTCCGTGCCAGCTCGCATATGGCGTTATAGAGGTTGACCAATCCTGGCCCCGACAGAACACGTTCGGCCGAGACATGGTCGAAGCGGCGGCGCATCAGGTCCAGTACCGCGCTTTCGCGCTCGTCGCCAGGCGACATCGTCACGTGTCCGCCCTCGCCGGGCACGGGGATCCACTCGTCCTTGTGATAGACCAGCGCGCTCACACCCAATCCGGAACCGGGGCCGATGACGCCGATCGGCGCCCCGGCGACGGGTGCACCGGGCCCGACCTGGACGCGGTCCGTTTCCGAAAGATGCGGGACCGCAAGGGCATTGGCGGTGAAGTCGTTGATGACATACAGGTGCCGGAAGGCGAAATGCCGGCGCAAGTCCTCGATCGAGAAACTCCACGGATTGTTCGTAAGCGTGATCCGGTCGCCGGTGATGGGCGAGGCGACGGCGAGGACCGCGTCCACCGGCTTTTCGCGCGGCGACTCGTCGGCGAGATAGGCATCGATCGCGTGTGCAATGGTCGGATACTCTTCGCACGCGTAGATGCGCGAGCCCGCGATCGTGCCGTCGGCGGTCACGATGGCGAACCGTGCATTCGTGGCGCCGATGTCTCCGACCAAGCCGATATCCGATCTGCTCATTGGCGATCACTCCCGTGAGGCGCTCCTTCGGGGCGGAAAGGTACCAGAAACCGGCTGCCGGCGGAGATGGGCAGGTCTGCGCGGGGCGACCGGCACCTTTGGCGGCGTTTGCCCGAGGACGGCTGAGTTAATCCCAAAGCGTCGGGGCGAGCATGGAGACCCGCCGCTTCCCCGCGTGGCATGGCCGCGCGGCATGGAGCGCGTCCGTTCGCCCCGTACGGCCACGCAGATCGAGCTGATTCATCGACAAAGGGAGGGTAATGCCGTGGGGCGAGTGCAACAAGACAAGTCATCGACCTTGTGCGCAACGCGAAAACGGGAAAGCACCCGTCGGTGCCGAAAATGGATCGGCGTTCGTTTCTCGCGACGGCGGCCGCTCTCGCCGCGACTACCGCGATGGCGCCGGAGGCATTCTTGCGCAACTTCGATCCGGACGCCGAGCCGACGCATTATCCTGCCCCCGACGTGGTTCAGCTCGGCAAACGATTCAAGTACGAGCCCGGAAGTACGCCGATCATGCGTCTCTACCGCGGTACGCTGTGGGTGGAGGGACCGGCCCGGAACGGTGCGGGCCGTTATCGGCTGTGGAGCGACATTCCGAACGACGGGCAGTTGCGCTGGCCCGAGGAGGACGGGCATGTCGCGCACCGGTTCCGGTCGCCGGCCGGCAACACCCGATTTCCCGAAATTTGCTCCAACGTCTGCTTCGGCCGATCGAAGCGCGATCGTCTGTTCGTGACGGACAGCCAGTCGCTCTACGCGGCGTATGTCGGGACGTGCGGCGCGCACATAACCTGAATGGTCCGCCCTGCGGCACGCACTGTCGTGAACGGAATGCGCCCCGCGGCCGGCATTCGCCGGATGTCCGTCGCCGCGACGCGTTACGTTGTTGCCGGATGCGCAACGGACGGCTCATTTTTTAGGCACAATCTCATTTTTTAGAAATTTCTGTTGACTCACCGCGCGTCGTCCGCGGAAATTGGCGTGAACGCGGGGGGTGGCGCGTTTCTCGGTCGCGTCGGCTTTCGCAGCTTGACCTTCGGAACGCGCCGTGAAGCCACAATGACGGTCGATGCATCAACGATCCTGATCGTAGGCGGTCAAGTCTACGACCATGCCGGCGATACCGATCGGCCTGAGGTGGCCGACGTGCTGATCGTCGGCGACCGTATCGCGGCGGTGGAGCGGGGGCTTGCGGCCCGGCTTGCCGGTGCCGACGGGCGGCTTTCGGTAAACGGTCGCCCCATCGATACCGTCGTCGATGCGGCCGACCGGCTCGTCGTGCCGGGCTTCACGAACGCGCACTACCACTCGCACGATGTCCTGTTGAAGGGTTGCTTCGAGACGATCCCGCGCGAGACGTGGCTGCTCAACGCGCTGCCGCCCAACTATCCGCGGCGCAGCCGGGCCGAGATAAGGGCGCGGACACTGTTGGGGGCGGTGGAGTGTCTGCGCTCCGGCATCACGACCGTGCAGGACATGCTGACGCTGGCGCCAGTGGATCCCGATGACGTGGCCACGGTGCTCGACGCCTATGACGAGGTCGGCATTCGCTGCGTCTTTGCGCTTCAGACTGGCGACGTACACGGGGCACGCGTCACGCCGTTCTGGGAGGAGGTCTTTCCGAAGGACGCGATTCCCGGACTGAGCGGGGTCGTCTCGGCGGAAGCGGACGCGGAGGCGATCGTCGCCCAGCTCGAAAGCATCCTGCAGCAGTACAAGGGGCGGCATCGGGCGATCACGTGGGGACTTGGACCGTCGAGCCCGGAGCGTTCGTCACCGGTGTTTCTCGAGCGGCTCGGCGCGCTGGCGGCACGTGCCGGCGTGCCGATATTCACGCATGTCTACGAGTCGCGGGCGACGACGTTGATCGCGCGCCAGAAGTTCGCGCGCTGGAACGGCTCGCTCATCGCCTATCTTCGCGCGCATGGCGTGCTCGGGCCCAGCGTCACCTTGGCCCATGGCGTCTGGATGCGGCCGGACGAGGTGAAGATGATCGCCGAGGCCGGCGCGAACGTGGTGCTCAATCCGGTCGGAAATCTGAAGACGCGCAGCGGTGTCGCGCCGATTCGCGACTACCTCGAGGCCGGCGTCAATGTCGGACTCGGGTGCGACAACTGCAGCTGCAGCGACGCGCAGAACATGTTTCAGGTCATGAAGGCGTTCGCCTCCTTGCCGGCGGTCAGCAACGTCGATCCCGGCATGCCGACCGCCGCACAGGCCGTGAAGGCCGCGACGCTCGGCGGCGCGCAGGCCGTTGGGCTTGCCGGCGAGGTCGGCGAGATCAAGGTGGGTGCCAAGGCCGACCTCGTCTTGCTCGACCTTACGGATCCGTCGTTCGTGCCGCTCAACAGTGCCGCGCGCCAGCTCGTATTCACGGAATCCGGCCGCAGCGTCGAAACGGTCATTGTCGATGGCCGTGTCGTCGTCGACCGCGGGCGGCTCGTTACCGTCGACATGGCGGCACTCCGCCGTGACGTCGAGGACGCGATGGCGGCGCTCAGGGAAGATATCGCCGGCGTGGTGAGAAAGACCGAGGCGCTGGCACCGTATCTTGCCGAGGCGCACCGGCGCACCTGGGCCGAACCGCTGGAGGTCTACCGCTACGTGCCGCAGGGCACCGGAAAGTGGTAGGGGGCTCGTGCCATGAAGGCTCCTTCGTTCCGGTACGTCAGGCCGACTTCGCTCGAGGAAGCGCTCGATGTCCTTGCACAGGCAGACGGGCAGGCGCAGATCCTGGCGGGCGGGCAGTCGCTCATGCCGATGCTGGCGATGCGGATCGCCGCGCCGGAGATCCTGGTCGACATCAACCGGATCCCGGAGCTTGCCGGTATCACGCTCGAGAATGACCTGGTGCGGATCGGCGCGCTCACGCGATACGTGGAGCTCGAGAAATCGTCGGTGGTCGCGGAGCACCTGCCGTTGATTGCGCGGGCGCTGCCGCATGTGGCTCATGTCGCGATTCGAAACCGCGGTACGATCGGCGGCAGCCTGTCGCTCGCCGATCCCGCGGCGGAGATGCCGGCTTGTGCGCTGGCGCTCGGCGCCGAGATCGAACTCGTGTCGAAGAGCGGGGTGCGGTCGGTCGGGGCGGAGGATTATTTCCTGGGCCTGTACGAGACCGCGCGGCAGCCGGACGAAATCCTTGCCGCGGTGCGTTTCCCGGCCGCGAAGTCGGGTTCGGCGTGCGGCTTCTATGAGTTGAGCCGGCGTCATGGCGATTTTGCGCTTGCCGGTGCGGCATGTACGGCGCGTGTCGAAGGCGGCGCCCTGAAAGATCTGCGCGTCGCGATGTTCGGCTGCGATGATCGTCCGGTCCTGGCGAAGAAGGCGGCGGCCGAAGTCGAACGCCGGGGCACGTCGCCCGAGGCGCTCGCCGCGGCAGCCGAGGTCCTCGCCGAGGACGTTGCGCCGACGGACAACGTCAACGGCGATGCCGAAACGCGCCTGCATTACGCGAAGGTCGTATTCCGTCGTGCCGTTGCCATGCTGCTGGAGTCGACGCGTGGATGAGTTCGTTGACATTTCCCTGACGCTGAACGGCCGCCCCGTGCGCCGCCGTGTGCCGGTGCGCCAGCACCTCGTCGACTTTCTGCGTACCGAGCTTGGCCTGACCGGATCGCATGTCGGCTGCGAGCACGGCGTTTGCGGGGCGTGCACTTTGCGCGTGGATGGGCGTGCCGTGCGCGGCTGCCTCATGCTCGCCGTCCAGGCGGACGGCTGTTCGGTCGAGACGATCGAAGGCCTCACCGAGAGCGGCGAGATCGCGGATCTGCAGGAGGCCTTCGTCGCCCGCAACGCGCTTCAATGCGGATTCTGTACGCCCGGCGTCCTGATCACGGCAGCCGAGCTGCTCGGTCGCGGACAGCCGATGGACCGCGCGGCGATCCGGGCGTTCATGTCCGGGAACTACTGCCGCTGCACGGGCTATCAGGCGATCGTGGACGCGATCGAAGCCACGCTTCGGGCGCGCCTCGAACGTGCGGCGTCGACCGGCGACGGAGGGCGTTGATATGCCGGAGGGTGGCATGGACCGGCCATTGCCGATCGGCGTACGCGAGCCGCGGGCAAGGGCACGGCGTCTCGTCGCGGGGCGCGGGTGCTACACAGACGACATTTCGCTGCCGCGCATGCTGCACGTGGCGTTCCTGCGCAGCCCGTATGCCCATGCCCGGATCCGCAGCATCGATGTTGCTGCGGCGGCCGCGGCGCCGGGCGTCGAGGCGGTCTTCACCGGGCGTGACATCGCGGCGGCCTGCAACCCGTGGCAGGGAAACCATGCGCTGTTTCCCGACCTGGACTCGCCGCCTCAATACCCGCTCGCGATCGAGATCGCACGCTGGCAGGGCGAGGCGGTTGCCGCCGTCGTCGCCGAGACCCGTGCCCAGGCCGAGGATGCCCTGGCGCTTATCGAGATCGACTGGGAGGAGCTTCCGGCTGTCGTCGATCCGGAAGCGGCACTGGTCCCGGGCGCACCGAAGATCCATCCGGACCGGCCAAGCAACCTGGCCCTGGAGTTCACGACCGCCAAGGGCGACGTCGACGATGCGTTTGCGCGCGCGGCGCATGTCATCGAGGAAACCTTTGTCTTTGGCCGGCACACCGGCGTCACGCTCGAGCCGCGGACGATCATCGCCGAATTCGATCCGACCGAAGAACGGCTCGTGGTGCATCAGTCCCATCAGGCGCCGCATCAGCAGCAGGACCTCTATGCGCGCCTGCTCGGGATCCCGGAGCATAAGGTTCGCGTCATATGCCCCGACGTTGGCGGCGCGTTCGGCGTCAAGCTTCAGTTTTATGCCGACGAAGCCGCCGTCGCCGTGATCGCGCGGCTGCTGGGCCGGCCGGTGAAGTTTGTGGCGGACCGGTTCGAGGCTTTCGCCGCCGACATTCACGCACGCGACCATCGGATCACGGCGCGCCTCGGCGTCGATGCCGAGGGGCGCATCGTGGCGCTTGACGTCGACGATCTCTTCGCCATCGGGCCGTACTCGCAGTATCCGCGCGCCAGCGTCACGGAAGGTGGACACATCGCCCGGCTCACCGGGGCGCCGTACCGGCTGCCTGCCTATCGTGCGCGGGTACGCATGGTTTACCAGAACAAGGGACTGATCGGGCATTACCGCGCCGTCGGACAGCCGATCGCATGCGCCGTCGCCGAACGGCTGATCGACGGTGCGGCCGCGAAAATCGGGCTCGATCCGGTCGAGATCCGTCGCCGCAACTATCTGCGTGACGAGGATTTCCCCTACACATCGCCGACCGGCGTTGCGTTCGAGCATCTCTCGCTCAACCGATGCCTCGATCTCCTAGTCGAAAAGTTGGATCTGCCGGCGTTGCGCGCCGAGCAGCAGGCGCTGCGGGCCAAGGGCATCTATCGTGGCATCGGCATCGCCTCGTTCGTCGAGCTGACCGGTCCCGGGCCGGACTATTACGGCCAGGGTCAGGTTCGCGTCTCATCCCAGGACGGGTGCATCGTCAAGCTCGAGCCTTCGGGCAAGGTACGGGTCGTGGCGAGTGCAACCGACCAGGGACAGGGCACGGATACGGCGATCGCCCAGGTGGTCGCCGCGGGCCTCGGCGTGCGTACGGCCGACGTGCATGTGCTCTTGGGTGACAGCGAAGTTTGCCCCTATGGCGGCGGTGCTTACGCCTCGCGCGGCGCCTCGATCGGATGCGAGATCGCGTTCCGGGCCGCGCGCCAACTCAAGGGCAACGTCCTCAAGGTCGCGGGCGCGCTGCTCCAGATGCCGCCGGATGCCCTCGACATCCGCGACGGCGCCATCGTCGATGCGGAGAAGGGCGTTGAGCGGTTGACGCTTGCCGATATCGGCCGCGTCGGATACTTCCAGCAATATCTGCTGCCGCCGGATCTCCAGCCGGAACTCGCCGTTGTCCAGCATTACGTGCCCCGGGACCAGGCGTACATCGCCGGCAACGGCATTCAGGCATCCTACGTCGAGCTCGATCCGGAAACCGGGTTCGTTAAGCTGCTGCGTCATGCGGTGGTTCACGACTGCGGCCTGATCATCAATCCGTTGCTTCTCGACGAGCAGATCCGCGGTGGCGTGGTGCAGGGCATCGGCGGTGCGCTTTTCGAGGAGGTCGTCTACGGATCGGACGGACAGATGCTGAGCGCGACGATGGCCGACTACATCGTGCCGATGTCATCGGAAATGCCGGACATCGACGTGTGGCACGTCGAGGCAGGTATCGGGCGCGAGAAGCTGGGGGCGAAGGGCGTCGGCGAAGCGGGCACGGCCGGGGCCATGGGCGCGGTGCTCAATGCGGTCAACGATGCGCTCCTGCCGTTCGGCGCGAGAATTGCACAGACACCGTGCACCCCGCAACGCATCCTGCGCGCGATCCGCGAGGCACGTGCGCGTGGAACAACGCAGTCACATTGACCGGAGAGTGATCACACGGAACCCGAGAAGGAGGCTGATTCACATGCTCAGACGTCTTGCCATATCCGTCAGCGCCGCCGCGCTCCTCTGCCTCGCGCCGGCCACCGTTGCGTTCGCGCAGGCCAAGTATTCGTTCAAGATGACGACATGGTTCCCGGAGGGTTCGACCGCCTGGGACGTGTTCGCCAAGAGCTTCGCCGAAAAGGTGAAAACGCTGACCGACGGTCAGGTCGAGATCAAGTTATATGCCCCCGGTGTGCTCGGCGGCGTGTTCGACGGCGAGAAGACTGTCCAGGACGGTCTTGCCGACATGGCACATGCCTGGCCGGGCTTCATCGTGAACCAGGATCCGGCCAACGCGTTCTTCGGCAGTCTGCCGGGCGGTATGGCGCCCGAGACCCTGCTTGCCTGGGTGTATTCGGGCGGCGGGCGCGAGCTGTGGGTGAAGTTCCGGGAAGAGCGGATGGGACTCTATCCGATCGTTGCCGGCGTACTGGGGACGGAAGTGTTCGCCCATTCGCACCGCCCGCTCCGTACCGTCGATGACTTCAAGGGGTTGAAGCATCGTACGGCCGGCGCGTTCGCGCAGATCCTGCCGAAGCTTGGTGCGAGTGCCGCGGTCGTGCCCGGCCCCGAGGTCTTCACTATGCTCGAGCGCAAGGGCATCGACTCGACCGAATACCTGACGCCAGCCGAAAACTTCAAGCTCGGTTTCCATAAGGTGGCGAAGTACGTGATCACGCCGGGCGTGCATACGCCGGCGGCGATCTACTCGGTATCTGTCAAGAAGACGATCTGGGACAAGCTGCCGGACGAAATCAAGGCGAAGATGGAGCTGGCCGGACATGCCGTGACTCTCGAATCGTATACGATGACGGCGAAGCTCGACACCGAGGCGATGAAGCAGCTCCGCGACAGCAATGTCGAAATCGTACAGCTCGCGCCGGAGACGATTGCGAAGATCCGCGAGCTCGGGCGCGAATGGGCGCAGCAGCAGGCTGCCGAACAGAAGGCGAAGGGCAACCCGTGGATGGAGCGGATCGCGGAGTCGTACTTCGCGTTCCAGGACACCTGGGCGAACAACGCGAGTCATCGCATGTACGACGGCAACTGACGACTGGCATGGGCGAGGCGCCGGCCGGCGCCTCGCCTTTCCGGCGGAGGAAGGCATGGCACTGGCAAGAGCGATCGACGGCCTGGCGGTCGCGGTGGCAAAGGTCGCGATGGTCTTCTTGTTGCTGCTCGTCGCGGCGACGATCTACGAGGTCGTCGCGCGTTACGTGTTCAACATGCCGACGCTGTGGGCCTTCGACGTGACCTATATGCTGAACGGCGCGATCTTTGCGCTCGGCGGTGCCTACACGCTGCGTCATCGCGGCCATGTCCGCATCGACGTGCTCTCGGCACGGCTGCCGCCGGTCGCGAATACCGCCATCACGGTCGCCGTTTACCTCGGGTTGCTGGCACCGGCGCTGGGGTTCATGGTCTACGGCACGGCAACCCGTGCTTATGAGGCCTTCCTCACGGGCGAGGTCGAAAACGCGAGTGCGTGGGGACCGCGGGTCTGGCCGTTCTTTTCCGTCCTTCTGCTCGGCATGATTTGCCTGTTGCTGCAGGTCCTTCTCGAAGCGGCGCGCAGCGTCGGCAATCTCGTTCGGAAATAGCGCGTATGCTTGAAAGCCCCGCCTTCTGGATGGTTCCGGCGCTGTTTGCGCTGGTATTCCTAGGTGTGCCCGTCGCGTTCAGCCTGATCGTCGTGGCATTCGCCTTCGGCTATCCCTTCTTCGGCGACAATCTGGGGCTGCAGTTCTTTGGTCGTCTGCACTCGGTGGCGACAAACTACATCCTGTCGGCCGTGCCGCTCTTCATTCTGATGGGCACGATCCTGGAACGCTCCGGCATCGCCGAGCGGCTTTTCGTCGCAATGCAGCAATGGGTCGGGCGCTTTCCGGGCGGGCTTGCCGTCGCGGCGATTGCGATGTGCGCGGTTTTCGCGGCGGCAACGGGCATCGTCGGCGCGGTGGAGACGGTGATCGGCATGATGGCGATTCCGCCCATGCTGAAGTATCGCTACGAACCCGGCCTCATCGCCGGCACGATCTGTTCCGGCGGGTCGCTCGGCACCATCATTCCGCCGACGCTCGTCGTCGTCATCTATGCTTCCATCGTCGAGGCGCCGATCGGCGACCTGATGGCGGGGATCGTCATCCCCGGCCTTCTGATGGTGACGTTCTTCCTGATCTACATCATCGGCCGTTGCATGCTGAGGCCCCAGGACGGCCCGCCGCTGTCGCCGAAGGAACTCGACCGTCCCCTGGTCGAGAAGCTGAAGCTGACGGCCAGCGCCATGGTTCCCGCCATCCTGCTGATCGCGGGCGTGCTCGGTTCGATTCTGGCCGGTATCGCTTCGCCGACCGAGGCAGCCGGCGTGGGCGCGCTCGGCGGTATTCTGCTGACCATTGCCTACGGCAAGATGTCCGTACGCCTGATGCGCGAAGTGCTGCACAACACGCTCGTGATCAACACCATGATCATGTTCGTCGTTCTGGGCGGCACGATGTTCACGGCCGTCTTCGTCGTGAACGGCGGTAACGCCATGGTCAGCGATCTTATTCGGTCGGCGGATCTGGGGGTGGCCGGCGTCACGACCGTTTTCCTCGCGATCGTCTTTGCACTGGGGTTCATTCTGGACTGGGTATCGATCGTCTTGATCTGCATGCCGATCTTTGCGCCGATTGTGAAACAGATGGGCATCGACACGCTCTGGTTCGGCGTCATGGTCTGCATCGTCATCCAGACGTCGTATCTGACGCCGCCGATGGCACCGGCCATCTTCTACCTGCGCAGCATCGCTCCGCCGGAGATCACCTATCAGCACATGTTCCGCGGGGTCATTCCCTTCATCATCTGCGAACTTCTGGTGCTTGCCGTCGTCGCGATCTTCCCAGAGGCGGCGACATGGCTCCCGAAGCTGATTTTTGGTTGAGGCCATTGCCGATAATGCCGACTGGCAGTAGAGTGGCCCGACCGAATCGGCCCGCAGGGCGCTCATGCCGGCACAGCGGGCGAAAACGCTGACGGCCGCTGCATTATGGCGGAAAAGCACAACGACAGACGAGGAAACGCAAGGAACCGCGTCGCGCCCATCTATGCCGAAATCGGTAATCGACTTCGCGCCTATCGCGTCGGGGCCGGCCTGAGCGCCGAGGAGCTGGCCGAAAGGCTGGGCGTGTCGCGCGCGGCCCTCTACCGCATCGAAGCCGGCATGGTCGTCAAGATCGACACGCTGGAGCGGCTCGCGACCGTGCTGCAGACTTCGGTCGCGTCACTGCTGGGCGTCGGCGTCGAGTATTATGCCAAGGCGGTCGCGTATTTCGAACGCATGCGCCAGCTCGAAGCCGAATGCGATCAGCTCGTGGCCCATTTCGAGCCGTTTTCGTATCTGTTGACGTCCGAGGAATACGGCACGTATCTGCGCCAGATGATGGTCGAATCCTTGCCGCGCGACCTGCCCGACCGGGCGGCGGCACTGAAGGAAATCGACGACTGTCTCACGGTGCTCGAGGAACGCAAGTCGTTCGCGCGTAAGCGTCGCCCGAGCATCGTCAGCTTCATGAGCGTCATCGAGATCGAACGCTTCCTCAATCTTGGTCTGGTCGGCCGCCTCGATCTGCCGGCAAAGACGCGCGCCGACCGGATCGCCGCCGCGCGGCGCGAGGTCGAGCGGGTGGTGGCATTGCTGGAGGAGGAACCGATGGGTATTCAGATCGGCGTCATCGAGGACATGCTGCCGAACGTGACGTTCCAGATCTTTCATACGGCGAGCACGACGCGCGTCGCCGTGAGCCCGTTCCGACTCGGCGAACTGCCGAACATCCGTACCGGAATCGCAACCGTTACGGCCGCCGAGGAGGCAGTCACGCTGTACAATCAGCTCGCCAAGGAATTGTGGCGGAGGGCCGCGAAGGGGGCCCGCGCCGCCGATGTCATCCGGAAGGTACTGCGCCGTATCCGGAACTGACGGCAACGCGGTGCCCGAGTCCTCGCACCGGTGTTGCGACGTCCGGTGACGTCTTTTCCATCGATCTGCCACTCGAAGCGCCATAAGCAGCGAGGATCCAGTCTTGCGGTCGGGGACGGCCCCAGAATCTCGCATTCGTCGGCGGGTGGGGCCGCTCGTTCTGGTGCTTGAGAAATGAGCAACGACGCTGCGACTTGTATCAAAACTGAGATATAAAAATTTTTATGTAGCATTTTTTGGACAAATTTCTTGACCGAATTCGAATCATCCCACAAGAGTCTCGTCCGCACATCGCGTACCGATGTGTCAGGGAACGGAAACGGTGAGGATGGGGGCAGCAGGCAGCATGCACATGGGCGCGTATGTCGGCCAGCCTCATCCACGCCCTGCAACGCGTCGGTTGTTGGCCGGACGCGGCCGTTATACCGACGACATCCGTCTCCCACGGATGTTGCATGCGGCCTTCCTCAGAAGCCCATATCCGCACGCACGCATCCGCAGCATCGATCCGACGGCGGCCAAAGCCGTGGATGGCGTGGCGGCGGTCCTGATGGCTGCCGATCTCGAACCGGTCTGCGCCGGCTGGCGCGGTGAATCGGGCCGTTTTCCGGCATTGCGCTCGCCCGAGCAGACCGCGCTCGCCCGCGAACGGGCATGCTGGCAGGGTGAACCGGTGGTCATGGTGGTCGCCGAATCCCGGGCCATTGCCGAGGATGCGGTCGAGCTCGTCTCGGTCGAATGGGAAGAACTGCCGGCCATTGCCGACCTCGAAGGAAGCATCGCCGCCGACGCCCCGAAGATTCATCCCGATCTGCCCGACAACGTCGGCTTCGAGATGGTCATCGGCGAACCGGATGAGCCGGCCGCCTTTCGGAATGCGGCCGTCGTCGTCGAAGAGGTAATTCGGTTCGGGCGGCAGACGGGTGTTACGCTCGAACCCCGCAGCATCATCGCGTCATGGGACCCGGCGGACGGGACGCTGACCGTCTATCAGTCCACCCAGGTTCCGCATCAGATGCAGATGCTTTTTGCATCGCTGCTTGGAGTTCCCGCACACAAGGTGCGGGTGGTGGCGCCGGACGTCGGGGGAGCGTTCGGCATCAAGCTCCATATGTATCCAGACGAAGTCGCGGTATGTGCCGCTTCCCGTCTGCTCGGGCGCCCGGTCAAGTTCGTCGCCGACCGGCTCGAGGCGTTCTCGAGCGACGTGCATGCGCGTGAACATCTCATCAAAGCCCGTCTGGCGCTGACCGCGGATGGGCGGATGCTCGCCTTCGACGTTGATGATCTACACGGCATGGGGGCGTATTCGATCGCGCCGCGCGGCAGCGTTGCCGAGGCGGTTGGTGCCACGCGCATGGTCGGTTCGCCCTACCGCTTCGATGCGTTTCGGGGGCGGATTCGCAGCGTTTTTCAGAACAAACCGCCGGCCGGCCAGTATCGGGCGGTCGGCCATCCCATCGCGTGCGCCATTACGGAACGGCTCGTCGAACGTGCAGCGGCGAAGCTGGGCATGGACTCGATCGAGCTGCGTCGCCGCAATTTCGCTTCGCCTGGGGACACGCCATGGGTTTCGCCGGCCGGCATCAAGTTGTTCGGCATGTCCCACGAGGCATGCTTGGAGAAGCTTCTCGCGCTGATGCCCTTCGACGAGGTCGTCCGTGATCGCGATGCCGGCCGTAAGGCCGGGCGTCTGCGCGGCATCGGGATCGCCGCCTATGTCGAGCTGACGGCGAGTGGCCCCGAGGTCTACGGCCGTTCGGGAACGCCGGTCACGTCCGTCGACAGCGTGACCGTCCGTCTGGAGCCATCCGGGGACGTGACCTGTCTGGCCAGCGTGACCGAGCAGGGGCAAGGGACGTCGGTCGCCGTCCAGCAGATCGTGGCGACCGAACTCGGCCTGCCCATGGAGGCGGTCACTGTCATGACCGGCGACACCGCCGTCGTACCGCCCGGCGGCGGTGCCTGGGCGTCGCGCGGTGTGGCGATCGGCGGCGAGGCCGCTCTGCAGGCGGCTGGACGGCTGCGTGACAGTATTCTGCGGCTGGCGGCGCGGCTTCTGCAGGTGTCGCCCGATGCCCTCGCGCTTCGGGACGGCGCCATCGTCGAGAGGATGTCGGGTGCGGCGCGCATGACTCTGCGCGAACTCGGCGAACTGTCCTATTTCCGGACGCATGATCTTCCCCCCGACAGCGATCTCGCGCTTGCCGTCACGCACCAGTATCGGCGTGTCGAGAATGCGTTTCTGCCGACGAACGGGATTCAGGCGTCGTATGTCGACGTCGATCCGGACACCGGGATCGTGACGCCGCTCGGACACTGGGTCGTCGAGGATTGTGGGCGCGTGGTCAACCCGCTTCTGCTGGACGAACAGATACGCGGCGGCGTGATCCAGGGTATTGGACACGCACTCTTCGAACATTGCCGGTACGACGACTCGGGCCAGTGTCTCGCCGCGACGATGGCCGACTATGTCGTCCCGATGTCGGCAGAGATGCCGGACATCGTGATCGGGCACGTTGAAACGCCGTATCCGGGATCCGAACTGGGCGCGAAGGGGGCCGGAGAGGCCGGGACCTGCGCGGCCGCGGGGGCCGTGCTGAATGCGGTCAACGATGCGCTCGCACCGGCCGGAGCGGCGGTATCGGAACTGCCCATGACGCCGACGGTCATTCTGACGGCGCTCGGCAGTCTCGGCAGTCGGAGTGGAGTGTCATGAGCACCACACGTATTCGGAATGCCGCGTGGGTCGTGGCCTGGAATCCGCAAACGGGCCGGCATCACTATCTGCGCAACGCCGACGTCGTCTTCCGGGACGATCGTATCATCTTCGTCGGCGCCGGCTGGTCCGGTGTCGCCGATCGCACGATCGACGGCGAAGCGCTCTGCGTCATGCCGGGGCTTGTGAACGTTCACGGGCATCTTGGCACCGAGGCGCTCGCCAAGGGCTTTTTCGAGGAGCTCGGCAGTCCGCTCATGTACATGTCGCGGCTGTACGAGTTTCTCTATGTCGTTCGCCCGGAGCCCGAGACCATTCCGTCGTCCACGCGCCTCTCCATCGCGGAACTGCTGCTCAGCGGATGCACGACGGTCGCCGACATGGCCCTGCCGTACGAGCAGTGGCTCGACGTCATTGCAAGTACCGGCGTTCGTGGCTACGTCGCGCCGATGTTCCGCTCGGCGCGATGGCAGGCACCGGGCGGCCATCAGGTTACCTATGAATGGGACGAAGCGGCCGGCGAGCGTGGCCTCGCCGAAGCGCTCGACGTATGTGCCGCCGCAGCGCGACACCCCTCGGGCCGCATGGGCGGCATCGTCATGCCGGCGCAGGCGGAAACCTGCACGCCGGCGCTGATGAAGGCTGCGCATGCCGCGGCCAGGGACCGTGGATTGCCATTCCAGACGCATCTCGGCCAAAGCGTCCACGAGTTTCACGAGATGATCCGCCGTTACGGCAAGACGCCCGTCGAATATCTCGAGAACCTGGGCGTACTCGATGCGAACACGACCATCGCCCATGGTATCTTCCTCGATCATCATCCGTGGCTGCATTGGCCGGAACACCATGATCTGGGGCGGCTGGCACGCGCCGGCGCGAAGGTCATTCACTGTCCGCAGACCTTTGCCTATCGCGGGGCGGCGCTTCATCATTTCGGCGCCTACGTCAAAGCCGGCGTGCGGATGGCCATGGGAACGGACACGACGCCGCACGACATGCTGGCAGAGATCCGGATCGCGCTTCTGCTGGCGAAGACGCAGAGCGGGCACGTCAACCTTGCGAGCGTGGCCGACGTGTTCCACGCCGCGACGATCGGCGGCGCCAACGTCGTCGGCCGGGACGATATCGGGCGGATCGCTCCAGGCGCCAAGGCGGACATCGTGCTGATCGACCTGAACGAGCCGTCAATGGTGCCGGTTCGTGACCCGCTGCGCAGCCTGATCTTCTGCGCCGGCCGTCAGGCCGTACGCGACGTTTTCGTCGACGGAATCCAGATCGTCGCCGATCGGCAGGTGCTGACGGTCGATTTGCCGGCCGTCTGTCAAGCCGTCGAAGAAGGGCAGCGCATGGCAATGGCGAATGTTTCGTCGCGTGACTGGGCACATCGCGCAGCCGATGAGATCTCGCCGTTGTCTCTGCCTGTCGTTGTCTCATCGAAAAGTTGAAAGTCCATTCAGGAGCAGACGAGGAATCATGTTGGACGTGAAGAAGACTGCCAGGAACGTGATCGGTGCGGCCGTCGCCAGCGTGATGGCCTTTTCCGCGGCCACGGCAAAAGCACAACAACTCGATGAAGTCGTCTACGGGACCGCGTCGCGCGTCGGCCTGGCCAATGCGGCGATCTATCTGGCGGAAGTGATCGGTTTCTTCCGCGAGGAAGGCATCAATATCAGGACGGTGCAGTTCGACGGGACCGGCGTGCTCATGCCGCAGCTGGCGAGCAAGGCGGTGACCATCGGCTATCCCATTCCGGATCCCGTCATCATCTCCCATGACAAGGGAAAAACCCCGCTTCCGGTCAAGTTCTTCTACAACGTCACGCGGCGGTACAACTGGGAGATCGTCGTTCTGGACGAAAGCCCGATCCGTACGCTCCAGGATCTCAAGGGCAAGACGATCGGCGTCATTGCGCTCAGCGCCGGCAACGTGCCGGTGACGCGCTCCCTGCTGCGGGAGATCGGCCTCAATCCCGGCCAGGACGTGCAGATCGTCGCCGTGGGGCAGGGGCCGGCGGCGGTCAACGCGTTCAAGACCGGACGCATCGATGCCTTGAATCAGTTCGACGTCGTCCACTCGCAGATCGAGGCGGAGGGGACCGCCATTCGGCGCATTCCGCTTCCCGAGAAGTACGAAATACTGTCGGGCAACTGCTTCGCGACGCACGTCGACACGATCCGCGACAATCCTGACCTCATCCGGCGCTTCGGCCGTGCCTTTACCAAAGGTCTGGTCGCGTGCGAGGCGAACCCGGAAGGTTGCGTCCACATGTTCTGGAAGCTGCATCCCCAGGCGCGACCGACGACGGGCGATCCTGCCAAGAATCTCGCTGACAGCGTACGCATCATGAAGGCGAACCTCGTGACCAAGATTCCGCCGGGCGCGCTGGAGGAACGGAAGTACGGTGAGTTCTCGAAGGAGAGCTGGGAGACGAGCCTGAAAATCCTGGTCGAGAACGGGCTCGTCCAGGATCCGAACATCGATCTGAGCCAGCTCTATACGAACGAGTTCGTGCCGGACTTCACCAAGTTCGACTTCCAGGAGGTCATCGCGCGGGCGAAGGCCATCCAACCATGATGGCCCACGCGGCTCGCGAGCAGATGCAGGACATGGCATCCGCCACGACCGATCGAAACGTGCCAGCCGTTCTTCTGGAACGGCTGCACGTGACCTATGCCACGGCGGCCGGTCCAATTCCAGCCGTCGCGGATCTATCGCTTGCGATCGAGGCTGGTAGCTTCGTGTCCGTGCTCGGACCATCCGGGTGCGGCAAGTCGACCCTGATCAAGGTGATCTCCGGTCTGCTTGCGCCGAGTGCCGGCCGTGTCGAGCTGAACGGTGCGCCGGTCACGGGGCCGCGGCCGGACGTCGGAATCGTGTTTCAGCAGCCGACCTTGCTGCCCTGGAAGACGGTGCTCGACAACGTGCTCGTCCCCTTGCGCGCACGCAAGGCACCCCGCGAGGAGGCGATTGCCCGGGCGGAGGAGCTGATCGCGCTGGTGAAGCTCAAGGGCTTCGAGCGGAACTATCCGTTCGAACTCTCCGGCGGCATGCAGCAGCGCGTCGCGCTGGCGCGGGCCTTGATCCACGATCCGCCGGTCATCGTCATGGACGAACCCTTCGCGGCACTGGATGCATTGACGCGCGAACAAATGTCGCTCGAGCTGCAGCGGCTCTGGTCCCACTCGCGCAAGACCGTCCTGTTCGTAACCCATAGCATCTCCGAGGCGGTCTTCCTGTCCGACCGGGTGATCGTCCTTTCGCCGCGTCCGGCCAGGATCGTGAAGGACATCCGGATCTCGCTGCCGCGCCCGCGCACGACGGCCACCATGGCCGATGCGGCCTTTGCGGCGGCCTGCGACGAGCTTCGCCGCCAGCTCTACGCGGTCACCGGTGCAGGCGAGAGGTAACGCGATGAAACAGACTCTTCTGCGGTTGGGCTCGCCCCTCGTCACATTCGCGTTCGTGTTGCTGGCGTGGGAGGCGGCGGTGCGTCTTTTCGGTGTGCCGAACTACATTCTGCCGGATGTGTCGCAGGTCGTGACGGCCCTGTACCGAGGGTACGTCGACGGCGAGTTCTGGCCGCATCTCTTCTTCACCATGAAAGCCATGCTGCTCGGCTACTGTGCCGGCAGCCTGCTGGCGCTGATACTCGGGGGCCTTTTGGCCGAGGCGCCGATCTTCGAGCGCTTCGTTTTCCCGCTCGTGATCGCGCTCCAGTCCATGCCGAAGGTGGCATTGGCGCCGCTCGTGATCGTCTGGTTCGGCTTCGGCATCGAGTCGAAGATCGTCCTGGTGGCCTTGATCTGCTTCTTCCCGATTTTCATCAACGCGATCGTGGGGCTGCGTTCCGTCGATCCGAATCTCGTCGACATGATGAAAGCATTCGGATGCTCGTCGCTCGACATCATGCTGCAGGTGAAGCTGCCCCACGCGGCGGGTCCGATCTTCGCCGGACTGCAGATCGGCGTGGTGCTCGGGTTGATCGGCGCGGTGGTGGGCGAGTTCATCGCGTCGACACAGGGGCTCGGTTTCCTGATTCAGAACGGTGCGAATGCGCTCGATCTCGGGATCGTCTTTGCCGGGCTGGTGTCGCTGGCAGTGATCGGCGTGACCGGCACGCAGCTGCTGCGCTTTCTGCACGCGCGGCTCGTATTCTGGGATCGCAAGTCGGCGACGTCCGTCGCGAGCTGATCCTCAAGGACCGGACATGAGGACGCAGTTGCGCGCGCGAGGCATGCTGTGTCGGACCGAATTCGGTCGTCGTGCCCGTCGCTGAATCTATTCGCGGGAGGGCACGGTGAAGCCGTCGAAGTTCCGGTATCATCGTGTAAGGTCCCAGGACGAGCTCCTGCAACTTCTGGCCGACAATGCAGGGGATGCCCGAATACTTGCCGGCGGCCAGAGCTTGATACCGATGATGAACCTGCGGGTTGCAGCACCCGCGCTGCTTCTCGACATCAACGACCTCCAGGAGCTCGGGCAGATTACGGTCGAGCCGGAAGTCGTTCGCATCGGTGCGCTCGTCCGCTATCGGCAGCTTGAGGCGTCATCCGTCGTAAAGTCGGAACTGCCGCTGATCGCAGCGGCGCTGCCGCACGTGGCGCATCTCGCCATTCGGAACCGGGGAACGCTCGGCGGCAGCCTGGCGCTGGCAGACCCGGCGGCAGAGATGCCGGCATGCATTCTCGCACTCGATGCGACCTTGGTGGTCGCGAGCATACGGGGGCGGCGTCGGATCGCGGCGGCGGACTTCTTCCGGGGGCCATACGAGACCGCTCTCGGTCCGGACGAGATGCTGGAGGCTGTCGAGATACCGCGGAGGCCGGATGCTCTTTACTTCTTCGACGAGGTCGCCCGGCGCCACGGCGACTACGCTATTGCGGGTCTTGCCGGCATCGCGCCACGGCCGCGGCAGGAGACCGGTTCGTTGCGTCTGGTCTATTTCGGCGTTAGCGATCGTCCGCACTTGGCCCGGTCGGCCTTGGGCCTGCTCGCCGCAGGTCCCGTGTCGGACGACAGACTCGCGGCGGCAGAGGCGGCCGTGATCGAAGGTCTCGGAACGGTCAATGACGGTGACGGTCAGGGCGCCTTGCGGCGCCATCTCGCACGTGTCTTGTTTCGGCGCGCCGTACGTCGCCTGACCGAACAGAGTTGGAGCTGATCGGATGGAAGAGGTCGCGACGATTTCCGTACAGGTCAACGGCCAGCGGATCACGCGGACCGTGCCTGTGCGAATGAGCCTTGCCGACTTCCTCCGTCAGGAACTGGAGCTGACCGGAACCCACGTGGGATGCGAGCAAGGCATATGCGGCGCCTGCACCGTCGTCGTGAACGGTCGATGCTCCCGCAGCTGCCTGATGCTTGCGGTTCAGGTCGACGGCGGAACGGTGGAGACCGTCGAAGGGGCCACCGAGACCGGGCGTCTCAAGCCGCTGCAGGACGCATTCTATGCGCGTGCCGCGCTCCAGTGCGGGTTCTGTACGCCGGGCATCCTGCTCACGGCGGCGGAGTTCCTCGATGAACACAGCGCCCCTTCCCGCGCGCAGATTCGCGAAGCCCTATCCGGGAACTATTGCCGCTGCACCGGCTATCAGGCGATCGTCGATGCGATCGAAACGGCATCGGCGTCTTGGCGACGGCCCGGCTGACCTCCGCCGGCCGCCGCGGACACGCACCTGTTCGTTGCCCCCGCCCGGATTACGCCAGTTTGCGTAGGGCCGTTGTGCGCCGTGCGCGGCGCTTCAGCAGCCACATGGCGCACCCGGTGACGGCGAAGATCGGGATGGTGATGCCCGAGAGGAAGACCACGAACTTGTAGATCTCGCCCAAGCCTTGCCCGTAGTGCAGCGGCCGCTGCCACGCCATGATCGTTTCGCCGACGGAGAACTTCTGCGGATCGTGTATGTCGACGATCCGGCCGGTCCAGGGGTCGATGAACAGGGTAATGGTCGGGGCACCCTCGACATGGTCCGGCCGGGTGAGTGTGATGCGCATGGTCTGGTCCGGCCGCATCGGCAGGAACACCATGCGGACCTCACTCGCGCCGACGGCTTCGCGAGCCAGTGCGATCGCCAGATCGATGCCGATCGGTGTGGCATCCTTGATCGGTTCGACCCGGATGGCGTTGGCGGCCGCACGCAGATCGCGGGCCGGAAAGACGGCGTTGATGACGGCCCCCGTCTGCGCCGGGAAGGCGAGATAGACCCCGCTGAAGCTCACCACCATGAAGACGATCAGACTCCAGATACCGACGGCGCCGTGCAGATCGCGGTGAAGGCGGAGACCGCGCGCACCTTTCTTCACCGTGAATGCGGTGATCCACCGTCCTGACCGCGGCCACCAGATGATGATTCCGGAGAGGCCCAGAACGAGCATGGCGACGCCGAGCCAGCCGACGGCGACGCGCCCGTCCCGGCCGCTGACCAGCAGGTTCCCGTGCAGGTCGTGGAGGAAGCGCAGCCATGACGGCGCCGGTACCGGATTGCCGAGCACCTGGAGCGACACGGGGTCGATCAGGACCTGGATGCTGCCGGCAAAGGGGCTCGCCTGCGGCTGACCGCCGGCGGGGGAGGTGCCGGTCTGGCTCCTTGCCCGCATCAGCCGCACAACGGCAGGAGCGCCGTGCTCGTCCGGCATGCGTATCATTCCCGGCACCATGCCGGGCGGCGCTGACGCCCGTGCGGCGGCGATGATCTCGTCCGCCGAACGTTGCTCGCCGGTTACGGTCGCACGCGGCTCCGGCGGCCCGAACAGATGCTCGAGGTCGTGGCCATAGACCAGAATGCTGCCGGTGATGCCGATGATCACCAGGGGGATACAGAGCGTCAGCCCCACCCACAGATGGATCTGCTGCAGCCAGTACCGCCAGGCGATGCGGCGGGTCGACTCCTCGGCCATGAGTTCTCCTGTCACGATGTGCGGCAAATGAGGGTGAGGCCGGGCCACCGGTCGCGGCGTGCGACGGTCTTAGGTATCGGCCCAGCGCCGAAGCAGGTTGTGGTAGACGTTGGTGAGCTGCAGGATGCCCGGATGGTCGGGCACGTCGCGGTTGATCCGCTGGATTGCCATGTCGAGTTCGAATAGCAGCGTGCGCTGGCCGTCGTCGCGCACCATGCTTTGGATCCAGAAGAACGACGCGATCCGGGCTCCACGCGTGACGGGCCGGACGTGATGCAGGCTGGAGGACGGATAGAGCACCATGTGCCCGGCGGGTAGCTTCACGCGGTGCACGCCGTAGGTATCCTCGATCGAAAGTTCGCCGCCGTCGTACTCGTCGGGCCCGGTAAAGAACAGCGTCGCGGACAGATCCGTGCGCACTCGATGCGGCGTGCCGCGAATCGGCCGGATGGCGTTATCGACGTGATTTCCGAATTGCTGGCCGCCCTGGTAGCGGTTGAAGAGCGGCGGAAAGATTTTCAGCGGCAGCGCCGCTGCGATGAACAGCGGATTATTGGCGAGTGCGGAGAGGATCACGTCGCCGATCTGGCGGGCGACCGGATGATCCTCGGGCAACTGCATGTTGTCCTTCACCTTGGCGGACTGATGTCCGGCCGTGACGCGGCCGTCGACCCATTCCGCCTGCTCCAGCATCTGGCGGCATTGGGTCGTCTGTTCCTTGGTCAGCACGTCCGGAATCTGCAGCAACATGGCCAGTTCTCCGCGAAGTTGTTCAAAGTCGTGGGCGAGGCCAGCCCAGCCATGGTGACGCGGCCCCACCCGCAGGCGCGGACGGGGCCGTTCACGATGCTCAGTACTTGAAGGTCGTGGTCAGCAGCAGGGTGCGCCCGGGTGCGACCAGGGCGTGCTGGCCGTTATGGGTCGAGTCATAGATCGTCTCGTCTGTGAGATTCAGGAGATTAAGCTGAAGCCCGACGTTTTCGGTGAGCTGATAGCTCGCCATCGCGTCGAACCGCCAGTAGCTCGGCAGCTTGCGCGTGTTCGTGTTGTTTGCGTAGCGCCGATCGGCATAGAGGGCGCCGAACCCCACCTCGATATCGTCGGTGACGTCATACGTCGTCCAGAGGCTGAAGTTATGCGGCGCGATGTTCGCGAACTCCTTTCCCACTTCGTCGGTGTTGTTCGATTTCACGATCTCGCTGTCGAGATAGGTATAGCCGCCGAACACCTGCCACCGGTCGGTGATGCTGCCGGCGATCCCGATCTCGAAGCCGTCGACGCGGTTCTTTCCGGTCAGAACCTGATCCGGGCCGAACGGGTCGTTCTGGCGCGCGTTTTTCTTTTCGGTCCGGAAGATGGCCGCGGTCACCGACAGCCGTTCGTCGAACAGGTCCCACTTGGTGCCGAGTTCATACGCAACGTTCTCCTCCGGTGCGGTGTTCACCGTCGCGTCCTGCCTGGACGATCCGGCCGACAGGCTCATGTACTCGGCGGACGGATTGGACGACGTGCCGTACGAAACGTAGATGCTGCCGTTGGGCAGCGGCTTGTAGACGATGGAGCCCTGCCAGTTCCAGAACTTGTCGACACGGCTGAGATTGGTCGCCGTGCCGTCGGCTGCGGTCGAGGTGTAGTCTGTGTCGTAGTGGTCCCAGCGCACGCCGCCGACCAGCTCCCACTGCTCGCTCAGCTTCACGGTGTCGAAGGCATAGAGTGCCAGCGTATCGACTGTCGCCTCGGTCCGGGCACCCGTGTGGGTCGGATAGACGCTGAACGGATCGGCCGGATTGGGGTTGAACAGGTCGGCTGGCGGGTTGCTGGTGCTGTTGGGGCCCCGGGCGCGGTTCTCCGATTCTTCCCGGCTCAACTCGATGCCGGTGACAAGGGTATGCTCGATTCCGGCCGTTTCGAACCGCGACACGAGATCGGTTTGGTTCGCCAGGATCGTGTCCTCGCTGTCGCGCGTCCTGACGTTGCGTTGGACGACGGAGGCGCCGGCGGTGTACTCCGGCTTGGTCACGATGAAGTCGCGCAGTGTCCGCCCGTAGCGCAGCTGACTTCGCAGGCTGAGCTGCTCGTTGAATTCGTGATCGAGCCTGATCGTGCCGATGTCTGCCTGCGCGTCGTCGTAATCGCGATTGACGAGGCCGTAGAAGTTGTCCCGATCGACGTCGACCGGCTTTCCGGTCGCGGGGTCGAACGGATGGCCGTAATCGGGGATGTTGTTCTGGGTGAGATGGAAGTAGCTGAACGTGAGCTGGGTAGGCCCGCCGAGCCCGATCGTCAGCGATGGGGCCACACCCCAGCGTTGCTGCTCGACCTCGTCGCGGCCGGCGACTTCCGCGTCGTGGCCCATGGCGTTGAGGCGGACGGCGACTCCGTCGGCGGCCACCTGATTGATGTCCACGGTGGCGCGTTTGGTCATGTCGGTGCCGAGCGTCAGGGCGCCGCCGACGAAGTTCTCGGCGCGCGGGGTCTTGCTCACTTGGTTCAGCGACCCGCCGGTCGAGCCGCGGCCGGTATAGGCGGAACCCGGTCCCTTGACGATCTCGACCTGCTCGAGATTGAACGGGTCGCGGAAATAGGCGCCGAAATCGCGCATGCCGTCGACGAAGGTATCTCCGCGCGCTTCGTAGCCGCGAATGAAAGTGCGATCGCCGGCCGCGATACCGCCTTCGCCGGCCCCGAGGCTGATACCCGGCACGGTGCGCAGGATCTCCGTCAGCGATGTCGCGCCGCGCTCCTCGATCACCGCGCGCGGAATGACGGTGATCGTTTTCGGCGTGTCGACGAGGGGTTCCGTGAACTTGGGGGAGGAGGCGCGTTCCGGCTTGTAACCCTGAGACAGGGGCGCCGCCTGGCCTTCGACGGCAATGGCGGGAAGTTGCGTCGGCGGTTGCGGTGCGTCCGTCTGTGCGGCCGCCGGCAGCGCGGCGGCGCAGGCAAGGACGAGGCCGAGAGCGGTGCAGGTGCGCAGCCGGTCCGACAGCGCCTCCCTCGGGACGGCGCGGATTTCGATGGATTCCATTTGTTGGCTTCCCCCTTCTCAAAAGGCGTGTAGTGAGAATGCGTCTTAGAATCAGTCTTGATTAAATGCAAGTGATGTTGCGACTCATTCGCATTTAGAGATGACGGCACGCCGGTGGTCCGTTCCGGGTTTTGGCAGCGTGAAATCCCGATGGGTTGCGCGCCGTAGTGATCGTGGTGCACGTGCGGCCTCTGATCGTGAGCTTGCCAGGTCCGCCGCCGGTTCGAGAGTCGTGTTCCGTCATTTTCCGGCCTGGGCGGTCAATGAACCAGGTAGAGCCCTCGATCGACATGGCCGTGCGTGCTGACGGCGCGCATCATGGCGACTTTCGCATGGCGGGCTGGTATCTTGAGCCCGGCATTCGCCAGCGCCGTCGCAACCGTCATCGCCGGCGGAATCGCAAGGCGCAGGGCGGTCGGCGGCAGCCAGAGGGCCAGCACCTGCGCGGCAGCGCCGATCTGGCCGCGCTGCAGCAGACCGATGCATTGGAGCAGCATGCCTTCGTCCATGCCGAGGTGCCGGCAATGGGACGGGCGCACATCCGGTCGTCGCCGGAGAGCTGCCGCGATCATGCAGAGGAGTACGTCGAACGCGCGAATCTGCTCGGCCTCGAGCCGGGCCGCGACGAGTCCGCCGCGCCAGTCGGGATGGCGACCGTCGTGCTTCGACCGCTGCGTGGCCCAGAGCCGAAGCGACGTGACGATCAGCAGTTCGGCTGTCTGCAGTTCGGAGATCGGGGCATTCACGGCGTAGGCGGGCGGCGGATGCAACGTGGACATGTCGGTTCTCCGGTCGACAACGGCGCCGATCGTAGATCATTCGATTTGCAAATGCAAATCGTTCTCAAATAGGCGTCTGCCAACCCGGTCACATCTTCGATGAACCTGTGGGGACACGCCGGCGGCGAGACCGGATTCGTCCGGACGAACCCGCGGAGTCGACGGACAGTGCGTAATCCGGAGAAGTCCCCGTTTCGGGGATACCGCGGCGGCGACCACGCCCGACCTTGCACGGCTGCGCTTCTACGAATTGACGACTTCACCCCCTGGCGGCGCGTTCCAACCCGGCGATGTCGAGCTTGACCATCTTGAGCATGGCTTCGGTCACGCGCTTGGCCTTGTCACGATCCGGGTCGCGTATCAGTTCATTCAACCGCTTGGGGACGATTTGCCAACACAGGCCCCAGCGGTCCCGGAGCCAGCCGCATTGCTCGACCGAACCGCCTTCCTTCAGCGCGTTCCAAAGGCGATCGATCTCGTCCTGGTCGTCGCATTCGACGATGATCGAGAAGCTGTGGTTGAACGGATCGAGCGGGCCTGCTTCGATGGCCATGTAGCGTTGGTCGCCGAGTGTGAAGGCCGCCACCTTGACGCTGCCCGCCGGGACGCTGGGCGTGTCGGCGGGAATAGTCGAGGTCCAACTGATCGACGAGCCGGAGATCAGGGACGTATAGAAATGCAGCGCGGCTTCCATGTCCTTCTCGAACCAGAGGTGTTGCGTAACCTTCATCATGGTGATCGTTCCTTGTCATTTGGATGGATGGGCCGAGGCGGTCTCATGTTGTTTGCGTGCGTTGCGCAGGTTCTGCCTCGGGGCCGCAGGGCACACAATCCAAGGACGAAGGACGAGCCCGGCTTCCAACAAGACCGTCGAGCCTTTTTTCGAGGAGGTGACTGTCGCCCGCTCGCTCGATCGATTGCTCCTACGCCTCTCGACTCATCCGATGGTGACGGACATCGCAACGGATCGGACCTCGATCGTCATGATGAGATCCGCGACATGGCGGCTCTTCGACTGCCTTCGAAAAGGTCGGTAAGACAGGAATGAAGGGACGATCACCGCAGCGATCATCGTCTCGGCCCGCGGCTATCCGATGATCGGCCTGGGCCGAGCGCCGTGCGACGAGGGCGTCATCCGCGCCGCGGTAGCGGACGCGCCCGGCTGCGCCGAACGTGTCAAGCCATGGGTGCTGGCGGCCACCATCCTTGGCTCCAGCATGGCATTCATCGATGGCTCCGTCGTCAACGTCGCGCTTCCGGCCATCCAGAGCGAGCTGGCTATGTCCCTCCGCGGCGCGCAGTGGGTCGTCAACGGCTACATGCTCATGCTGAGTGCGCTGATCCTGGTCGGCGGTGCGGCTGGCGACCGCTTCGGCCGACGGCGCGTGTTCGCGTTGGGCATCGTGGTCTTCGCAGTCGCCTCCATTGCCTGCGGGCTGGCGCCGGCGCCGGGTGCCACCGCCCTGATTGCTGCACGGGCCGTGCAAGGCATCGGCGGCGCGCTGCTGGTTCCGAACAGCCTTGCCATCATCAGCGCGGTTTTCCCGAAGAAGGAGCGCGGCCGGGCCATCGGCACCTGGGCCGGGTTTTCGGCCCTCACGACGGCCTTGGGTCCCGTACTCGGTGGCTGGCTGGTTGACGTCTGGTCGTGGCGGGCGATTTTCTTCGTCAACGTGCCCGTCGCCTTCGCCACGCTTGCCGTCACGTTCTGGCACGTGCCGGAGGACCGCAACGACGGGAACGATGCGGTGGTGGATTGGCGAGGCGGACTTCTAGTCATGGCCGGATTCGGGGCCATCGTCTACGGCCTGACCGCTGCATCCGATCTCGGCTGGGCGCACCAGGTAGTGATCGGATCGCTGCTTGCCGGCGCTCTGGTCCTGGCCGTGTTCCTTTGGTCCGAGGCACGCGCGCCGGCGCCCATGATGCCGCTCGGCCTGTTCCGGTCACCGGCGTTCGCCGGTGCCAACGCGATGACGCTGCTGCTCTATTTCGCGCTGGGCGGTGCGCTGTTCTTCCTGCCGTTCAACCTGATCCGGATCCAGGGTTATTCCGCCACGCTCGCCGGCGCCGCCTTCCTTCCGTTCACCCTGATCATGGGCGGGCTGTCGCGCTGGGCCGGCGGGCTCGTCGACCGTTATGGCGCGCGGACGCCATTGACCGTTGGCCCGGTCGTCACCGCGGCCGGTCTTGCGCTGCTCGCCGTCCCGGGCATCGGCGGATCCTACTGGACGACGTTCTTCCCCGCGATGGCGGTGCTCGGGCTGGGCATGGCCGTAAGCGTGGCGCCGCTCACCACGACCGTCATGGGTGCGGTCGATGAACGCCACGCCGGCGTCGCGTCGGGAATCAACAATGCCACCGCGCGGGTCGCAGGCATGCTGGCGGTCGCAGTGCTGGGTGCGGTCGCCGTCGGCGTGTTCGGCGCGGCACTCGATGAGCGCCTGGCCGAATTGCAGGTTCCGCCCGAATTCCAGCGCATCTTGCAGGAAGAAGTGCCGAAGCTCGCCGAGGCGCAGGTACCGCCACAGATCATCGGCGCTGATCGCCAAACGTTGGTGCGGGTCTTGGACGAATCCTTCATGCGGAGCTTTCGGGTCACGATGTTGGTCGCGGCCGGTCTGGCACTTCTGAGCGCGTTGTGCGCCTGGCTGACAGTCGGTCCGGCACACCACCGGAATGGCGCGGGGCCGTCCGCCCGTATATCGCGCGATCGTAACGTGTCGCTTCTCAACCCCAAGGCGTCACGTTAGTATAGACGCGCGGCGTTGACGCTCGACGTCTAGGTGGACGCACCAATCAGGGAATCGACCGGTGCACGCGTTCTGGCGGATCTGCCGCAAGCGGGGGGATCTATGCGTATCAGACTATGGTTGCTTGCGGCCGCCGCGACGGTTGCGGCGTGTCAGACGACGTCTCCAACACTGAACACGGCAGGTTCACCGACGGTTGAACTCGATCCGGGAACGCGCGGACCGGTTGCAGGCGTCGGTATCGAGGGACATGACATCATCAGCATGACCGACCGGATGATCCGGGACATGCTGACCGAACCGCGACTGGCGGCGGCTGAAAGGCCCCCTCAGGTCATCATCGACAGCGCGTATTTCGAGAACGAGAGCTCGCAACGCCTGAACAAGAACGCGATCACGGACCGCCTGCGGGTCGGTCTCAATCGCGCCGCCAAGGGCAGAATGGTCTTCGTCGCGCGTCACCAGGCGGCCATGGTCGCGCAGGAGCGCGAGCTGAAGCGCGAAGGCGTGGTCGATCGCGGCACGACCGGATTGACGCGTGCGCAGGCAGGCGCCGATTACCGCCTTGGCGGCCGCATTGTTTCGATCGACAGCCGCGATACGCGGACCGGCATGATACAGCGCTACAACCAGATCACGTTCGAGATGATCGATCTGGAGCGCGGCGAGATCGTCTGGAGCGGGATCTACGAGTTCTCGCGCGCGGCCGCCGACGACATCGTCTATCGCTGAACGGAATTCAGCCCGAACGGGTCAATCTCATTCGCATCGGGGGATCATGAAGCTGCATCGGTGGCTGCTGGGCGCATCTGCGCTTGCGCTCTGCGCCTGTTCGACCATTCAGAGCCACGAGACCGTCGTGGACGTGAAGCCGGAGGTCATGAGCGCGTATCTGAGCGACAAGCCGGCGGCGCTGCACCCGTATTACGAGCGGGTTCTTCTCGAGGGTGGCCGTAATGTGGTCCTGAACCATATGCGTTCCGGCCTCGCCGCTTACGAGATCGGCGCGTTCCAAACCGCCGCCGAGTCGTTCGACGAAGCCCTGCTTCGGATCGAGACGATATACGCGGACAACGAGAAGGCGGCAGCCGCGCGAAGCCTCTGGGTCAAGGAGAACATCAAGGACTTCAAGGGCGAACCTTATGAGCGCGTAATGGCCTACTATTATCGCGGGCTTCTGTACCTGCGCGAAGGCGATTACGAGAACGCCCGCGCAAGCTTCAAGGGCGGTATGCTCCAGGATACCTGGGCCGAGGAGGAAGAGTATCAGGCGGATTTCGCGCTGATGGCTTTCCTCGAGGGGTGGTCGTCACGCTGCCTGGGCAAAGAGAGCGCGGCGCAGGAAAGCTTCGATGAGGCAAAGCGGCATCGTGCCACCTTCAATTCGCCGCCGAAGGATCATAACGCCCTTCTGATCGCCGAGATCGGCACGAGCCCGGTCAAGGTCGCCAGAGGCGATTTCAACGAGCGGCTCGAATACGAGCGCGGTCAGAACTTCAGCGAGAGCAGCGCCACGTTTAAGATCACGAGCAAAGGGAAGACACAGACGATCGACGCCCAGCTGCTCGAAGATCTGTACTGGCAAGCCACGACGCGCGGCGGTCGACAGATTCAGGCGATCCTTGACGGGAAAGCCCAATTCAAGGAGACGACGGATACGGCCGGCGAGGTGGCGATGGCGGCCGGGACAAGCCTGGTGACGACCGGCGCCTACGGCTACAACGACGACGTCGCGATGGCAGGTGCGGCAATGATGTTCGTCGGCCTGATCGCGAAAGGAATCGCGGCGGCAACTCGTCCCGAAGCGGACATCCGCTACTGGGACAACCTTCCCGATACCGTGCATGTCGCGACGATGAAGGCGCCCACTGCGCCTTACAGCGTCAACGTCCAGTTCAAGAATGGGGACGGCAGCAATGCCGGCCCCGAGCGTAAGGTCGAGGTGGCGCAGGCCGGCGCCTGCTCGATCGGCTGGACAAGGTCTCACGCCGCGACGTCGATCGACGTCTCGGCCCCTGGCGCGGTGGCCCAGCGATGAGGCGCGTCATCCGGTTCGCGGCTCTCGTCGCAGGCGTGTGCCTGCTCGGGGCCTGTACGGCGCCCGTGCCGCCGACGGTTCAGTGCGATTTCACGCCGCAGCTCGGTGCGATTCCGCCGCTTGGTCCCGCACTCGCCGAACCGACCGGCGGCATGCGGCCGGTTCCGCTGAATTCGGTCAGCATGACCGACCCCGCCATCACCAACAAGGTCATGGTTCAATCGGTCCATGCGAGTCGCACGGCGGCGGGAACGGTCGAGATCGCCGCGCGCGTCGTCAACTGCACGGATTTCCCGTTGCAGGTCGAAGGGCGTACGCATTTTCTCGACAAGGCACAGATGCCGGTCGAGCCGGTTACGGCGTGGCAGCGCGTGCATCTGCCGGCACGAGCCTTTGGGGTGTACCGGGAAACGTCGACGGACGTGACGAGGGTCGACAGCTATCTCATCGAGATGCGCGAAGGCCGCTGACGCGCCATCCCGACGGAGCACGTCGCCCCTGCCGAGAATGTGAGAGAGGCGTTTATGCAAAATGTCCTACTTCGGTTTGCTCCGGCTGCGGCGCTGCTGCTGGCGCTGACGTCACCGGCGCTCGCGACCGATGCCCCGGTCTATCGGTCGGGGGTTCCCGACGTCCTCGAACCTGAAAGCACCGTATCCCGAAACGATGATGCGGTACTTGATCAGTTCCGGCGTCTATATGCCGCACGCAAGGCGCCGCGTATCGTCGTGTTCTGGAACCGCGAGTTCTCCGATCGCGCGTCGGATTATCGTGCTGTCCGGCGCATCACGGAGCGCGAGAAAGTGAACATCGCCGGAAACGTCACGAGGCCGGCCGAGAAGACGGTTTGGCCCACGGGCCCGGTGACCTACGACGATTTCCAGATCTCGGCATCTCGGACGCGGGACAGGACGATCAGCGAGAACATCTCGGACGGCTACGACGATCAACGACTCGGCTTGCTGGAAAGCGAGGACTGGTCTGCGGAAGCGGCGTTCACCAGCCTGTTCATCGAGGCGGGCGGAAACCTGATCGATCGTGCCGTCGCGATGCGAACGACCGCGGCGCGCGCCAGGGAAGAAGGCGCCGAGCACCTGGATCAGCAGCAAGTCGAGACATCGGCGCTTCTCGGTAAAGCCGATCTACTGATGGAGGTCCTGCAGACACCCGACAGTGACGGGCCCATCGGCTTTCGTTTCCGTGTCAGCGTAAAGGACGTCCGGACCGGGCGCATGCTCGCGAACATCACGACCGTCGGACGTCCCGCGGGCGCGGCGGAGACGGAGTGGCGGGCTACCCGTGACGGGTTCGTGAAGGTCGCACGCAGCTATATGGCGGGCTCCGTCGGCCGTCAGGTCGGCCTTGAAACGATGCGTGCACTCGTCGCCGTCTGGGGATCCTGAATCGCCGTCATCGCCGGCGATCGTTCTCGGTCAGGCGTTGGAAGATACGCGCCGCGCGTCCTTCACGCGTGGTTTCGATGTCCGGGTCTTCGCGCAGGAACGGTGAATCGTAGGCGCGTACCAAAGTTTCGGACGCGATTTCCTCGGGTTTGAGCGGCTCGGGGACCGGTACGCGCGTATGCGTCGACGCAGGTGGCGTAAAGCCCGGAATGGACGATTGGGCATGGGCCGTACCTGCTGCCACCACCAATGCAGCCAGATATCGGATCATCATCGCGTTAGATACCACGCTCCATTAGGGGCCCGGCAGGCATAGGTCGGCTCACCGACGGCGCCGGGGCCGACATATCGACATCCGTTGGCGGCAAGCGGCGCGGGCTCGTATGCCGTGTCGTACCCGTAGCCCGGCGAACGCCAACTCGCTTGCGGCCGGTAATGGGACGACGGCCGTGGCACCTGCTGCGGGGGATAGCGTTCGGCATAAACCGCGTCGGCGCGGTCGAGGCTTCGGCCAGCGGAAGCGCCCAGCCCAGCGCCAAGAAGCGTGCCCAGCGCGGTTGCTGCCAGCCGACCGGATCCGGAGCCGAACTGGGCGCCGGCAACACCGCCCGCAGCCGCACCCAGCAGTGCGCCACCGGATTCCTTAGGGCCGTATTCCGCGCACCCCGTCAAGGCGAGCAGACCGGCAAGAGTATAAATGGCGACAGTTCTCCGCTTCATGGCACCCCTGAGCAAGCGTCTAGACGGAACTATAAGGCCTGACGGATGACTCGGCAAACGTGGCGCCGTTTACGCAGGCTGTCGTCTTCAGACCGTCGTCGTACGTCGTCGACGTGTCGGAATCGCGCTTCGCTGGTGAGATGGCTAGATCGGACGCACCTGTCCCGGAACACCCATCGGGCATTCGAGGGCGGCACGATCCCAGCCGCCGGTTTCGGCCGCCGCAAGATAGGTCGTCGACAGGAAGTCGAGCAGCACGGTATCGGGCGCCGTGGCCGCACGGACCGTGTCGTAGGGCAGGATGAATTCGCCGAGCCCAGCGTCGAACCGCGCACCCGGCGTCACCGGTCGGTCGCGGAAGCCCGCGGGTTCGGGATAGGCGTAGGCGTAGAAGGCGGCTTCCGGGAACGCGTCGTTGCCCGGCCAGAATCCGGCGCTGCTCACCTCGTGCGAATAGGCTTCGCGCGTGACCGCATCGGGCAGACCCGGCACGCCGCCGGGATGGCGTGGAGCCGTACGTCCGGAGAAACGGGTCACGGCGAGATCGAAGCTGCCCCAGAAGAAATGGACCGGGCTGGCCTTTCCAACAAACCCGGTACGGAACAGCTTGAAAACGCGGTCGACCTGGACGAGCGCGCGCCAGAAGCGAAGGGCCGCGGCGGCGTCATAGCTGACATGGGTGCGATCTTGCGAGAAGCGGATCGGGTCGGGCACCTCGTTTGGCATCTCGTCGATCCTTACCGCGACGCCGATGCCGTTCAGAAGATCGAGAACCCGACGATAGAAGTCGGCGACCGTTTGCGGCTCGAGTGGAATTGTCCGTTCCTCGCTCCGACTCGTACGGGCGATGAGGCGATGGCCGATGAAGTCGAACTCGATCTCGAGGATCTCACTGCCGACCGGGATCGCTGACGTGCCAAGCCCACGTGCCGTCACGTAGAGAGGAACATGCCAGCCATGATTGAGCCAGGGCGTTTGCTTCAGCCGGACCTTGCCCACAATCTGGGTCCAGAGCTGCAGCGTCGCGGCTGTGTCGCGCCAGGCCGGATAGGGGAGATCGGGCCAAACGGTGGTGTCGTCCACGTCGTTCCTCCTGTCGAAAATCGGCTGCCGATACCGATGTATCTGGTTGGCCGCGCAGGCGCCTTCGCGGCGACAGGCGATCAACGCTCGAAGCAAGTGGCGTTTCAAACGAACGAGCCTGCGGCGTCTTTCCCAATCCATCAGGAATGCGGCAATGGAGGTAGTAAGTTTGCGCTTTCGGAAGGCGTTCGCCTCGCATCCGGTTTGCGGCGTTTTGTAGGCCCGCATCCTCGATTGCCGGTGCCGGCGCGAAGTTAACGGCCCGGTTACCTTACTTTACTTTTCGGATCGAACTCATCGTGGAAGCCTGATCGCCCGTCGCGGCGCCGACCGGCAGGGTACGAATGCGGCCGCAGCGCCCGGGGTCGTTACTACCAGCGGTATAGGAACCTGAGTCGTCCATTCACCGGACGTTTACGACTGCTACTTAAAGTGCGTCTTGCTGGAGGCGACCGCGCGTTCGCTTATACGGCGCCGGCATCGCTTCTTGCGTCAGATGCATTCTTGGGAGACGCGAGAATGAGTCGCCGCTTGTCAGTCTTTGCTGCTATCGCTTTCCTCGCGGCCGCCGGTTCGGCCGAAGCCGCCGATGTGACCCTTGCCTGCGGCACTGCGCGGCCGCCGTGGTATCTGCCAGACCAGCCGAGCGTCGAGTTCGAGCTGATGCAGAAGGCCATGGCCTCGAAGGGGCACACGGTCACCTGCAAGAGCATGCCCGAGAACCGCAGCCTCGAGGAGTTCGCCGCAAAAGCCGTCGACGGCATTCTGCGCGTCAACGTGCGCATGGTCGACAAGGAAAAGCTGAGCGATCCCTTCGTGACCTATCAGAACGCGGTGTTCACGCCCGCGGCGAAGAACCTGACCGTCAAGAGCGTGCAGGATCTCAAAGGCGTGACGCTTGCCGCCTTCCAGGGTGCGACCAACGCCCTCGGGCCCGAGTTCAAAGCGATGATCGAGGGGCATAAAGCCTACCGCGAGGTCGCGGACCGCGAGACGGTCGTCGCGCTGCTGTATGGCGGCCGTGTGGATGCGGTGGTCCTCGATACGCTCGTCTTCGCCTACTTCAAGAACAAGGTAAAGGATCGCGTCGACATCTCCGCGAAGGTGAACGAGTACCCGATCTTCGCGCCGACCGTCTGGCACGTCGCGTTCCACGATCCGGCGCTGCTGGCCGACTTCAATGCCGGCCTGAAGGCGCTGCGCGACAGCGGCGAGTACGATCGCGTGATCGCCAAGTACAAGCAGTGACCCTCGTGGTGCGCCGGCCCCGTGCGGCCGGCGCACCAACCTTCCTTGCTTTCCTGGATCGAGGCCACCGATGTCGTTCCGCAGGCTTCTTGTTATCGCCGTATCAGCGCTGGTCGTCGTACTTGTTGCCGCCACCCTTTTGGTCAAGACGTTCATGACGACCGAGCGGATGGAAGCATCGCTCGTCGAACGTGCGGCATTGCTCGCCCGACTCCAGGCAGCGGCTGTCGCGCCGGCGGTCTGGGATCTCGATACCAAACGGATCGAGCAGTTCCTCGAAGGCCTGAGTTCCGATCCCGACTTTCAGTCGGCGGAGGTCACCGACCCGTCAGGCAAGACGATGGCCAAGATCGGCAACGCGACCGGAGGCGGAATCTCCCAGAAGGCCGTCATCGAGCACAAGGAAAACGATCGCACCAGCCAGATCGGACATCTTCATCTCACCCTGTCGAAAGCCCGCATCGAGCGCCAGATTCGCGCGGATCTCCTGGAGAACGCTGGTCTTCTCGTCGCTCTTCTTCTCGCCACCGTGGGTGGGCTTGTACTGCTGCTGCGCCGGCTGATCGCGCCGCTGCTGCGCCTGGCCGAGGCGATGCGGGCGTTGGCGGCGGGCGACGTCGAGGCCGAGATCGTCGGCCTCGGCCGAAACGACGAAATCGGCGCGATGGCATCGGCGGTCGCCGTCCTACGCGAAAGCGAGGTCAAGCGGCGCCAGCTCGAGGCCGACCAGGCGGCGCTTGCCGCACGCGCGGAAGCCGACAAGAAGCTCGCCATGAGCAAGATCGCCGACGAGTTCGAGGCGAGCATCAAGGGCGTTGTCCAGGTCGTGTCCAGCTCGGCGGAAAAGATGGAGGCGGCCGCCAGGAGCATGTCCGAAACCGCGGAGCTGACGGCTCGTCAGTCGGCCGCCGTTGCAGCGGCCTCGGAGGAGGCGTCGAGCAGCGTCCAGACCGTCGCCGCGGCCTCGGAGGAGCTTTCGAGTTCCATCGCCGAGATCGGGCGCCAGGCGACGGCGTCAGCGAGAATTGCCTCCAAGGCGGTCGAGGAGGCCGAACGTACGAACGCTTCCGTCCAGAGCCTTGCCGATGCGGCGCAGCGGATCGGCGAGGTTGTGAAGCTGATCAACGACATCGCCGGCCAGACCAATCTTCTGGCCTTGAACGCGACGATCGAGGCGGCGCGCGCCGGCGAGGCCGGCAAGGGCTTCGCGGTGGTCGCGAGCGAGGTGAAGTCGCTCGCTACCCAGACCGCGAAGGCGACCGAGGACATCGCCGCGCAAGTCAGTGCCATTCAAGGGGCGACGAAGCAGTCGGTGGAAGCGATCAAGGCGATCACCGGCACGATCGGGCAGATCAGCGAAATCGCGACCGCAATCGCGTCCGCGGTCGAGGAGCAGGGCGCCGCCACACAGGAGATCGCGCGCAACGTTCAGCAGGCGGCCAGGGGCACCGGCGAGGTCTCGACCAATATTGCCGGCGTCACCCAAGCCGCCGACAAGACGGGCGCGTCCGCTGCGCAGGTTCTGTCGTCCGCGGGCGAGCTGTCGCGGCAGGCCGAAGCGCTGCGCAAGCAGGTCGATTCGTTCCTGGCGCAGATCCGCGCCACCTGACATGAAAGGGAAGGGATGGTGCCGTCATCCCTTCCCCTTCGATTTACGACGGTCGGTCCCTCACATCTCGACAGCGTCACGTTCGCGACGGCGCACGAGTGCCAGGACTCGAACCGCTTCCGCTGACTGACTGTTTCGACGCGGTGCTCCGCGTTGCCGGATCGAGCGGCTCCAGATAGGGCAGCGGGTCCGGCTTGAATTCCCGTGCCACGACATCGATGCGCGCGACCGCGCGGTCGAGCGATATCCGGAGATGATCTTCCAGTGCCTTCGCCGCCTCGGCGATGTGCCCGGCTTCCAATCGCTCGACGACTTTCAGATGCTCGGGCAGGAACGGCTCGATGGGATAGAGGTGCGGCGCCCAGCCGTATAGGAAGCTGTGGGCGATCAGCAGCGACTGATAGAGGCGGAGGGCGTCCATCAGCGTGCGATTGCCACAATGGCCAAGTAGACAAACATGCATCTCCGCTTCGAGCTCGTCAAGCGCGGCGCCGTCGAGCTCTTCGGCGCGGGCCAGCGCCTCTTCGAGGTGCCGGCGCATGTTCGAGACGAAGCCCGGCGGAACCGCCGGCATGGCGTTCATCAGGGCGACCGGCTCGAGCACCCAGCGCATCTCGTAGAGTTCCGCCACATAGTCGGGCGTCAGTGCCGGCGCATACCAGCGGGACTTGTCGTCCTTCTTGATGATGCCGCGCTGATGCAGCCGCGCCATCACGTCCCGGGCCACGGTCCGGCTGACGCCGTAGTATTTCGCGAGCTCGGCCTCGATCACGCGCCAGCTCGCGAAGGAGGTGCGCGCCACGATTTCGGTCTCGACCTCGCTGTAGATACGTTCCCAGCTTGCGGCCGAGGTCAGACGGATCGGCTCCACGGTGCGTGCCGGATCGGGCGGACGGGTCGGCACGCGTTTCGTCGAACCGCGAACGATATAGCCGTGGCCCTCCGACCGTATGACAAGCCCTTCCGACTCGAGCCGTCGCAATGCCTGTCGCGCCGGTGCACGGCTGATGCCGAAATCGTCGGCGACGCGCGACTCCAGCAATCGCGTGCCCGGCGGCAGGGTTCCGTCGGCGATGCGGGCCGCGAGAATGTCGAAGGCCCGCGCATAGAGCCGCGGCACGGCGCCGGAGATCGCCGGGCGGGCGGGCCGCGGAAGTGCCGCGGCGCGGCTTTCCGGGCTTCGCTGCACCCCGGCCGGTGACCTGGTTCCGTTCGCCGCCATCACCTCCTCAACGCGAGGATCGCTCTCTCAAGCCAATGTGAGCCACCGCCGCTGCGCGCCCGCCGGCGGATAATTCAAAAGAATACCGCCGCTTCCACCCGTTCCACTAGATCGACCGCGACGACCTGCCGCAGCACAGGGCGCCCGATTGTTTGCCCTGCCCATTCTGGCTAGTGTATACAAAAGACACACAGGCGGTATCGAAGGTACGATCCCGCCTAAGGAGGAACGGGGGAATGTCCGGACGGCTGGAGGGCAAGCGCGCATTCGTAACCGGCGCGGGACAAGGCATCGGCCGGGCCATTGCGTTGGCCTTTGCCCGCGAGGGCGCGCAGGTGGTCGCGGCGAGCCGGACGGCTGCCAAGATGAGCGGTCTGCCCGCGCTCCACCAATCGATCACACCGATCGAACTCGACGTCACCGACGGACCGGCCGTTGCCCGCGCGATCGGCGAGGGCGGGCCGTTCGACATCCTCGTCAACTGCGCCGGCTGGGTTCACACTGGCACTATTCTCGACTGCAGCGAAGCAGACTGGGCGAAGAGCCTGGATCAGAACGTCACGTCGATGTTCCGGACCATTCGCGCCGTCCTGCCGCAGATGCTGGCGCGCGGGCGGGGGGCGATCGTCAACGTCGCCTCCGTCGCATCCAGTCTGTCGGGCGTTCCCAATCGTGCGGCCTATGGCGCCAGCAAGGCGGCGGTGATCGGCCTCACCAAGGCGGTGGCACGCGACTTCATAACGTCCGGCGTGCGCTGCAATGCGCTCTGTCCGGGCACCACCCATTCGCCGTCGCTGGAAGAGCGGATCCAGGCCACGCCCGATCCGGAAGCGACGCGCCGGCAGTTCATCGCGCGGCAACCGATGGGCAGATTGGGCAAGGTCGAGGAAATGGCGGCCGCTGCGGTCTATCTGGCGAGCGACGAATCCGCCTTCATGACCGGGACCGTCCTCGTCGTCGACGGCGGGCAGACACTGTGAGCGGCAGGACCGAATCACCGGCGACCCACCCCGGCATCAGGCTGGAAGCCGCCGGACTTGAGGCGTTCTGCCGTTCGGTGCTGTGCGCGGCGGGCGCCGACGAGGCGACGGCCGATGCCGCGACGCGCGCGATGATGCACGGCTCCCGCCTCGGCGTGGACAGCCACGGCGTGCGCCTGCTTCCGCATTACGTGACCGTGCTGACCGCGGGGCGGGTCAACCCCCGCCCAGTGATGCGGTTCGTCAACGAGTTCGGCGCCGTTGCGACCCTCGACGCCGATCATGGCCACGGCGCGCTCGCGGCCTACAAGGCGATGGCGCGCGCCGTCGATCTCGCGACGAACCTGGGAATCGGTGCGGTCGCGATCCGCAACACGTCGCATTTCGGCCCAGCCGGCGCTTATGCGCTCGCCGCGGCCGAGGCCGGTTTCATCGGCCTTGCGACCTGCAATTCCGACAGCTTCGTCCGGCTGCACGACGGCGCCGAGCGCTTTCACGGCACCAATCCAATCGCGGTCGCAGTTCCGGTCGAGGGCAGCCGGCCCTGGCTCTTCGACATGGCGACCAGTGCGATCACCTATAATCGTGTCCAGCTCTACAAGAGCCTGGGTCGCAAGCTGCCGCCGGGCGTCGCCTCGGACGCCGACGGCCGGGACACCGACGAGGCGGAAGCCGCCGCGATGCTCGCGCCGCTCGGCGGCGACTTCGGGTTCAAGGGCGCCGGTCTCGCCGGCCTCGTCGAAATTCTGAGCGCCGTTCTGAGCGGCGCGAAACTCAGCTTCGACCTTCTTCCGATGGCCGGACCGGACCTGAGCACCCCGCGGGGCCTGGGCGCCTTCGTGCTGGCGATCCGGCCGAGCGCATTTCTGGATACGGCCACCTTCCAGGACGCGATGAAACGCTATCTGACCCGGCTGCGCAGTTCGCGCCCGGTGGCAGGCGGCGTCGTCATGGCGCCAGGAGACCGCGAGTGGGCGGAGGCCGAACGTCGCGAGGCCGAAGGCATTCCCATCGACCCCGACACCGCCGATGCATTCGCGCGTTATGCGAAGAGGTTCGGACTGCCGTGGCCCGTCGCGCCCGGCCGGCCGGATGGAGCGAAGCTCCAGTCGGGCGAGTCCCTGCAGACGCAGTGACCGCGCCCGTCGACACGATCACGACGACTGGGAGTAAACGCGAAAGGAGAGACAGATGAAGACGTTCAAGAAACCGTTGGCGACACTCTGCGCCGCCGTGGGGTTGGCGGCACTCACCGGCATGGCGGCGCAGGCGCAGGAGACGTTCACGATCAGGTTCAACCACGTGCTCGGGCCGAGCGAGCCGTATCACGAAGGCTTCCTGAACTGGGCGAAGCGGGTAGGCGAGCGGACCAATGGCCGCCTCAAGATCCAGGTCTATCACAGCGCCCAGCTCGGCGTTGAAGAGGACATCATCGAGCAGATGCGCCAGGGCGCGAATGTCGGCCAGAACACGGACTCCGCACGCCTCGGCAACTACGTGCCCGGCATCGCGGTCATGAACGGCCCCTATTTCGCGGAAACCCTGGAGGAGGTGGACAAGCTGAGCAAGGCGCCGACCGTGATTCAATGGCAGGAGGAGCTCGCCAAGAACCACGGGCTGAAGGTCGTCTGCTTCGATTGGGTTCAGGGCTATCGCCACTTCTTCACCAACAAGCCCATCAAGAACCCGCAGGATCTCGATGGACTGCGCATCCGTACCCCACCCGCGCCGATCTGGCAGGAATCGATCCGTGCGCTGGGGGCGGCGCCGGTCGCCATGGCTTTCGGCGAGATGTATCCGGGCCTGCAGCAGCGGGCGATCGACGGCGTCGAGCTCGTCTACAACAACATTCCCGCCGGGCGATTCTACGAGGTGCTGAAATACGCCAACGAGACCCGGCACATCATGCTGATCAACTTCCAGGTCATCAGCGCCGCCTACTTCAACCGCATGCCGAAGGACTTCCAGACCATACTGGTCGAGGAATGCAAGCGGGCCGGCCAGGAAACGTCGGCGAAGATCTTCGACCTCGAGCAGAAGGTGAAGCAGCAGCTGAAGGAAAAGGGCATGACCGTCGTCGAGGACGTCGATCTTGCCGCCTTCCGCAAGGCTGGCGAGAAGGCGTACGAGGCGCTTAAGCTGACTGAGGCCAAGAACAAGGTCTACAAGGAAATCGGCAAGAACTGACCGACGGGAACAGGGACAGCCCCCGCGACGGCAGGGAGTACGTGATGAAAAGGCTCTACTCGTTCTTGTGCAGGATCGAGGCTGTCGTCGCGGGAACGTTCCTGGTTCTCATGGTCGGATTGATCTTCGTCGGCGGCATCGCCCGCCTGCTGCACCATCCGCTGAACTGGACCACCGATCTCGCCACCTGCCTGTTCGCGTGGGCGTGCTTTCTCTGTGCCGACGTGGCGTGGCGGAAGAACGTTCTGATGTCGATCGACATCGTGACCGCGCGGCTGTCGCCGGCGGCGCAGCGGCTCCTCGCCTACTGCAATTATCTGATCATCACCGTATTTCTTGTTTACGTGATCATTGCCGGCTTGTGGCTTTCCTACGTCAGCCGCGCCCGGAGCTTCCAGGGCATACCGGAGATCAGCTACTCCTGGATCACCATGAGTCTTCCGGTCGGGGCCGCGCTTCTGCTGATCACGACGCTGCTGAAGCTTCGTGACCTGGCCCGAAGCGATGCGCGGACCGCGCAGTTGCCCGGATGAGGTGCGGGGCCTGGCCATGCTGATCGTCACCATCGCCTTCGTGGTCCTGATGCTGATGGGTATGCCGGTCGCGTTCGCGATCGCCATATCCGGCACGCTGTTCTTCCTGCAGTACCCCGATCTGCCGGTCACCATTCCGCTTCAACTCACCGTCTCGCAGACCCAGAACTTCGCCCTGCTGGCCATACCGCTGTTCATTCTCGCCGGGAACTTCCTGAACAAGTCCGGCATCACCGAGCAGTTGCTCAGCCTGGCTTCGGTGCTGACGGGCCGGCTCAAGGGTGGGCTGGCACAGGTCTCGATCGCGCTCGCGGCGCTGATGGGCGGTGTCTCGGGCTCGGCCATCGCCGATGCCGCGATGCAGACCCGCATGCTGGGCGGCGAGATGCTGAAGCGAGGCATGTCGAAAGGCTTCGCCGCGGGCGTATTGTCGTTCGGCTCGCTGCTGACGCCGATCATTCCGCCCGGCATCGGCATGATCATCTACGGCACGATCGGGCAGGTATCGATCGGCCGCCTGTTCGCCGCCGGTTTCGTGCCGGCCCTGCTGCTCTGGATCGCGCTCGCGACGACGATCTGGTTGACGGCGAAACGGCGTGGCTATGCGCCCGAGCGGGAAACACGACCCTCCGTCGGCGAAATCGTCGGCGCCTTGCGCGGCGGCATCTGGGCGCTGCTGTTCCCGATATTCCTTCTGATGGGGCTTCGGCTCGGCGTCTTCACGCCGTCCGAGATCGGCGCGTTCGCGGTGGTCTACGCGGTCGTGATCGGCATTCTGATCTATCGAAAACTCGGGCGCCGGTCCTTTTCGGAGGCGCTGGAGGGGAGCCTCTCCGACGTCGGCGCGGTGATGTTCCTCATCGCCGTGTCGGCGATCTTCAGCTACGGCATCGTGTTCGAGCAGGTGCCGTTGGCGGTGTCGGACGCCATTCTCGGACTCACGGACGATCTCAACATCGTGATGATCCTGATCGTGCTGTTCGTCCTGGCCGCCGGCTTCGTCATCGACGCGACCGTGCTCATCATCATGCTCACGCCGATCTTCCTGCCGATGGTCCGGAGCCTCGGCGGCGATCCGGTGCATTTCGGGCTCGTCTTCATCATCGCGGCCACGATCGGGAACTTCACGCCGCCGGTGGGCGCGGCGATGTATGCCGTCTGCTCGATCCTCGGCACGTCGATCGGCGACTACACGCGGGAGTCGACGCCGCTCTTCATCGCTGTCGCGCTGATGACCCTGTTCCTGATCTTCGTTCCGGAGGCGATCCTCTTCGTGCCGAATCTGATATTCGGCAGGTTCTGATACTCGGCCGGCAAGGACGGCCGTATTGGCGGCCATGCCGCCTCGACGCGCGGGCGCGCCGGGACCAACCCGTCCGACAAAGTGTGTGCCCGCATGACCGCGGCGGGCGGCAGGGAGTCCATCGTCAGCGATTTGGTCGAGCCCCAGGCGGCCGGCGGCGCCAGCGCGAGGCCATCCCGGCCCTAAAAACCCAAGGAAACGCCAAGCTGGCGGGGATCCCGGGCCTTGCGCGCGCCAGGAGCGCGTGGACGCCGCGGTTGCGCCGACCGGACGCGACGCCATATGTTGCACTGCAGGCCGCGCTGTGGCATTTTCCGCGCCTGCTTTCCGGACCTGTGCCGCCGTAGCTCAGTGGTAGAGCACGTCCTTGGTAAGGACGGGGTCGGTAGTTCAATTCTACTCGGCGGCACCATCCTTTCCTTTCTTCACGCCGTATCCCTAGACCTCGGTCGCGCCGTAGTAGAGTGTGACCGTGTGGCGCGCCTCGGCGAAGAACAGCCAGCGTTCCACCAGCACGCCGACCGTGGCCGCAGCGGCGGCGATCAGGGCGGCGGCGCCGGCCAGCGGGTTCGGCACGAGGGCCGCGAACAGCGTCAGCACGAGCGGCAGGGCGAAGCCGAGGCCGAGCGCGATGCGGCGGAGCTTGAGGGCGTGCTTGCGGGCGATGCGGAAGCCCATCTCCTTGAGCAGATAGTTTTCCTCGGTATGCGGCGGGTCGAGCGGGCGCACCTTGCCGCGGCCGGTGAGGCCGATGGCGGTGGCCGGCGTCGAGGCCGCGCGCGTCGTGTCGATGAACTTCCAGTACCGCTCCTTCACCCACACGCCGAGGGGAATGGCGATCACCGCGATGATGGCGACGATCGGGTTCGCCTCGCCACGGAGATGAAGCAGGGCGTTGAGCCATAGCGCCCCCGTGACGAGCGCGAGCGCAAGGTAACCCGGCACGACCCACGCGTTGTGCCACTGGTGGATCGGCCGGAGCGACGCATAGATCATCGCCGTGCAGTAGACGGTGACGACCGCCATTGCTGCGGCGAGGAAGCCGAAGACGCCGACGATCCCGCCCGTCTCGCCGAGGAACACCCAGCCGATGCCGAACAGGCCGGCGGGCACGTAGGTCACCAGCGCCGCGACGGCCTCGCGGGACAGCCACGAGCTGCGGACCTGGGACACGGCGCGCCAGGCGCGCTCGGGCCGGCCAAGATGGAACACCGACGACAACAACCCCGCAGTGACAAGGCCAAGGGCGAGCGCGAGGGTCGCGAGGCCGAACCAGCCCGACGACGGCAGCAGGCCGAGCGGCGCCAGCAATCCGGCGAGCACCAGCGTGCCGTAACCGGCACCCGAGAGGGTGGTGAAGACGATGACGGAAAGGGCGGGGTGCATGGGGCGGCCGTCAGTGGTCAGCCCATAGGTTCGGACTGCGGGGCGCCGGACTGCATGGATGCATTGCGGTTCGACTCGTTTCGCTTCATGAGGTCGCCGTTGCCGAAAGCCGATCGCCTATCATCCGCGCCCGTTCATCGTGACAGCACGCGGTCGATCCACCGCAGCACGGGATGGACATCCGACGCGGCGGCCGGCTCGAGTTCGGTCTTGGCGCCGGTGGTGCCGGCGCGGTTCCGGCCCGGCCGCGGCGGCAGGTAGCGGTTGACCGGTTCGTAGCCGAGTTCCGGCATCAGCGCGACGCCGCCTCGTTCGGCCACCAGCCGCGATACGGCCGACTCCGGATCGCCGAGGTCGCCGAAATGCCGCGCCCCTGCCGGGCAGGTGGACACGCAGGCCGGCACGCGCTCGTCCTCGGGCAGGTTCTCGTTGTAGATCCGGTCGATGCACAGCGTGCATTTCTTCATGATCCCGGCATCGTCGTCGAACTCACGTGCGCCATAAGGGCAGGCCCACGAGCACAGCTTGCAGCCGATGCAGGTATCGGCATTGACGAGGACGATCCCGTCTTCCTCGCGCTTGTAGGAGGCGCCCGTGGGACAGACTTCGACGCAGGCCGGCTTTTCGCAATGGAGACAGCTCTTGGGAAAGTAGACGGTCCGCGCGTCCTCGCCGTCCGTCACCTCGAAACTGTGGATGCGGTTGAACCACACGCCCGTCTGACCGGCGGCGTAAGGATTGCGGTCGGTGAGCGGCGCGGAATGGCCGCTCGCATTCCATTCCTTGCAGTTGACCGCGCAGGCGTGGCAACCGACGCAGGTGTCGAGATCGATGACGAGCCCGAGTTTCCTGTCGCCCGGGCGAGGCGCCTTGTACGAGGTCATGACGGGATTAGCCGGCGTGGCTCGACCCCGTTTCGATCCGCGCCCGTCGAGGGCGAGGAGGCCGCGGGCGCAGGCTGCGCTTCCGCGACGCCGTAGCGCAGGATCTTCGGCGGCGGCTCGAAGCCGGGCGGTGTTTGCAGGGGCGGGAACTGCGGCGCGGTCTCCTCCGCCTCGGCAGGGCTCGCCTTCTCGAGGCGCACACGCAGGTCATACCACGCCGCCTGGCCCGTAACCGGGTCGGCATTCGCATAACGGTAGCCGTTCCGTTCGGGCAGCAGTTCGGCAATCAGATGGTTGAGGAGGAAGCCGCGCTTCGCCTCGGGCGCATCGGGAGCGAGGTTCCAGGCGCCCGATCGTTTGCCGATCGCATTCCACGTCCACACGGTGTTGGGATTGACCCCATCCATCAGGCGGACGCGGACCTTGATCCGGCCGTGATGGCTCGTCACCCAGGCCCAATCGTCGTCCTGAAGTCCGAGTGCCTCGCCGGTCCGGCGATTGACGTAGAGACGGTTGTCGCCCGTGATCTGCCGCAGCCACGCGTTCTGCGAGTGCCACGCGTGATACATCTGCATCGGCCGCTGCGTGACCGCGTGGAGCGGGAAGTCGGCATGCGGCACGTGGCTCTCCTCGAACGGCGCATACCAGATCGGCAGGGGATCGAAATACGCGGCCACGCGCGCGCGGTGCTGTTCGGGCGGCTGCACGGGCCCGTAGCCCTTCGCGGCGAGGCGGAACTTCTGCAACGGCTCGCAATAGAGCTGCAGCACGATCTGTTCGACCTTGTCGATCAGGCCCAGGCGCTTCGCGGTCTCGAGATAACCGCGGTTCGCGTGCTTGTAGTAGAGCTGGTCCGCCGGCAGGTGATAGCGCCAGAAGCACTGGTTCTCGATATAGCGCTCGAGCTGTTTCGGGTTCACGGGCCCGACGCCGTGGCTCTCGCCGTCCACGCCGCGCCAGCCGGCGAGCGGTCCGATGCCGGGCTTGCGCTCGTGGTTGACGATGTAGTCCGGATAGCCGCCTGGATATTTCGGGCCGCCATCGGCGTTCACGAAGCCCGGCAGCTTGAGCCGCGCACCCAGCTCGATGAGCACGTCCTGGAACGGACGCACGTCGCGATCGGGCTTGATCACCGGCTGACGGATCGAATCGCCCGGGCCCTCGGCGGAGCCGATCGGACGATCGAGAAGCGAGATGCAGTCCCAGCGCTCGAGATAAGTGGTGTCCGGCAGCACGAGATCGGCATAGGCCACCATCTCGGAATAATAGGCATCGGCGTAGATGATGCGCGGAATCTTGTACGAGCCGTCCGGCATCTTGTCCGTCAGCATGGCCATCGTGCCGGCGGTGTTCATCGCCGAGTTCCACGACATGTTCGCCATATACAGGAACAGCGTGTCGATCCGGTACGGATCGCCCTTCCACGCGTTGTGGATGACCATGTGCATGAGGCCGTGCGCGGCGAGCGGAAACTCCCACGAATAGGCCTTGTCGATACGCTTCGGCGTGCCGTCGGGTTCGACCAGCAGATCCTCTGGTCCCGTCGGGTTGCCGAGCGGCATGCCGTTCAGCGGCTGGTTCGGCTGCACCGTCTGGCCCGCCGGCTTGGGTCCCGGCGGACAGGGGCGCGGGAAGGGCGCCTTGTAGCGCCACGCCCCTGGCGTATCGATCGCGCCCAAGAGCATCTGCAGCACGTGGATCGCGCGGCAGGTGTGGAATCCGTTGGAATGCGCGGAGATGCCGCGCATCGCGTGCATCGAGACGGGACGGCCGATCATCGTGTCGTGGCGCCGGCCAGCCCAGTCGGTCCATGGCTGATCGAGGACGATCTGCTGTTCAAAGGCCGCGTGCGCGAGCTCAGCCGCGATGCGTTTGATCGTCGCGGCCGGCACGCCGCAGCGTGCCGCCACCGCCTCGGGCGCGTAGCGCCGGTCGAGATAGCGTTCGGCGAGCAGCTGGAACACCGGCACCGCCCGGCGTCGGTCGGGCAGCACGACCTCGCCGACGACGGCCGGCGTGATGTCCGGCAGCAGCGCATTCACGACCTGCTTGCGGGTTGCGTCCCAGCACAACGGATTGCCGTCGGCGTCCCGCGCGAACAGACCCTCGTCGGCGCCTTCGTCCTTCACGACGAGCCACGGCGCGTTGGTGTAGCGGACGAGGAAATCGAGATCGATCCTGTCGGCGCGGAGCAGCTCGTGAATCAACGCCATCACGAACAGGCCGTCGGTGCCGGGACGAATGCCGATCCACTCGTCGGCCACGGCCGAGTAGCCGGTGCGAATCGGGTTCACCGACACGAACTTCGCACCGCGCGCCTTGAGCCGGCCGATGCCGATTTTGATCGGGTTCGAGTCATGGTCTTCGGCGACGCCGAACAGCATGAAGTACTTCGTGCGGTTCCAGTCCGGTTCGCCGAATTCCCAGAAGCTGCCACCGATCGAATAGAGACCGGCGGCGGCCATGTTGACGGAACAGAAACCGCCATGGGCGGCAAAGTTGGGCGTGCCGAACTGCGCCGCCCACCATCCCGTGAGGGCCTGGCTCTGGTCACGGCCGGTGAAGAAGGCGAGCTTGCGTGGATCGGTCGCGCGGATGTTGCCGAGCCATTCGGTCGCGATCGCGAGCGCCTCGTCCCACTCGATCTCCTTGAACTCGCCCGTGCCGCGCTCGCCGACGCGAAGCAGCGGCTTCCTGAGCTTCGCCGGCGAGTACTGCTGCATGATTCCGGCAGAGCCCTTGGCGCAGAGCACGCCGCGGTTCACCGGATGGTTCCTGTTGCCCTCGATGAAACGGATGCGGCCGTCCTTGAGATGGACCTTGATACCGCAACGGCAGGCGCACATGTAGCAGGTCGTGTATTTGACCTCGTCCGCAATCCTGGGCGAGGTATCGACGACCTCGGGCCCACCGAATACCCGAGCCGCCCAATCCCGGGCTTCAGCGCCACCATCCATGCGAACCTCTTTCCAAACGGATCGTGCGCGGGACCCTTGACCTCAGGTCACCACGGTTTTCCTCACAACATTCGGGCAGCCGGATGTCAGGCTAACGGCTCGGTCCTGCCTTCACAAGCGCGATATCCGCGGCCTCCGAATGTACGTGCTGCAGCGACGACGCGCCGCCTCGTAGACTGGCGCGCGGCCATCGAATCCCGCTACGCTTGATGTGCCCGAATCGGTCAGACCCGAACCATGCCTCCCAGTCCACACGCTGCGGCATTGCGAAAGCTCGCGGCCCGCGATCCCGATATCGCGGCCGCGCTCAAGCTCGTCGGCTATCCGCCGCCGCGCAGCCGGCCGCCGGGGTTCACCACCCTCTTGCGCACGATCGTGGGACAACAGATCTCGGCGGCAGCAGCCGCATCGCTGTGGACACGGCTTGCGGCCGCCATCGACCCGATCACGCCGGAGGCGGTCGCCGCACTCGATGTCGAGGATCTGCGGGCGCTGGGCTTCTCCCGACAAAAGGCGCTCTATGCGCGAGGTCTCGCGCTCGACATCCTCGAGGGACGCGTCGACCTCGATCTGGTCGCGCGGCTCGACGACGAGGCGGCCGTCAATCACCTGATCCAGATCAAAGGCATCGGCCGCTGGAGCGCCGAGATCTATCTGCTGTTCGCGCTGGGCCGGCCGGACGTGTTTCCGGCGGGCGATCTCGCGCTTCAGGTCGGCATGCAGCGGCTCAAGCGGTTGCGCCGCCGCCCGGAACCCGACGGGCTTCTGAAGCTGGTCGAGCCGTGGCGACCTTATCGCGGCGCCGCCGCGCATTTCCTGTGGCACTACTACGCCAAGGCGCCGATGTGAGACGGCGTCCCGACGGGACGGGCGTCATTTCGCTTGACACGGCGGCCAACCTCTGAAACCGCCCATTGGCGGCCTGTTCCAGGCGTTTCCGCTGTTCCAGGCGTTTCCGCTGTTCCAGGCGTTTCCGC